>Ga0308171_1002782_pt1 | contig 17391 bp, 16 predicted proteins | sample PhyGR1_FD_202135 | JGI IMG/M metagenome (GOLD analysis project Ga0308171, IMG submission 202135) | Phyllosphere microbial communities from UC Gill Tract Community Farm, Albany, California, United States - DLSLSG.R1 | ecosystem: Host-associated > Plants > Phyllosphere > Unclassified | place: USA... | reverse complement strand
GCCGAGCAGGAGATGGCGCGTCAGCTGGGCCTGAACGAAGACGTTCTGCGCCACATGACGCTGCGGGTCGAGGCGATCGACGCCGAGGCGCCCTCCGCCATCCTCGCCAAGCGTGGCGATGACCGTGAGCGTGACCGTGGCTTCCGTGGCCCGCGCCCGGCCGGCCGCTTCTCCTCCGGCCGTGGCCGTGAGCGCAGCGACGACCGCGAAGAGTTCCGCGCCCGCCCGCGGGACGAGATGGACCCCAGCAACGGTGGCGAGGAGTAATCGATCATGTCCGATTCCGCTGACCTGAACCCCGCAGCCCGCCGCCCCGCCGTCGGCGCGCGCCGCCCGTTCTACCGCCGCCGCAAGTCCTGCCCGTTCTCCGGCCCCAACGCGCCGAAGATCGACTACAAGGACGTGCGCCTGCTCTCTCGCTTCCTGAGCGAGCGCGGCAAGATCGTGCCGAGCCGCATCACGGCCGTGTCGGGCAAGAAGCAGCGCGAGCTGGCGAACGCCATCAAGCGCGCCCGCTTCCTGGCCCTGCTGCCCTACGTCATCAACGACTGACGACACCGGCAAGAAAACGGACATAGTGGCTTGAGCACCAACCAGCCCCGGACCGGACTGGCCAACGACCCGCGTATCCTCGCGGGCGCGGCGGCCGGGCTCGTCTCCGCACTGGTGGCACTCTGGGCACTGCACGGCCTGCCGATGGGCGCGGTCCTGTTCTGGTTCGCGCCGCTGCCGCTGTTCCTGGCGGGGCTGGGCTTCGGCCTGACCGCCGCGCTCATCGCGGTGGCGGTGGCGGGGCTGGGCCTTTCCCTGGTCAGCCCGGGCATCGGGCCGGTCGCGGTGTATCTGGGCTTCCTCAGCCTGCCGGCGGTCGTGTCGCTGGTGCTGGGTCTGCCCAACGGCACCCGCCCTGGTCCCGCGCTCGGGTTGCCGCTGGCGCTGCTCGGCATCTGGCCGGCCTTCCTGGTCGTGCTGGCGGCGATGGTGCTTGGCGGGCCGGATGCCGGGCTGGAAACCTCGCTGCGCGATGCGGTGTCCCAAAGCCTCACCCGCATGGGTGTGGAAGCGCCGGATGGGATGGTCGAACAGATCGTCCGCCTGAAGGCGGGGGCACTGGCCTTGTGGCTGAGCTTCGTGCTGGTGGCCAACGCCGCCTTCGCGCAGCGCCTGCTGCTGCGCCGGAACCTGGCCCTGCTGCCGCGCATCCGCTGGAGCGAGGCCCGCCTGCCCCGCTGGTATCCCATCCTTCCGGCCATCGCCGGCGTGGTGTGGCTGCTGGCGGACCCGGCGGCGGATCTCTTCCCGCTGTCGCTCGGCCTGGCCCTCGGCGTTCCGTTGCTGCTGCAAGGCCTGGCGGCGCTGCACACCCGGCTTCCGCCGGCGAAGTGGCGCACGCCGGTGCTCGTCGCTGCCTATGTCTCGCTTCTCGTCTTCGTCCAAGCCGGCGCCATCATTCTGGTGGCGCTGGGTCTCGTTGAACAATTCGGGCGCCGTAACCCGCCGCCCGCCAACACGTAAGATCGGGGTTCAAAACCGATGATCGATGTCATCCTGATGCAGCGGGTCGAGAAGCTCGGCCAGATGGGGGATCAAGTCTCCGTCCGGCCCGGCTACGCCCGTAACTTCCTGCTCCCCCAGGGCAAGGCCATCCGCGCGAGCAAGGCCAACCTGGAGCGCTTCGAGAAGGAGCGCGTCCAGCTGGAGGCGCTCAACCTCAAGCGTCGTGAAGAAGCCGAGCGCGTGGCCGAGCGGATGGACGGCCTGTCCGTCGTCATCATCCGCCAGGCCGGCGAGTCCGGCGGCCTGTACGGCTCCGTCAGCGCCCGCGACATCGCGGACGCCGCGAAGGAAGCCGGCCTGACCGTTAGCCGCACCCAGATCCTCCTGGAGCAGCCGATCAAGTCGCTGGGCATTTCCAGCGTCCGCGTCGAGCTGCACCCGGAAGTGCACCTGCCCCTCAGCGTCAACGTGGCCCGCAGCCCCGAAGAAGCCGAGAAGCAGGCGCGCGGCGAGGACCTGCGCGCCGAGCAGCAGGCCGAGGACGACAGCCTGGAGGCCGAGCTGGCCGCCGAGCTGTCCGAGCTGGGCGCTGCTTCCGAGCAGTAAAATCAACTGCTGCATGAACGCCTGAGGCGGAAACGCCGCAGGCCATGCAACCAGATGGTTAGCGAAAGGGGCGTTCCGCAAGGAGCGCCCCTTTTTCTTGGCCGTCCCTGATCGGCTGCCTCACTCAGCCTCATCGAAAGAATGCGATGAAGCTTTCGTAAGCTTTCCGTTCACTCGGCTGGACAAGTGCGTTTCCCAATCGCCACGATACCCACCGTGGTGAAGAGGAAGGCTCGGGCATGCTGTTCGACCGTATTCTATCCCGCCTGATCAGACGCGGGACCTTGACCGTCCGCTACCCGGACGGCCGCATCCTTGAGTATCGCGGCACCGACGGGCCCGGCCCGTCCGCCGGGTTTGAGCTTCGGGACTGGCGCACAGTCCGGCGCCTGTGCAGCAACCCTACCCTGGCCTTCGGCGAAGGCTACATGGATGGCGGCATCGTCCCGATGGGCTGCAGCCTCTACGACATGACCGACCTCATGGTGCTCAACATGATGGAAGGCGGCGGCCACCCGGCCGAGAAAGTGATGGAATGGGTCCGCTGGGGCCGCCGGCACCTGGACCAGCTGAACCCCGCCAGCCGCGCCCGGCGCAACGTGGCTCACCATTACGACCTGAACGGCCGCCTCTACGCCCTCTTCCTGGACCGGGACCGGCAGTATTCCTGCGCCTACTTCCCCACCGGCGAGGAATCGCTGGAAGAAGCCCAGCTGCTGAAGAAGCGCCACATCGCCGCCAAGCTGCATTTCGACCGGCCGGACCTGGAAGTGCTGGATATCGGCTGCGGCTGGGGCGGCATGGCCCTGCACCTGGCGCGCGAGCATGGCGCCCGCGTTACCGGCATCACTCTCTCGACCGAACAGCTGGACGTCGCCCGCGGCCGCGCCGCCGAGGCCGGGCTGTCCGACCGCGTGCGGTTCGAGCTGATGGACTACCGGGACTGGAAGCGCCCGGTCGACCGTATCGTCTCGGTCGGCATGTTCGAGCATGTGGGGATCGACCACTACAAGACCTTCTTCCGTACCGTGAAGGGCGCGCTGAAGGAGGATGGCGTGGCGCTGATCCACGCCATCGGCCGCAGCGACGGCCCCGGCAGCACCAATGCCTGGATCACCAAGTACATCTTCCCCGGCGGCTACTCGCCCGCGCTGTCCGAAGTGCTGCCGGCGGTGGAGAAGTCAGGCCTCTGGGCCACGGATATCGAGGTCCTGCGCCTGCACTACGCCCACACCCTGGCCCACTGGCGCCGCCGCTTCGCCGCCAACCGGGACGCGATCCAGAGCCTCTACGACGAACGCTTCTGCCGCATGTTCGAGTTCTACCTGGTCGGCTCCGAACTGGCCTTCCGCCGCATGGGGCACATGAACTGGCAGATCCAGCTGACGCGGAAGGTGGACACCCTCCCCCTCTCCCGCGACTACATGCTGGATGCGGAGCGCAAGGCCGTCGCCTGCCCGCGGGAGGATGCCTGAAAGGAGGGCCGGGGAAGGAATTCCCCGGCCTGCTATCGCCGGACCTGGCGTCAAACCGCCCGCCAACCGCGGCCGGCACCATTTCATCCCCCTCGCTCCCTCCGCCCGGCGCCTTCACCCGCAACGCTTGTGAAGCCCAAGGCCAAAACCATCCCCGTTATCCACAGCCTGCCTCTCCCCTGAGAGGGCGCGGACCGGCTAGCTTGGGCGGCATGAACAGCGTCCCGAAATCCGACGGCCTCCTCAGCGTGGCCCAGCGCCTTCCGCCGGCGAATCTCCAGGCGGAACAGGCGCTGCTCGGTGCCCTCCTGGCCAACAACAAGGCCTATGAGCGTGTCTCGGAATTCCTGGCCCCGGACCACTTCGCCAACGCCGTGCATGGCCGCATCTTCGCCGCCATCCAGCGCCGGGTCGAAGCCGGGCAGCTAGCCGATGCCGTGACCCTGCGCGCGGAGTTCGAGCATTCCGGCGTGCTGCAGGAAGTCGGCGGCGCCGCCTACCTGGCCCAGCTGCTCTCCGCCATGGTCGGCATCATCAATGCTGGCGAGTATGGCCGCGTCATCCATGACGCCTGGCTGCGCCGCCAACTAGTCGACCTGGGCGAGACGGTGGTCAACCGCGCCTTCGGCTCGGAGGACGAGCTGGCGGCCAAGGAGCAGCTGGAAGCGGCTGAGCAGGCGCTGTTCGACCTCGCCAAGGATGGCGGCAACGAGGGCGGCTTCGTCACCTTCGGCCGGGCGCTGACCGATGCTGTCAGCCTGGCGGAAAAGGCGTTCACCAGCGGCGGCGGCGTCTCCGGCCTCTCTTCCGGCCTGCGGGACCTCGATGCCAAGACCGGCGGCCTGCATCCGTCGGATCTGCTGATCCTCGCCGGCCGCCCCGGCATGGGCAAGACGGCGCTGGCCACCAAGATCGCCTTCGGCGCCGCGCAGGACATCCTGCGCCGGACGGAGGAAGAGCACGGCCCCGGCGCGGTGCCACGCGGCGGCTGCGCCATTTTCTCCCTGGAAATGAGTGCGGACCAGCTCGCCACCCGCCTGCTCTCCGAAGCCTCCCGCATCTCGGGTGACCGCATCCGCCGTGGCGAGATCATGCAGCGGGACTTCGACCGCTTCGTGGAAGTCAGCCGGGACCTGTCCCGCCTGCCGCTCTATATCGACGACACGCCCGCCATCACCATCTCCGCCCTCCGCACCCGCTGCCGCCGGCTGAAGCGCACGCGGGGGCTGGATTTCATCGTGGTCGACTACCTGCAGCTGATGCGCCCCGCCGCCGGCAGCCGGCCCGAGAACCGCGTGCAGGAAATCAGCCAGATCACCCAGGGCCTGAAGGCCATCGCCAAGGAGCTGGCGGTGCCGGTCATGGCGCTCTCCCAGCTCTCCCGCCAGGTCGAGAGCCGGGAGGACAAGCGCCCGCAGCTCTCCGATCTTCGCGAATCCGGCTCGATCGAGCAGGACGCCGACATGGTGATGTTCGTCTACCGCGACGACTACTACCTCAAGATGCAGGAGCCGAAGGACGTTAACTTCGACAACGGCGAGAAGCTGCAGGACGCCATCAGCAACTGGCAGGCGCGGATGGAGAAGGCGCATAACCGCGCCGACCTGATCGTCGCCAAGCAGCGCCACGGCCCCACCGGCACCATCCCGCTGTTCTTCGAGGCCGAGTTCACCCGCTTCGGCGACCTCGACATCACCCATGGCGGCCACCATGACGACTATTGAGGCGATGCAGGAGGCCCTGGCCGGCGAGCTGGAGGTCGATCTCGGCGCCATCGTCGCCAACTGGCACACGCTGCGGAACCGTCACGGCGCCGATATTGCCGGGGTGGTGAAGGCGGATGGCTACGGCCTGGGTGCCGTGCCGGTGGCGCTGGCGATGGCCGGCGCCGGCTGCCGGCATTTCTTCGTGGCGCAGTTGCAGGAAGGCCTCGCCCTCCGGCAGGCCATCGGCAACGCGCCGATGATCGCGGTGCTGGGCGGCTTCCCCCCCGGCGCCGATTCGGGCGCCGGCCTCACCCCCGTGCTGAACACGCCGCAGGACGTCGCCGCCTGGGCCGCCGCGCCGCGCCAGAATGCCGGCGTCATCCTGCACCTGGATACCGGGATGGAGCGCCTCGGCCTCTCCGCCGCCCAACGGGCGGAACTGCCGCCGGGCGTGTTGGACAACGCCGGGCTGCGCTACGTCATGACCCACCTGGCCTGCGCGGACGACCCCGGCCATCCGCTGACCGCCCTGCAGGTCTCCCGCTTCGCCGAGGCCGCCGAGGCCTTCCCGGACACGCCGCGCAGCCTGGCCAATTCCGCCGGCCTGTTCCGTGGCCTGACGTCGGACCTCGCCCGCCCCGGCTGCGCCGCCTACGGCATCAACCCGACGCCGGGCCAGCCGAACCCGATGCGGCAGGTAATGCGGCTGACCATCCCGATCATTCAGTTGCGGGACGTCCCGGCCGGCACCCCGGTCGGCTACGGCGCCACCTGGATTGCGAAGCGTGACAGCAGGATCGCGACCATTGCCGCCGGCTATGCCGACGGTTACCTTCGCGCGTTGTCCAGCCGGGGCATCGGCATCATCGCCGGCCGCCCTGTGAAGCTGGTAGGCCGGGTCTCCATGGATCTCATCACCCTCGACGTGACGGATGCCGGCGACATGCAGGTGGGCGACCGCGTGGAAATGATCGGCCCCGGCCAGACGCCGGACGAGGTGGCGGCCCTGGCCGGCACCATCGGCTATGAAGTATTGACCAGCCTCGGCGCACGCTACCGCCGGCGCTATCTCGGCGCGGCATGAAGGCTCCCTGAATTGCAGTATCTCCTGAACTTCCTGGCTGCCATCGGGCGCAGCGTGCTCGGCCTGTGCCGTGGCGCGGGCGCCATCGCGCTGTTCGCGGTGGAAGGCGTGTCGCATCTGGTGCGCCCGCCCTTCTATCCCCGCCTGATCGGCCGCGCCTTCGTCGAGATCGCCTATTTCTCCCTGCCGGTGGTGTCGCTGACGGCGGTGTTCACCGGCATGGTGCTGGCGCTGCAATCCTATTCCGGCTTCTCCCGCTTCGGCGCGGAAAGCGCGGTGGCGAACGTGGTGGTGCTCTCCATCACGCGGGAGCTTGGCCCGGTCCTGGCCGGCCTGATGGTCGCCGGCCGCATCGGCGCCTCCTTCGCCGCCGAGATCGGCACCATGCGCGTCACCGACCAGATCGATGCGCTGACCACCCTCTCCACCAACCCGATGAAGTACCTGGTGGCGCCGCGCCTGCTGGCCGGCGCCCTGGCCATGCCGCTGCTGGTGGCGGTGGCGGACATCCTGGGCGTCATGGGCGGCTGGCTGATCGGCACCGCCAAGCTCGGCTTCGGCTCGGCCAGCTACCTCAACTCCACCCTCAACTTCCTGGAACCGATGGACGTCATCTCCGGCCTGGTGAAGGCGGCGGTGTTCGGTTTCCTGGTAGCGCTGATGGGCAGCTACCACGGCTATAACAGCAAGGGTGGCGCCCAGGGCGTCGGCGCGGCCACCACGGCCGCCGTGGTCTCCTCCTCCATCCTCATCCTCGCCCTGGACTATGTGCTGACCGAGATGTTCTTCTCCCGATGAGCAGCACCCTCCCCCCCGCCAGTGCCGGCACGCCCAAGATCCGCCTGCGCGGCCTGAAGAAGACCTTCGGCACCAAGAAGGTGCTGGATGGCGTGGACCTGGACGTCCAGGCCGGCCAGGGCATGGTCATCCTCGGCGGCTCCGGCTCCGGCAAGTCGGTCACCATCAAGTCCATCCTCGGCCTGATCCAGCCCGATGCCGGCACCATCGAGATCGATGGCCGGGACGTGCTGTCGATGAACCGGCGGGAGCGCGAGGCGCTGAACGACCGCATCGGCATGCTGTTCCAGAACGCCGCGCTGTTCGACAGCCTGCCGGTATGGGAGAATGTCTGCTTCAAGCTGCTGGCCCAGAAGCGCATCACCCGCGCCAAGGCGCGGGACAAGGCGGGCGAGATCCTCAACCAGGTCGGCCTCGACGGCAGCGTCGGCGACCTCTCGCCCTCCGAGCTTTCCGGCGGCATGCAGAAGCGCGTCGGCCTGGCCCGCGCCATCGCCACCCAGCCCGACATCATCTTCTTCGATGAGCCGACCACCGGCCTGGACCCGATCATGGGCGCGGTGATCGACGGGCTGATCGTCGATTGCGTGAAGAAGCTGGGCGCCACCGCGGTCTCCATCACCCACGACATGGCCAGTGCCCGCCGCATCGGCGATACGGCGGCGATGATCCATAAGGGCCGCATCGTCTGGACCGGCCCGGCCGCCACGCTGGGCGATACCGGCAATGCCATGGTGGACCAGTTCGCCAGGGGCGAGCGCGAAGGCCCCATCAGCATGGAACTGCGGAAATAGGCCATGGAACAGCGGCTCAGCCTGGTCACCCTGGCTGTCGCTGACCTGGCCCGGGCCACGGCATTCTATGAGGCCCTCGGCTGGCAACGCGGCATGCGGCAAGCCGAGGGCGTCAGCTTCTTCCAGGCCGGCGGCGTCATCGTCTCGCTCTACCCCCGCGCCGACCTGGCCGCCGATTCCGGCGTGGCGCCGGCGGGCAGCGGCTTCGGCGGCATCGTCCTGGCCTACAACACCCGCGACAAGGCCGAGGTCGACAGCGTGCTGGCCGAGGCATCCCAGGCCGGCGGCCGCGTCACCAAGCCGGCGTCGGACGCCTTCTGGGGCGGCTACACGGGCTGCTTCGCGGACCTCGATGGCCATCTGTGGGAAGTGGCCTGGAACCCGGATTTCTCCATCGCGCCGGATGGGGCGGTGACGCTTCCGGGCTGAGATTGGGCAGGAAGGAAGGCTGGGGAAAGAATTCCCCAGACCCATCTTTTTTCTGATTCTCCGCCAGCCTGTGAAGATCATTGCTTAATGCTGGCCCCACGCGCGGCGGTCTCAGCTGCCTAGGGCGAGGCGGCCCAGCCACAGCCAGCCCCTGAAAACGTACAGAAAAAGATGAGTGTGGTCTGGGGGGAGAATTCCTTCTCCCTCCAGCGCCTGGCCACCGGCGCACCCGCTCGGCAACCCGTTCTTCATTTCTCTCACCTAAACAGGGGGCTTTCCACTGGAGCCCCGCCGATGACCGCCCAGGCCCTGTCCGACCTTGCCGGCGCCGAGCCCATCCCAGGCCTGCGGGCCGCGATCACGGCCGAGATCGCGCCGATGTTCAAAGAGATGCGCACCTTCGTGGACCGCCGCATCGCCGAGCTGAGCGCCGAGGTCTGCGCCACCTCCGAGATGGCCGACATGGCGGAGGAGAAGCTCTCCGGCCAGCTCAGCAAGGTGCATGAGCAGATCGCCCAACTCGTCGCCATCCCCGCCGCCAGCACCCGCAACAGCGGGTTGGAGCTGGAGGCGGTGGTGCAGGCGACCGAGGCCGCCGCCAACACCATCATGGAAGCCACCGAGGCCATCCAGGCCTGGATCACCAGCGGCCAGAAGGACCAGGCATCGATCGAGGCGCTCTCTGCCCGGGTGAACTCCATCTTCGAAGCCTGCAGCTTCCAGGACGTCACAGGCCAGCGCATCCGCCGCGCTATCCAGCACCTGCAGCAGGTGGAGAACATGCTGGAGCAGATTGTCCCTGGCGCCGGCCTGACGCCCGGGGCGCCGCAGGTGCAGGTACGGACGGAAATGCGGACAGTGGTGGCCGCCGCCGATTCGTCGGACCTGTCGCAGGATGCCATCGACGCGCTGCTGAACGGTGCGGCCGCGCCGCCGCCCATGGCACCGATGTCGCAGGCGGAGATCGATGCATTGCTGAACAGCTGAGCGCAGACAGCGCGCCAGTAGCTCTACCCCCTGTGCGCGTTTTGTTCTAAAACTGCCCCATGGCCAAATCCGTCACCCGCTTCGTCTGCCAGAATTGCGGCGCCATCAGCGCCAAGTGGCAAGGCCGCTGCGACACCTGCGGCGAGTGGAACACCATCACCGAGGAAGCGCCGGAAGTCCGCGCCCCCGGCCCCGCCGGCAAAAGCGCCGGTGGCCGCAAGATCGAGTTCGTCGGTCTCAAGGGCCGGGCCGACCCGCCGCCGCGCACCCGCACCGGCATCGCGGAGCTGGACCAGGTGCTGGGCGGTGGCTTCGTCCCCGGCTCCGTCGTGCTGGTGGGCGGTGACCCTGGCATCGGCAAATCGACCATCCTGTTGCAGGCCGCCGCCAAGGTCGCCTCGGCCGGCAAGCGCACCCTCTACATCTCGGGCGAGGAAGCCATCGACCAGGTGCGGATGCGCGCCCAGCGCCTCGGCCTGGCCGACAGTCCCCTCGGCCTCGCCGCCGCCACCAGCCTGCGCGACATCGCGGCAAGCCTGGAGGAAGAGCGCGACGCCACCCTGGTCATCATGGACTCGATCCAGACCGTATGGCTGGACAGCCTCGACTCGGCCCCCGGCACCGTCTCTCAGGTCCGCGCCTGCGCGGCGGAGCTGGGGCGGCTGGCCAAGACGCGCGGCTTCGCCCTCGTCCTCGTCGGCCACGTCACCAAGGAAGGCACCCTCGCCGGCCCCCGGGTGCTGGAGCACATGGTGGACGCCACCCTGTATTTCGAAGGCGACCGCGGCCACCAGTTCCGCATCCTGCGCGCGGTGAAGAACCGCTTCGGCGCCACGGACGAGATCGGCGTCTTCGAGATGACCGATCGCGGCCTGGTCGAGGTCACCAACCCCTCCGCCCTGTTCCTGGCGGAGCGGCGCGGCAACATTTCCGGCAGTGCCGTCTTCGCTGGCATGGAAGGATCACGCCCCGTGTTGGTGGAGATCCAGGTGCTGCTTTCCCCCAGCGCCAACGGGGGTTCCCCTCGCCGGCAGGTGGTGGGGTGGGATTCCGGGCGGCTGGCCATGCTGATGGCGGTGCTCGAATCGCGCGCCCGGGTCGGCCTCGGCCAGAACGACGTCTATCTCAACGTGGCCGGCGGCCTGCGCATTGGCGAGCCGGCGGCGGATCTCGCCGTCGCCGCCGCGCTGATCTCGGCGGCGACGGACCGGCCCACACCACCGGACATGGTGTTCTTTGGCGAGGTCGGCCTTTCCGGCGAAGTGCGGCAGGTGGCGCAGACCGATACCCGCCTGCGGGAAGCCGCCAAGCTGGGCTTCGCCGCCGCCACCCTGCCCCGCCGCGTCGCCCGTGGCGGCCGCGCGCCCTCGGCCCCCGAAGGGCTGCGCCTGTCCGAGATCGGCCACCTGGCCGACCTGGTCGCGCCGCTGGCTGCCGGCGCCAAGCCGAAAGCCGCCGGGAAGCCGGCCAACAAGCCCGCCCCGGCCGAAACCGAGGGCTGACACCGCATCGCCGCCCCGGTATAGGCTGCGCCACGATGACCTGGGTCGATGGCGTTGTCCTCGCGGTGCTCGCGCTCTCGGCGCTCATCGCTTACTTTCGCGGCTTCGTGCGGGAGGTGCTGGGAATCGGCGCCTGGGCCGGCGCGATCGTCGTCGCCTTCTGGTTCCAGCCGGCGCTGAAGCCCCTGGTGCTGAAATACCTGCCCGAAAGCTGGATGGCGGAGATCGTCGCCCTCGGCATCGGCTTCCTCGTCACGCTGCTGGTGCTGAAGCTGCTGATCTCCTGGCTGACCGGCGCCGTCCGCCATTCCGTCCTCGGGGGGGTGGATCGCGCCCTGGGCATCGTGTTTGGATTCGCCAGAGGTGCTTTCCTCGTCGTGCTCGCCTATATCGTGGGCGGGCTGTTCCTGCCGTCCACCGACCGATGGCCGGACGCGGTGCAATCGGCCCGGACCCTGCCGATCGTGGCCGATGCGGCCAAGACACTTGTGTTACAACTACCGCCAGAGTATCGCCCCCGCCTGCCGGAGCTGCCGCAACGCAGCATGCCGAGCATGGACGAATTGCTGAGGCCCCCCGCCCGGGACCGCGGCTGAGCATGGTCGCCACCGGTAGCCGCACCGGATGGCGTGAACCATGCGACCGAACGAAGACTGAGGGGATGGCCTCCACGGGCCGCTCTCTCGGACCCGGCCCCCGCCGGATTTGAGCCTTCCGGCCCGTCCGGAAATGAGGATGCCGATGCACTCCATGCTCTCGACCAACCCCTGGGACCAAGACTCCGGGGACGACGACCATTTCAAAGAGGAATGCGGCGTCGTCGGCATCTGGAACGCCGCCGACGCGGCGGCGCTGGCCGCCCTCGGCCTGCATGCCCTGCAGCATCGCGGGCAGGAAGCCGCCGGCATCGTCGCCCTGTCCGAGAAGGGTGAATTCAACGCTCATCGCGGCCAGGGCCTGGTGGGCGATACCTTCAGCAGCGCCAAGGTGATGGCCGGCCTGCCCGGCCGCACCGCCGTCGGCCACAACCGCTACGCCACGACGGGCGAGACCGCGCTGCGCAACGTGCAGCCGCTCTATGCCGAGTTCGAGTTCGGTGGCCTCGCCGTCGCGCATAACGGCAACCTGACCAATGCCAACGTGCTGAAGCGTGCCCTGGTCCGCCGCGGCTGCCTGTTCCAGAGCACGACCGATTCCGAAGTCTTCATCCACCTCATCGCCATCAGCCTCTACGCCAATGTCATCGACCGGCTGATCGACGCGCTGAAGCAGGTGCAGGGCGCCTATAGCCTGATCGCGCTGCATGACGGCGCCATGATCGGTGCGCGGGACCCTCTGGGCGTCCGCCCGCTGGTGCTGGGCCGCCTGGGCCCGGCCGAGGGCGGCAGTTGGGTGCTGGCGAGCGAGACCTGCGCGCTGGACATCGTCGGCGCCGACTTCGTGCGGGACGTGGAGCCGGGCGAGCTGGTGGTCATCGACCATAACGGCCTGCGCAGCATCCGCCCCTTCGGCCGGGTGCAGAGCCGCTTCTGCATCTTCGAGTACATCTACTTCGCCCGCCCCGACTCCGTGGTCGAAGGCACCAATGTCTACGAGGTTCGCAAGCGCATCGGTGCCGAGCTCTCCCGCGAAAGCGGCGTGGAGGCCGATGTCATCGTGCCGGTGCCCGATTCGGGCGTGCCCGCCGCCATGGGCTACGCCGCCGAGAGCGGCATCCCGTTCGAGCTGGGCATCATCCGCAACCACTATGTCGGCCGCACCTTCATCGAGCCGACCGACCAGATCCGTAATCTGGGCGTGAAGCTGAAGCACTCCGCCAACCGCCCGATGATCGAGGGCAAGCGGGTGATCCTGGTGGACGATTCCATCGTCCGCGGCACCACCAGCCGCAAGATCGTCGAGATGGTGCGCGCCGCCGGTGCCAAGGAAGTGCATATGCGCATCTCCTCGCCGCCCACCACGCATCCCTGCTTCTACGGCATCGACACGCCGGAACGCGCCAAGCTGCTGGCCGCCAACCATGACGTCGAGGAGATGGCGCGCATCATCGGTGCCGACAGCCTCGCCTTCATCTCCTTGGACGGCCTGTACCGCGCCCTTGGGCAGGACAAGCGTGACGCCTCCAAGCCAAGCTATTGCGACGCCTGCTTCACCGGCGACTATGCCATCCCGCTGACCGACCTCGTCGGCCATGCGGAGCGCGTGCCCACCTTGTTGGCGGCGAACGGGGTCTGATGACGGATAAGCCTCTCCAGGGCCGCGTGGCCCTGATCACCGGCGCCAGCCGCGGCATCGGTGCCGCGCTGGCGGTGGAAATGGCCCGCCAGGGTGCCCAGTGCGTGCTGATCGCCCGCACCCAGGGCGGGCTGGAGGACACCGACGACGCCATCCGCGCCGCCGGCGGCCTGCCCGCCACCCTGCTGCCCTTCGACCTGGTGAAGGCCGAGGCGCAGATCGACGCCATTGGCCCCTCGATCGTCGAGCGCTTCGGGCGGCTGGACATCCTGGTCCACAATGCGGGCGAACTGGGCAAGCTGACCCCCGTCGCGCATATCGACCCGAAGGACTGGGTCAATGTCATGGGCGTCAACATGACCGCCACCTGGCGCCTGATCCGCACCTGCGACCCGCCGCTACGGGCTTCCGATGCCGGCCGGGCCGTCTTCCTCACCACCGGCCGCGTGCAGCGCCCCAAGGCCTATTGGGGCCCCTACGGCGCCACCAAGGCCGGCATGGAGCACCTCGTCCAGACGTGGGCGCAGGAAGTCGAGAAGACACCCGTGAAGGTCAACCTGTTCGACCCCGGCATCGTCGCCACCCGCATGCGCGGCACCGCCATGCCGGGCGAGGACCCGGCGAGCATCCCCCAGCCCGGCGACGTGGCGCCGCTGATCGCCGCCCTCTGCCACCCCGCTGAGGCCCGCCACGGCAAGACGGTGCTGGCCGCCTGAACGGTCGCGCGCGGGTTTCACCCCGCGCGCACGTTCCGTTGATCACGTCCGCATGGCGCAACTTCCCCTCCCCGCACCGGTTTTCCGGCTGGCTAAAGAGGAGGACCTGCCATGGCCGTGAATGTTCCGCGTTACCAGACCCCGGGCGCCCCTGGCGTGCTGCTGGGTTCGGACGGCAATGACAACTACCAGGGCGGCGCTGGCTACGACGTCGCCCAGATTGATGCGGGCCGCCGCGACAGCATCGTTACCAACGGCGCCAATGGCCCGACCTCCGTGCTCAGCACGGCTGGCCTGGACAGCCTGAACAGCGTCGAGACCCTGCTCTTCATCGATGGCCGCGAGGTCTACAACCCCGAGGACCATGCCGCGCAGGTCAGCCGCCTGTACGACATCGTGCTCGGCCGTGAAGCCGACCAGGGCGGCCTGAACTTCTCCGTCAATTGGATGGACGATGGCGCGTCGATGTCGACCATCGCCAGCTCGTTCCTGAACAGCGGCGAGTTCACTGGCAAGTTCGGCCAGGGTCTGACCAACGCGCAGTTCGTCAACGTGCTGTATGAGAACATGCGCGGCGCCGAAGGCTCCGCCAACGAAGTCTCGTTCTGGACCGCACAGCTGGACAACGGCTCTCTGAGCCTGGGCGATGTGGCGACCCACTTCGCCAACTCCGCCGAGGGCCTGGCGGCCAACTCCGCCACCCTGGCCGCCGGTATCTGGGACCGCGACGAGAGCGCCATCTCGATCGCCAACCTCTATGACGCGGCGTTCGACCGCCTGCCGGATGAGGGCGGCCTGGCTACTTGGGTCAATGAGATCCATTCCAACGGCACCTCCATGGGTGACATCGCCAAGTATTTCTACAGCAGCGGTGAAGCCCAGACGAAGTACGCTCCGTTGAGCGACATGGACTTCGTAAATACCATCTACCAGAACGCCCTGGACCGCGATGCCGATGCGGGCGGGATGGCTACCTGGACCAGCGAACTGGCCAGCGGCAACCTCTCCCGCGCGGACGTTATCCTGTTCATCTCCGATAGCCCGGAGCACCAGGCCCTGACCGCCGACCTGTTCCAGAGCGAGAACCCGCTCAACTACGGCGTCAGCGTCATCGCCTGACCCTGGTTGCCTGATCTTTGGCGCGCGACCACTGCTGCTTGCGGCAGTGGTCACGTCCCGAGTTCGGCACGAAGGTGCCGGCTAGCGGCTCTAATCCTGGCCGCACGCTCCAACGAAAAGGGCCCCTTCTCAGGGGCCCTTTCTTCAATCCTGGTCGACATAGGGGTTGGTGGTTCCCCGCAGCTGCAGCCGGATCGGTACCCCCGGCATGTCGAACGCATCGCGGAAGCTGTTCACCAGGTAGCGCCGGTAGTCCTCCGGCAGGTCCTCGGCGCGCGGGCCGAAGATGACGATCGTCGGCGGCCGTGCCTTCGGCATGGTGGCGTAGCGCAGCTTGATGCGGCGGCCATCGGCCAACGGCGGCTGGTGCCGGCTTAGCGCACCCTCGAACCACCGGTTCAGTTCGCCGGTCGGCACGCGCTTGTTCCAGCGCTCCAGCGTCTCCCGCACCGCCGGCATCAGCTTGTCCACGCTGCGCCCGGTGGCGGCCGACATGGCGACCACGGTGATGCCCTTCAGCTGCGCCAGAGAGGTCTGCAGCGTGTCCTCGATGCCACGCCGGGCAGCGATCCGATCCTCGACCGCGTCCCACTTGTTCAGTGCGATGATCACGGCGCGGCCCTCACGCTCCGCCAGCCGGGCAATGCGCAGATCCTGCTCGTCCAGGCCCAGCAGCGCGTCCAGCACCAGCACGGCGATCTCGGCTTCCTTCAGCGCGTTGATCGTCGCGCCGACGGACATCTGCTCCAGCCCCTCGACGATCTTGGCCTTCTTGCGCATGCCGGCGGTGTCGACGATCCGCACGCGGCGGCCCGTGTCGTCCAGGAACTCGCTGGTCACCGCATCGCGGGTCAGGCCGGGCTCGGGGCCGGTGATCATCCGCTCCTCACCCAGCAAGGCGTTCAGCAGGGTGGACTTGCCGGCATTCGGGCGGCCGACGATGGCCAGCCGCAGCGGCCGGTCCTTGTCGTCCTCGTCTTCCTCCGCTGGCTCCTCCGGCAGCATCGCCGCGGCGGTGGAATGCAGGTCGGAAATGCCCTCGCCATGCTCGGCGGAAATGGCGATAGGGTCGCCGAAGCCCAGTTCATAGGCCTCCAGCGCCGCCATGCCGCCATGGCGGCCCTCGGTCTTGTTGGCCACCACCAGCACCGGCACGCGCTGCCGGCGCAGCCAGGTGCCGAAGGCGCGGTCGGACGGCGTCAGCCCGGCCTTGGCGTCGATGACGAACAGGATCAAATCGGCCTGCTTGATCGCGGCCTCGGAACTGGCGCGCATGCGGCCGGCGACGGTATCGGGCGGCGCCTCCTCCAGCCCCGCCGTGTCCAGCAGCAGGATGTCGCGGCCGCCGATGCGCGCCTCGTATTCCTTGCGGTCACGGGTGACGCCGGGCGTGTTGTCCACGATGGCGAGCTTGCGGCCCACCAGCCGGTTGAACAGCGTGGACTTGCCGACGTTGGGGCGGCCGATGATGGCGATACGAGGAAGCATGGGCTGGCTTTACAGCGGAACCACGCGCAGGGAAATCACACAGTGAACATGCCCGCCATGGCAGGGCGTCAAACGCTGTGTTCTTCGGTCTGAGGGGGAGAAAGGCCGGGGAAAGAATTCCCCGGGCCCCTTCTTTTCTTTTTTCGCATTTTTGGGTGTGGCTGTTGAAGCGGTACACCTGAGAGACGGCTGGGTGCGCCGGAGGTCCTGGACCTCCGGCGACTGACGGTTCAGCCCTTGTGGCCCATTATTAAAATCATCGAGCGGCGTCCGCTCTCAGCCCTGAAGCGTCACGCCAAATTCGCAGAAAGAAAAGAAGGAGTCCGGGGAATTCATTCCCCGGTCTTCCCCTCCCCCCCCAGCGCGTCAGGTGCCCCGGAACGCCACCAGGTTCCCGTCATCCGTCAGCAGCACCAGCGTGCCGGCCGCCACCACCGCCGGCAGGGTGGAGCCACCCGGCAGCCGCAGCCGGCCGCTGACCTCGCCGGTGGAGGGGTCGATCTGCAACGCCTCCCCCTTGCTGGAGGGCAGGATGATCCGCCCACCGGCCAGCAGCGGCGGACCGAAATTGGCCGGCGACTCGTTCTTCTCCTTGCCCGGCGGCGGCGCATTGAAGTCGGCCAGCCAGCGGACGCGGCCATCCTCGCGGCCGATCGCCGCCATGTCCCCGTCCATGCTCAGCACGAAGACCCAGTCGCCCACCACCAGCGGCGTCTCGCTGCCGCCGATCTCACGCTCCCACAGCCGGCGGCCGGAACGCAGGTCCACCGCCATGCTCAGCCCACCCAGGCTGTTGGCATAGACGCGGCCATTATCGATCACCGGCAGGCCACGGATGCCGGAGATGTCGCCCAGGCCACCACGGCCGGCGGCAAGGCTTTCGGTCCACAGCACGCGGCCGTCCTCGGGCCGCATCGCCACCAGCTCGCCGGAGGGGAAGCCGGCCACCACGAAG
>Ga0308171_1002781_pt1 | contig 17391 bp, 10 predicted proteins | sample PhyGR1_FD_202135 | JGI IMG/M metagenome (GOLD analysis project Ga0308171, IMG submission 202135) | Phyllosphere microbial communities from UC Gill Tract Community Farm, Albany, California, United States - DLSLSG.R1 | ecosystem: Host-associated > Plants > Phyllosphere > Unclassified | place: USA... | reverse complement strand
AGCGTGTCCGGGTTGCGAGCGTGTCCGGGTTGCGAGCGTGTCCGGGTTGCGAGCGTGTCCGGGTTGCGGCGGCGGGGGGGGTGGGGCCGCTTTTGTCACGGAAGCAGCCGAAAGCGGGGCTTTTCCCCGTTCGGGCGGCTTCGTCTCAGCGGCGGCGGAACAGCGACGTCAGCCAGTTCCAGACGCCGCCGCCCTTGCGCCGGGGCGTGGTGTCACGGCCGACGCGCTGCTGCGCCACATGCGGGCGCGGAAAGGTCGGCGGCAGGGCAGAGGCGATGGTGTGCCGCCCGTCATCGCGCGCGGCAACCAGGCGCAGCTCCAGCGCCAGAACCTGCGCCACGTGGGCGGAGGGCGCGCTCGAGGCCAGGCCATCCGCCGTCGCGGCCGCGTCGTCCCACGCGCCGGCGCGGCGCAGGGCGTCGGTCACCCGCACCGTCTGCTCGGCATCCAGGGCCGGGCCGCTGCGCCACAGGGCCACGGCGTCCAGGCGCCATTCCGCGGCCAGCTCGGGCAATTGCAGATCGTCGGCCACCCAGGCGGCGTGCAGCGTTGCTTCGGCCGCCGCGTGTAGCGCACCGGTTTCCTCCAGCACATGCGCCCAGGCCAGGAAGCGGCGGGCCAGCGGCGGGTATGTGGCCTCCGTCACCAGGGCGCGGAACGGGCCGGCGGCCACGGCCTCGGCCGCCGCGGGGTGGGCACGGGCGATGTCGGGGGCGGCGTAGGCACAATGCGGGCATTGCTGCAGCCAGCGCGCCATGGTGCCGCGCAGCGGCTCGCCCGGGCGCAGGTCCAGATCGGGCGGCTGTTCCGGCGGGCCGGGGCGGAAGGGGGGCTGACGGCTCTCACTGCCGCAGACGGCGCAGCGCAGCGGCCCGGCCGAATGGCCCGCTTTGGAGCCGGTTGAGGAAGAGGAACTCGCCATTGCCCTAAGGTAAGGATGAAATCGCCGGGCGCGAAGGGGAAGAGAAGTCATCCGCGCGCAATAATCACGCCTGTTGCCGCTGTTGCATGCCTGGGCATGGCCGGGCCAAACTCCGCCATGCCCCGCGGAGACCTCTTCCCCGATATCGCGCCGTACGAGACCGGCTTGCTGCCGCTCTCCTCCGGCCACGTGATGTATTGGGAGCAGGTGGGCAATCCGCGCGGCCAGCCGGTGCTGTTCCTGCATGGCGGCCCCGGCGCCGGGGCCGGCGCGGTGCACCGCCGGTTCTTCGACCCGCACCATTGGCGCATCATCATCTTCGATCAGCGCGGCGCCGGCCGGTCCCGCCCGCTGGGCGACCTGCGGGACAACACCACGCCGCACCTGGTGGCGGATATCGAGCTGCTGCGCCGCTTCCTCGGCATCGAGCAATGGCTGCTGTTCGGCGGTTCCTGGGGCTCCACCCTGGCGCTGGCCTACGCCCAGGCGCATCCGGAGCGGGTGACGGGCTGCGTGCTGCGTGGCGTGTTCCTGGGCCGGCGGCAGGAGGTGGAGTGGTTCCTCTACGGCCTGCGCCGCGTCTTCCCCGATGCGTGGGGCCATTTCGCCAGCCACGTGCCGGTGGGGGAGCAGGAGGACCTGCTGACCGCCTACCTGGCCCGCCTGTGCAACCCGGACCCCGCCATCCACCTGCCGGCTGCCTATGCATGGAGCCAGTATGAGGGGCTGTGCAGCACGCTGCTGCCGAACCCGGATACGGTGGCCCATTTCGCCCAGGACCGGACTGCACTGGGGCTGGCGCGGATCGAGGCCTATTACTTCGCGCACGACCTGTTCCTGCGGCCGGACGGGCTGCTGGCCGGCATGGCGGCGATCGACCACATCCCGGCCGAGATCATCCAGGGCCGCTACGACATGATCTGCCCGGCGGAAAGCGCCTTCGACCTGGCCGCCGCATGGTCCCGCGCCCGGCTGACGGTGGTGTCGGATGCCGGGCACTCGGCGTTGGAGCCGGGCGTGCGGACGGCGCTGGTGGCGGCGGTGGAGCGCTTCCGGCGCCGGGGATAAAGGCGGGGCCGGGCGTCAAAGGCGTGTGGACCGGTGCGCGCAGGAACGGTAAACCATGCCCCGGCGTCTCCGTAGCTCAGCCGGATAGAGCACCAGATTCCTAATCTGGGGGCCGTGGGTTCGAATCCCGCCGGGGACACCATTCTCCTCTCGAGGAATGCTCTCCGGACGTGGCGCTACCGCTCAGAAGCCCAGGTTTCGCGTGGATTGGCATAAGGACCTTGGGAGAGCCGAGGTTCGAGAAGGCCGGAATTCTCTCTCCAAATGGCTTAATCTCTCCGGAGCTGGCGACTTAGCCGACTTCCTCTACAAGGCTTAAGTGACTGATTCGATGGCGTTCGATCTGAGCCGAGGCCGGCAAGAGTTGAAGTCCTGAGTGCCCTCCCACTGCTTAAAACCTGCATGCCAGGAATGATAGGAAGCCGACGTAACGGAGATTCGAATCCTACCTGCTCCGCCAGTTCCCTGCCGAAGCATGCTCTCCGCCCACTCGAGCGCTGCGCCGAGGGCCAGGTTTCCTGGGGTTCTCGGGGCAGACCTGTTGACCGGCAAGACGCGGAGAAGGCGGAAAACCGCTCTCCGGAGGCCATTTGTCTCCGGAGCTCCCGACTTGGCCGATTTGGTACGGGACTCAAAAATCCAGGTAAAAGACCGGTTTCAGCGCGGTCACCATTGGCTGTGGTTCGAACCCCACTTGCCCGAAATCCGTACTTCGGGAGCGAACACTTTGGTACGGAAATTCTCCAGCAGCTGGCGTTGGTCCGAGGTCGGACCGCGGTCACGGTAGGTGCCGCCTGCAGCGCCGCTCCCTGGTCCTGCCATTCGGCGAACGTGCCGGACCAACCTCGCCAAACCACACGATTCCATGCATTTATAGGCGTTGGTGTAGACGGAACGACCAGTTGGAAAACACAACTCAAATCGCCCAGCCTGAGTGGTTCGCTGAATCCTGCGACCAGAGGGAAGCTGTGGCCTATGGCTTCCGCCAACTGCCTGGTGGCGTTCATCTTTCCAAGACCATGATGCTTGATGAATTACAGAAGGTTCTGGATGGTTCTGGTCCGCTTGATGCCAGCGCAGTTGAAGACGCGATCTTGAACCGTAACATTCTCAGCAAGCCAACTGGAACTGCACGGAAGCTAGTACTCTCCCGGCTAAACACCCTCTACGGCATCAAAACGCCGCTGCCCGTCCAAGCAGCAATGCTTCGGCTTTGGACGCATCATGCGGCCGGACACCCTATGCTTGCGCTCCTTTGCGCCCTGGCCAGGGAGCCGCTGCTAAGAGATACAGCGAGTGTCGTGCTGAACGCTCCGCAGGGCACCGCGCTTAGGTGGCCTGAACTGGCAGAATCTCTCGCGGCGCAGCACCCAGGCCGTTACTCTCAGAAGATGCTCAAATCACTTGCCCAGAACTGTGTCTCCTCGTGGACGCAGGCGGGCCATCTCAAAGGAAAGGTCGCCAAGCGGCGATCGCTCGCAGAGCCGACCGCGCAGACAGCCGCCTATGCCGCCCTTCTTGGGTCGCTGGCTGGCTTCGGCGGGCCGGCGCTACTCGCGTCGCCCTGGATGCGGGTTCTAGACCGCCCAGAGGCTGACCTCCTCAGCCTCCTACGACGGGCGGAAGCCGCGGGCCTTGTCCAATTGCGCGCTGGCGGCGGCGTGATCCAATTGAACGTCCGGCGCCCAATGTCGCAGGTCCTGGGAGTGCCAGCCCTTGCCGACAGTTGATGAACTGCTTGGCCATTTCCAGCGCCAGGCGGCGCTGCCCTGGGCGAAGGACACCGCACGCGACTACCGCGTGTGGATCCTTCACTACGAGAAGATGCTGGATCGCCGCATCCAAGGCCGGCTCCACGAGTTCGAGGCGATCGCCCGCAGGTTCGGCCATGGATGGGACACGCTCCATCTAGCGACGCTCGTCCCGCCCTGGTTCGCTGCGCACGACCTGTTCGACGGCCTGGCCGAGCAGCCCGACGAACTGCCCGGACTGCTGCCCGACTTCGAAGCTCACCTAGTTCAGGTGGTTTCGGACCGACTGCGGTCGCTGAGCGACGGCGACATCCTGGCTCTGTCGGGTGCGGGGTCCCTGTTCGGGCTGACTCGCGTCTCGACGATCGCCGAAAAGGTCGCACCGGAGATCCGAGGGCGCTTGCTTCTGTTCTTTCCGGGGCGACACGAGAACGGCGTCTACCGATTACTCGACGCGCGTGATGGCTGGACCTATCGGGCGACGCCAATCCCCGCATAATGAATAGAAATTAAGCCAAGGCGGAACCGAGCTGCATGCTGAACCGGGAAACGTTTCAAAAAGACCCTGCCGACTATCGCATTCCGAACGACGGCGTTGCCAAGATCGTCTTCCCGCCGGCACCTGGCAGCACGACGCAGACCCTGAAGGATGAGCTCGGCACGTTCATCACGGACGGCGAGTTTGGGCGCGGCCTGCTGAAGATCCTCGAATCCTTCCGCGGCGGCCTGGCACAAGGCAGCCAAAAGGCGGTCTGGATCAGCGGCTTCTACGGATCCGGCAAGTCGCACCTGGCCAAGATGCTGTGTGGGCTCTGGACCGAGCAGCCTTTTGCGGACGGCTCCCGCCCCAGCACCCTGCTGCCAGAGCCCTCGCCCGAGCTGATTGCCGAACTGCGCGCGCTGCAATCGGCGGGCGCCCGCGCTGGCGGCCTGCATGCTGCCGGCGGCACCTTGGGCGGTGGTTCTGACGACCCGAAGCTGGCGACCCTGGGCATCGTCCTCCAATCGGTCGGCTTGCCGTTGGACTTTCGCGCAGCCCGCGTCGCTTTCTGGCTCGCCGATGAGGGCATCCTGGACGCCGTTCGCGCCCGCCTGGGCGACGCCTTCGAGAGCGCGATCCGCAACTTCGTGCTGTCTTCCGCCTTCCGCGAAGCGGTGCTGGCCGAAAAGCCGTCCCTCGCGGCCAACACGCGCGACCTTTCGGACCGGCTCAAGGCCGATTTCCCGCAGCCGCCAGAGCTCACCGTGGCGGACCTCTCCTCGACGGTTCGCCGGGCCCTCCTGCTGAATCGCAAGGAGCTGCCGCTCACGCTCGTGGTGCTCGACGAGGTGCAGCAGTTCCTCAAGAACGACCCTGGCCGCGCCCTGGATGTACAGAACATCGCGGAACGCTTCGCGGCCGACTTTGACGGCCGGCTTCTCCTCGTCTGCACCGGCCAGCAAGCCCTGAACGAGCTCGACAACCTTCAGAAGCTGCTCGGGCGCTTCCAGATCCGGATCAGTCTCGGCGAGGCGGACATGGACGCCGTCATCCGCAAGACGGTGCTGCGCAAGTCGAGCGCCGGGAGTGCCCAGGTGCACTCCATGTTGGATGACCGGGCCGGCGAAATCTCTCGCCACCTCCGCGGCACCCGCGTTGCGCACCGCGCCGAGGATGGCGCCGATGCGGTCCTCGACTGGCCGCTCCTCCCCTCGCGCCGGCGCGTTTGGGAACGGGTTCTGCGCGCCCTCGACAAATCCGGCATGGCCGGCGCGCTGCGCACCCAGATGGCGGTCGCGCTCGAATCCGCCCGCCTCGTCGCCGATAAGCCGCTCGGCCACGCCGTGCCGACCGACTTCCTCTACACGCGCTTCGCCGACGATGCCTTCGCCGCGGGCGAGCTGCCCGAGGAAACCCGCGCTCGCATCGCCAAGCTGCGTGAAGGCACCCCTGACGAACGCCTGCAGGCCCGCATCCTGATGCTGGTCTACATGCTTGGTCTTATTCAGGGCGACGCCGAGTTCCACGGCGTCCGCCCCACCACCGAAGTCTTGGCCGACCTCCTGGTCGAGGACCTCTCTGCGGGCGGTGATGTCCGCGCGGCGGTGCCCAAGGCGCTCGCTGCGCTGGAAGAAGCCGGCGCCGTGATGCCGCTCGATGGCACCTGGCGCCTGCAGACCAAGGAAGCGGCGGAATGGGACGCCGCCTACCGCGCTGAGCTGCGCAACCTCCGCGCCAACCCGGCTGAGCTCGCCACCCGCCGCCGCGCCGCGCTCGATGCCGCGCTGTCGGAGGCGCTGAAGGGTCTGACCAGCGTTGCCCAGGGCCGCAGCGCCGTGCCGCGCAAGCTCGTCCGCCTACGCCCCACCGAGAAGGCGCCCGCCGAAGGCCTAGCGGTGCGCGTCTATAATGGTTGGGACGACACGCTGAAGCAGGCGACGACCGATATCTCTGCGCTACCGGACACCGATGCTTCAATCCATCTCCTGATCGAGCGCAACGCCGCCGAAGCCGAACGTCTGGAAGAGGCGCTGCGCCAGCGCATGGCTGCCCAAGCCGTGCTGGATCAGCGCGGCGCCCCCTCCACCACCGAGGGCGAGCAGGCGCAGAAGGGCCTCGCCGCCCGCGTCTCCGGCGCCGACCGGACGGTGAAGGAGATCGCCGAAGCCACGGTGCGGGAAGCCCAGGTTCTGCTGGCTGGTGGCGCGCCCCAAGCCGGCACCTACCTGAAGGACCGACTGCACACCGCCGCCCAGGCTGCGCTCATTCGCCTGTTCCCGCGCTTCGACACCGCCGACGATCCGGGCTGGGAACGCGTGGTGAAGAATGCGCAAGGCGGCCAGGCTGATGCGCTGAAGGCAGTCGGGCACAACGGACCGCCGGACTCCCACCCGGTGTGCCAGGCCATCCGCGCCCGCCTCGGCGCCGGCCGGAAGGGCAAGGAGCTGCGCGACGAGTTCGAGGGCGACCCCTATGGCTGGCCGCAGGATGCGGTGGATGGCGCGCTGCTGGTCATGGACCATGCCGACCTGATCCGCACGCTCGGCGAGGACGGGAAGGAAGTCGCCCTCCGCAGCCTGCCGCGCCAGAAGCTCGGCTTGTGCCGCTTTCTGCCGGAGACCGACACGGTCACGCTGGCGCATCGCCGCGCCATCCGCGAACTCGGCCAGGCCGTGGGCAAGCATGTGCCTCCCGACCAGGAAGCCGAGAAGCTTTCGGACATCCTGCACGCGCTGCGCGATGCCGCCTGCAACGCCGGTGGCGACGCACCCGCGCCACCCTCACCCTCAACCCAGGACCTCGACGCGGTGGAGGCCGAGCACGGCAACAAGCGGCTGATCGAGGCCGCCAGCCGAAAAGCTGCCCTCATCACCGGCTACGCCGGCTGGACCGCTGCGCGTCAGGCCATCACCGCGCGGTTGCCCGCCTGGCGCACCACGCTGCGGCTTGTCGAACTGGGCGCGCATGGTCAGCAGGCCGCGACGGACGACATTCGCGATCGGCGCCGCCTGCTGGAAGAACCGGATCCCGTTCCGCCACTGCGCCAGGATGCCGCCGCCGAGTTGCGCGCCCGGCTGAATGCCGCCGCGGATGCCTATGACACGGCGATGGCGAAGGCGGAGGCCGATCTCAAAGCGGATGCCAATTGGCAGAACCCGAAGCTGTTGCCCGAGGACAAGCACGCCATCCGCACCCGCAACGGGCTGCTGCCCGTTGCGCGCCCCGCGGTGGCCAGCGCGGAGGACATCGTCACCGCCCTGACGGCGCGCAGCCTGTCCGGCTGGGCCGATCTGACGCGCGGCATTCCTGCCGGCGTGCAAGCGGCGCTGGATGAGGCGGCGGAGCGACTGCAGCCGCAGGTTCAGGCCGTGACCTTGCCGTCCGCCGGCACCATCGGCGATGCTGCGACACTCGAGGCCTGGCTTGGTAAGGTGCGCGAGACCATTGCGGCAGCGCTCGGCAGCGGCCCTGTTCGCCCCCGTTTCTGAGGACGCACTGCACATGACTGATCTGACCCGCGAGCAGCGCCGCGCCCTCGAAACCTCCATCAAGGCGGCGCGGGAGGAAGCGGAGATCGCCACGGCGGAAGCGCTGCGCAGCTTGCGCGTGCCCGATGCCGAAGCCCCGGCCGGCTTCGATCCGGAGCGGCGGGCGCAACGGAACCGCCTGCGCGCACATGCCAGGGCGCTCGATGACAAGCGTGCGGTTAATGGGGCGCAGGCCATCACCCGGCTGACCGAGCAGGCCGCCTATGTGCAGTGGCACCGGCTGCTGTTTGCCCGCTTCTTGGTTGAGCGCGGGTTGCTGCGCGATGAGACGGGTGCGCCGGTCTCGCTGACGGATTGCCGGGAGATCGCGTTGGACCTCTCCGCCGATGAGGATGAATGGTCTGTCGCCAGCGGCTTTGCGGCCGGCATGTTGCCAGGCGTTTTTCCGGCGGATGATCCGGTTGAGAGCCTGAGGTTGACACGCGAGCGTGGGCGCGAACTGCGTAACCGCCTGCTCAGCATCGACCCCGCGGTGTTCCAGGCGGATGACAGCCTGGGCTGGACCTACCAATTTTGGCGCGCCGCCGAAAAGAAGGCCGTGAACGAGAGCCAAGTGAAAATTGGCGCCGCGGAGCTCCCGGCGGTGACGCAGCTCTTCACCGAGCCCTACATGGTGCGCTTCCTGCTACACAACACACTGGGCGCCTGGTGGGCGGGCAAGGTGTTGGCTAGGAACCCAGCTCTGGCACGTGATACGACGGATGAGGCGGCTCTTCGCAAGGCTTGCGCATTGCCAGATTACACTTGGGAATTTCTTCGCTTTGTAAAGGTAGATGGGGCATGGCGCCCTGCAGCTGGTACGTTCCCCGGCTGGCCGCCAACAGCAAGGGAGCTGACGGTACTCGATCCCTGCTGCGGTAGTGGCCACTTCCTAACCGAGGCGTTGACGGCGTTGTCTGCACTACGCGTGGCAGAAGATGATCTGTCACCTTCCGAAGCTGTAGCAGCGGTTCTACGCGAGAACCTCGCCGGGCTGGAGATCGATGAACGCTGCGTGCAGATCGCAGCTTTTTCTTTGGCACTAACGGCATGGCGAATTGGCCTGCCTGGCATTGCTTTGCCGACGCCAAATGTAGCTTGGGTGGGTGCGCCACCACCGTTGCCGAAGGCTGACTTCGCTTCTTTGGCGAATGATGATGGTGAGTTGCGTTACGGCTTGGAGGCGCTGCACGATCTATTTGCCCAAGCACCAATCCTAGGCAGCCTCATCCAACCTGGTGGTGGAGACCTGATGGATTCGATGCGGGTTGCGCGTATCGAGGATAGCATCAGTGAGCTGATCGAAAGAATACGCGGAGGAGAGCCGGAGCGCGCTGAGGGGGCTATTGCGGCGCGCGGTATGGCGGATGCTGCCGCGATTCTTGCCAGCCGTTGGGTACTACAAATCACTAACGTTCCTTTTTTAGGGCGTGGCCGGCAGCATCCGACATTGGCTATCCATCTGGCAGCGCGATTCAACGTAGGTAAGGCAGATTTGGCGACTGCAATGCTGCAACGCATGAGGATGTTGGCAAGGCGAGGTGGCACCGTAGCAGCAGTGACGCCACAAAATTGGCTGTTTCTTAATAGTTATAAGAAGTTACGAGAGGAGTTGCTTAAGCAATCGAGTCTTAATTTGATTGCTATTATTGGAGAGCGCGGCTTCGACAGTTCAGCAGCAGCAGGAGCATTTACAGCTCTTATAATTATGACCGAGGAAACGCCGAATAAAAAGAGCCATTTTTCCGGTTTGGACGCAGATAATGGTCAGGATCCTCTAGAAAAATCGATCATTCTGCATAGGGGTGAAGCTAAGTTGCTGGATCAAGCATCACAGATGAAGCACCCCGATCAACGTATCTCAATCACCCCTGCCTCATCCGAAATACTTCTTCTGAAGAAGTGCTCCTCTTTTCTTGGGCTGGGGACTGGTGATTTCCCAAAATATGTTCGTAATTTCTGGGAATTCCAAGATATAAGCGAAAGATGGAACTTCTTTCAGAGTACTGTCGATCAACCAATCATGTTTGGTGGTCGCGAGTACTTGGTGGCATGGGATAATGCACAAGATCGCGTTCGTGGTCTGAGTCTAGGAGAGCGTATCCAAATCCATAATCAAGACCAAAGTGGTCAACAGGCATGGGGTAAAATGGGCGTAGCTGTTGGGGTGATGCGTGCGCTAAAACCAACGATCTACACCGGCGAAAAATATGAGAAGATGCTTGCTGCTTTGATACCGAAAGATGTTGCGGATCTTCCGGCACTTTGGGCGTTCTGTAGTTCTCCTAATTTTTGCGAATACGTCCGCAAGATCGACAGAAATATTATTGTTGCAAATGGGACACTTGTAAAAATCCCGTTCGATCTGGACCATTGGCAACGCGTCGCTGCGGAGGAGTATCCTGCCGGTCTTCCCGAACCGTACTCGGCTGACCCGACGCAATGGTTATTCCACGGCCATCCGAAGAGCGCCTTGGCTGGTACCGAAATTCACGTTGCCCTTGCCCGCCTCGCTGGCTATCGCTGGCCGGCGGAGACCGACGCCTCAATGCGTCTCTCGACCGAGGCGCGCATCCGCATTGCTGAAGCAGCTACCCTTCCACCCGCTGATGCGGATGGTCTTCTCCCACTTATACCGCTGCTCGGTGAGCGAGCCTTGGCAGATCGCCTTCGCGCCTACTGTATCGCCACCTGGGGCCCAGAGTGGCAGCCGGGCACTGAAGCTGCATTGATTGCTGCTGCCTGCGATTTTGCTAATGATAGGCGGCCCACTTCGCTCACCTTCGATGCATGGCTACGTACCCACGCTGCTCGCCAGCATGCGAAGCTGTTTCATGACCGCCCCTTCCTCTGGTGGATCACTGATGGCCGTGCCGATGGCTTCTGCGCCATAGCGCATTATCAACGGCTGACGAAGGATAAGCTAGAACGCCTCGCCTTCCACATGCTCGGCGATCATCTCACCCGCTTGGGTGATGATCCCCGCGCCGAAGCTGGGAGAATCCTGCAACGCAAACTGGGAAACCTAATCGAGGGTGAGCCTCCTTTCGACATCTTTGTCCGCTGGAAGCCACTCCACGCCCAGCCGCTAGGCTGGGAGCCGGACCTCGATGATGGCGTGCGCCTGAACATCCGGCCCTTCATCGAAGCCGGCGTGCTCGGCCACGTCCCGAACGTGAAATACACTGTGGACCGCGGCAAGGACGTCCCCTCCGCCCCCTGGTACGGCGTCTTCGGCGGCGAACGCCGCAACGACCACCACACCACCCTGGCTGAGAAACGCGCCGCCCGCGCCGCGAAGCGATGAGCCAGGCCTCGCTTCCCCTGCCAGTGCCGCCGCGCGCCGTGGAGGTCGCCCGGCTACTTGAGGACGTGTTAGAAAGCGGCGCGCGCCCCTCGGCGCGCGAACTTCTGGCCAAGGTTGAAGCCAAGCACGGCCCGCTCGCGCGCTGGGACCTGCTGGACGCCATCCGCACCGCGTCCGCGCTCGGCGCCCTCACCGGCGCTGATCGCGAGTATCTGCGCGTGATGCAGAACGATGGCAGCCTGGCCGCTGTGCTGCGCGGTGAAGGTGCGAAGGAGAATGAGGTCGCCTCCACCGTAGACACGCTTCTGCGGCAGAGCGCGGTCTATCGTTCCTCCGCGGAGTTCCGCGAGATGGTCGCCTTTATGGGCAAGTTCCGCCGCTACTCGGCCTACAACAACATGCTCGTGCGCGTGCAGAATCCGCGCTGCGGCTTCTATGCCACCGAGAAGACGTGGGACGAACGTTTCAAGCGTGGGGTGAAGGAGGATGCGCGCCCCATGCTGATCCTCGCGCCGATGCACCCGGTGATGCTCGTCTATGCGCTGGATGACACGGATGGCCCGCCTTTGCCGGCGAAGCTCGGCGACTTCGCGCAGTTTCAGGGGGATTTCGATTCTGACTGGCTGAGGCAACTCGTCACCAACGCTGCGGGGCATCGTATCCGCATCGCCTTCCAGCCCCTGTCTTCGACCTATGCGGGATTTGCAACCCGGCACCTGACCAGTGGCGATTGGAAGATGCGGATCGCCGTGCATGACGGGCTTGATGCCCCGAGCCGGTTCGGCATCCTGTGTCATGAGCTGGCGCATGTGCTGCTTGGCCATCTCGGCAGCGACTATGATGGATGGTGGCCCGCGCGCTCCAATCTCAGCCACCAGACCGTGGAGATCGAGGCTGAGGCCGTTGCGCACATTGTGACCACCCGCTTCGGGCTCGCGGGACATAGCGCCGGCTACCTCTCCAGCTACACAAAAGCCAATTCTTCGGATGAGAGTGCGGTTCCGGAAACCGTATCTCTGGACTTCATCGCGAAGGTCGCTGGCCATATCGAGAAGATGGCGACAGAGCCCATGACCGCGCGCAAGCCGCGCAAGCCGCCAGCAAGTCGATCGAAGGCGCAAACTTCCGCATGACCACGCCCCACGATGCCCTGCTCGTCGCCCTCCGCGCTGCCAGCGACCACGATCCGCGCGCGGAGGCACCGCCCGAGGCGTTGCTCTGGTGTGACCCGACGCGCGACTTCGCACAGCTGCTGCCTGCGCTGCGAAGCGCGCTGCCGAACCTGCTCACCCTGGGCGAGCACGACCCCGTCCTGCGCCAAGGACCCGCGATATGGCTCCGCACCGCCGCCGGCCGCGCCATCGAGGGCGTGACCTGGGAGGGGGATCAGCCCGCCATCCTCTATCTGCCCGGCGTGGCGCGCGAAACGCTGCGCGCCGCCGAGGAATGCCCAAAGCCGCTGCAGTTGCTGGCCTGGTTGGTGGTGGGCGGCAGCGTCTTCGGCCACCCCAATGGCCGCGACTGGACGCTCCGCGGCTTTCTCTCAGCCAAGACAGGCTACGGCGGCCTTGGCCTGGACGTGTCGCAGGATGAGCCGACGCGCGTCGCCTTGCTAGCGGCCGCGCCAAAGCTGATGGCCATGTCTCTGGCGGAGCTGCAAGGCCGGCGTCTCGATGCCCCATGGTTGCACAATCTGCTGGCACCTGACCTGGCAGAGGATGCTCTGGCCTGGCTCGGCGGTCGGCTGGACGCCAAGACCGATCCGGCGCGCTTCGCGGCTTTCACCGCGCGGGCCAAGGCCGAGTTGAAGCTCGACCCCACCAAGGTGAAGCCGGGCGTCGCCGTGCAGAAGCTGCTCAGGCGCGAGAAGGGTTGGGATGCGGTCTGGAACCGCTTCGCCGCCGGTGGTCCCGGCTTCCATGAGGACACGGCAGCGCTGCTCGCGGCGCAGGAGCCGCCCGACCTCCTGGCGGATCCTGCCATCTATGCTGCCGCCAATGCTCGTGCGGAGGACCGGCTGCGGTCTGCGCTTCTGGCGCTGAACGACAAGCCGCTGGCCGCCGCGCGCGATGCGGTACTGGCCCTTGCCGCGGAGCACGCGCCCCGACGCGACGGCCCCTGGGCCACGCGCGGGCAAGCGCCACTCGCCTTTGCGGTGGCCCACCTCGCCGCGCTGGCGAACACGCCGCCCTTGCCCGTGAACGACGCCGATGCGCTGGCAGCAGCCTATGCGGCCGAGGGCTGGCAAGCCGATTGGGCGGCATTGGCCGCGAGCGCCGCGGTGGCACCTGCGGGCAATGGTGCCGCGGTGCACGGGGCGGAGAACCGCGCCGCGGTGACTGCCGCGCTCAGGGCGATCTACACCCCGCGTCTGCACCGGGATGCGGACGCGTTGCAGGGGCTGTTCCGAAACGGTGTACCAAAATCCGCTGCTGCTGGCCCAGCCGATGCCGTGCTGTTCGTGGACGGGCTGCGCATGGACCTGGCGCAGCGTCTCGTGGCGCTTCTGCAGGATGAAGGGGCGCATGCGGAGTTGAGCTGGCGCTGGGCGGGCTTCCCGACCGTGACAGCGACCTGCAAGCCGTATGCGAGCCCGGCGGCAGCGCGGTTCAAGGGCGGGGCGCAGACCACCGATTTCTATCCCGCCGCCGCCGACGGCAAGCTTGCGGAGCAGCCGGTGCTGTTGCGGGAGATGGCTTCTCTTGGCTGGCGTCCGGGCGAGGCCCTGACCGGCTCCGAACCCTGCTGGATCGAGGAGGGCCACTTCGACAGCGATGGCCACAAGCAGCAGGCGCGCATGGCCGACCGGGTTGAGGCGGAGTTGGGCGCCCTGGCCGGCCGGGCGCTGCGGATCGCCCGCACGGGCCGCCGGCTGCGGATCACCACCGACCATGGCTGGCTGTTGCTGCCAGGCGGCCTGCCCGTAGCAAAGCTCGAGGCGGGACTGACCGACACCAAGTGGTCGCGCTGCGCGGTGGTGAAGGACGGCGCTGCGACGACGGCGACCCGGCTGCCCTGGACATGGAACGCCGCGGTTGCGGTGGCCACGGCGCCTGGGGCGCACGCCTTCCGCGGCGGGCAGGAGTATGCGCATGGCGGTGTCAGCCCGCAGGAATGCGTGGTGCCGGACATCGTGGTTGCGCCGTTGGCTGGAGCACGCAGGGCGGCCATCGTGACGGCGGAATGGGCTGGCCTCCGGCTGCGCATTCAGGCGGATGGCGGAGACGGGCTGCTCGCGGACATGCTGAGCGGCGTGGAAGGCGAAGGCGGTTCGGTGGTGGCGAAGGTGCTGCCGCTGGACGCTGATGGCCGGACCGCGCTGCTGGTGCCCGACGACACGCTGATGGGCAGTCCGGCACTGCTGGTGCTGCGCGACGACGGTGGAAATGTGGTGGCGAGCCGCGCCGTCGTGATTGGGGGATAGGATGGAGTTGGACGCGCTCGACAGGTTAGCGGCAGAGGCCTTCAAGGGCCTGATCGTCCGGAAGGATCTGGTGCGCCAGTTCCGCGGGCAGTTCCCGGTGCCGACCTACGTCGTCGAGTTCATGCTCGGCCGCTACTGCGCGACCACTGATGAGCAGGAGATCGCCGAGGGTCTGGAACTGGTTCGCAGCCAGCTCACCTCGCGCACGGTGCGTGCCGGCGAGGACGAGCTGGTGAAGTCCCGTGCGCGGGAGACTGGTGCGACACGCGTGATCGATATCGTCACCGCCCGGCTCGACGCGAAGTCCGACAGTTACTTGGCCACTTTGCCAAGTCTGCGCCTGCCCGATGTGCGGATCGCCGACGAGTTGGTCCGCGAAAATGAGCGGATGCTGACCGGAGGCTTCTACGCGGAGGTGGACCTCGGCTACGACGCGACGATCGCGCAAGAGCGCGGTGGGCGACCGTTCCAAGTCAACGCGGTGCGTCCCATTCAGCTTTCCACGCGCGGGATCCTGGATCGGATCATTGAAGGCCGCGCCCAGATGACGACGGCGCAGTGGAAAGACCTGCTGCTCCGCAGCGTAGGGCTGGAACCTTCTGCGTTGAGCGCGCGCGCGAAGGATGTGTCACTGCTCCGCATGGTCCCGTTCGTGGAGCGCAACTACAACATGGTCGAGCTTGGGCCGCGAGGGACCGGCAAGAGCCATCTGTTCCAGCAGGTTTCTCCTTACGCGCATCTCGTCTCGGGCGGAAAGGCGACCGTGGCCAGGATGTTCGTGAACATGGCCAACGGGCAGCGTGGCCTCGTCTGCCAGTACGACGTCGTCTGCTTCGATGAGGTCTCGGGCGTGTCCTTCGATCAGAAGGACGGCGTGAACATCATGAAGGGCTACATGGAGAGCGGTGAGTTCTCCCGTGGACGCGAGAGCATCCGTGCGGAGGGCAGCATCGTCCTCGTGGGCAACTTCGATGTGGATGTGCAGCAGCAGCAGCGCGTCGGGCACCTGTTCGGCCCTCTGCCGCCTGAGATGCGGAACGACACAGCCTTCATGGATCGCATCCATTCGTATCTGCCTGGCTGGGATATTCCGAAGGTCAGCCGCGCGCTGTTCACCGACCACTTCGGGCTTGTCAGCGATGTGCTGGCGGAGGCTTTCACGCGCCTGCGGGACGGCACGCGCGCCAACATGCTGCTCGGGCGCGTCCACTTCGGCGGTGCCCTATCGGGCCGAGACCAGAACGCCGTCAACAAGACGGTCAGCGGCCTGCTCAAGCTGATGCACCCGGATCCGCAGCTGGCAGTTGCCGACGAGGACCTCGAATGGGCGGTCCGCCTTGCGCTGGAAGCGCGCCGGCGCGTGAAGGAGCAGCAGAAGCGGATCGGCTCCGCGGAGTTCCGCAATACGCAGTTCAGCTATTCGATCGGCCCTGATGGCGTCGAGCACTTCGTGGCGACGCCCGAACTGCAAAGCGAAGACAGCATCGGCGGCGATCCTCTCCCCGCAGGCCAAGCCTGGACTCTCAGCCCGGGTGGGCAGGACGAGGCAGCCGGCCTGTACCGCATCGAGGTAACAGAGGGGCCGGGCAGCGGTGTCCGCATCCTGAACCAGTCGCCGCCGGCGCCATTCCGCGAGAGCGTGCGCATCGCGGAGCAAAACCTCTATGGCCGGGCGCGCGATCTGGTCGGCGAGCGGAATCCCCGCGAGCACGAGTTCGCGGTCCAACTTCGCTCGTTCGATGCCAGCAAGAGCGGCGCAGACCTGGGCATCGCCGCGCTCGTGGCGTTGTGCTCTGCCCTGCTGGCCCGCCCGTTGAAGGGGGGCCTCGCCATCGTCGGCGGCCTAAATCTCGGCGGATCGGTCGAGACGGTCCACAACCCCATCGACGTGGTCGAACTGGCCATGGAGAAGGGTGCCGCGACAGTGCTGATGCCAGTGGCGTGCCGACGCCAGCTTGTTGACCTCTCTGACGAGGCCGCGGCACGGGTGCAGATCGTGTTTTACCTCGATCCTGCCGATGCGCTGCGCAAGTCGCTGCATGATGGATGAGAGCCAGGGTTGCCGTATCGCGGGCCTTGGGATCGCCGAATGGGACTGCGTGAGTGCATTTGGTATCCCCCATACCGTTTAGCAGGAACTCGATATGCGTTCAGCGGTCTACTATCCCTATACAAGCATCAGGAGCGTCGCGACCATCCGCCCAGCACTCCTGTTGTGGGATGAACTGAAAGTTATTGTGCCATGGGAAGGCTTCCGTCCCGATCATGAGAACCGGGATATCGCTGCCGCGTGGGAACTTGTTGGAGGTACTATGCACCCCGACAAGACTCAAAAGCGCGCAGCCCATAAGCGCATCGAAGAAATGCTCGCGGCTGGACATTCGGTTGGTGTCTATTTTCGCGAGGATGCCCTGCCAGGCGCCTCTTACGAGATGTGGTCGCAGAAGCTGCTACCTGAGACGTGGGACCTATTGCGCGAGCATCGGCTGACCGGGCTGCCGCTCGCCAGCGGCGATTATCCTCTGGACGAGCAGGCTGGCCTCGCAGTGATGGCCAAACTGGCCGATGCCTGTGCTGGCAAGACCTTCGCGCGATGGACAGACCGCTTCCTTGCATATGGCCTAGTCGCAGATCGTGACCCTGATGTAGCGGCGCAGACGTCAGTCGTCCCGCTGACGCTCTCGCTACTCGATATGTCCAGCATACCAATAGACGTGCTGATCGACTTCCGTCGCCGTGAACAGAGCGAAAGCCGTGGACGCGATTACAGGGCTTTGCGGCATCGCTATGCCGATCGCATTGTGCGGCATATCGAGGATACGAAGAGCGTCGAGAGCAGGAACGAGCTCGAGGAGCTGCGCCGGCAATTTGAAGATGAAATGAGGCAGGATCTCCGCGACTTGCAGGACGC
>Ga0308171_1002780_pt1 | contig 17394 bp, 9 predicted proteins | sample PhyGR1_FD_202135 | JGI IMG/M metagenome (GOLD analysis project Ga0308171, IMG submission 202135) | Phyllosphere microbial communities from UC Gill Tract Community Farm, Albany, California, United States - DLSLSG.R1 | ecosystem: Host-associated > Plants > Phyllosphere > Unclassified | place: USA... | reverse complement strand
GGCCCCGGCCCCGGCCCCGGCCCCCGCCCCACCCCCCCCCCCGCCCCCCCCCCCCCCCCCCCCCCCCCGCCCCCCCCCCCCCCCCCCCCCCCCCCCCCCCCCCCCCCCCCCCCCCCCCCCCCCCCCCCCCCCCCCGCCGCATGCGCAAGGCTTGAGGAAGCGCCCCACCCCAACCCCTCCCCTGAAGGGGAGGGGCTTTGAACGCGATTCTCACCACCTGCGCCTATTGCGGCGTCGGCTGCGGCATCCGCGCGACCGTCACCGGCGAGCGCAGCGTCCGGATCGAGGGCGACCCCGATCACCCCGCCAATCGCGGCAGGCTCTGCTCGAAGGGCACGCATCTGGGCGAAACGGTCGGCCTCGAAGGCCGCCTGCTCACCCCCATGATTGGCAAGCGTCGCGCCAGCTGGGACAAGGCGCTCGACCTCGTAGCGAAACGCTTCCGCGACACCATCGCCCAGCATGGTCCCGACAGCGTCGCCTTCTACGTCTCCGGCCAGTTGCTGACCGAAGACTATTATGTCGCCAACAAGCTGATGAAGGGCTTTATCGGCTCGGCCAATATCGACACCAATTCGCGGCTGTGCATGTCGAGCGCGGTCGCGGGGCACACCCGCGCGTTCGGCGAGGACGTGGTGCCCGCCTCCTACGAAGACATCGACGCCGCCGACCTGATCGTGCTCGTCGGCAGCAACACCGCCTGGTGCCACCCCATCGTCTATCAGCGTATCCGCGCCCGGTGCGACGCGGGCGCCAAGCTGGTGGTGATCGACCCGCGCCGGACCGAGACGGCGGAAGAAGCCGACCTCCATCTGCCGCTGCGCCCCGGCAGCGACGTGGCGCTGATGAACGGCCTGCTCGCCTGGTGCCGCGAGGCGGGGGCGCTCGACCCCGCTTTCCTCGCCGATCACCTGTCGGTTCCGGCCGATTTCTGGGAGAGGGTGGGCGAGGGCAGCGATCTTTGGTCGGTCGCCAGGACCTGCGACCTGTCGCCCGCCGACCTGCGGCGCTTCTACGAGCTGTTCGCCGCCACCCCGCGCACCGTCACGCTGTTCAGCCAGGGGGTGAACCAGTCGCTGACCGGCACCGATCAGGTCAATGCGATCCTGAACGTCCACCTCGCGACGGGGCGCATCGGCAAGCCCGGCGCGCAGCCCTTTTCGATCACCGGCCAGCCCAATGCGATGGGCGGGCGCGAGGTGGGCGGGTTGGCCTCGACGCTGGCCGCGCATATGGATTTCGCGCCCGACAACCGTGCCCGTGTCCAGCGTTTCTGGGCCGCACCGACCATTGCCGACAAGCCGGGTCTCAAGGCCGTCGACCTGTTCCGCGCCTTGGGGGAGGGGCGGATCAAGGCGCTGTGGGTGATGGCGACCAACCCCGCCGTGTCGATGCCCGATGCGGGCCGCGTGCGCGAGGCGCTGGCCGCCTGTCCCTTCGTGGTGGTCAGCGACGTGATCGCCGACACCGATACCTCCGCCTTTGCCCATGTCCGCCTGCCCGCCGCCGCCTGGGGTGAGAAGGACGGGACCGTCACCAACAGCGACCGCACGATCAGCCGCCAGCGCGCGCTATTCCCGCTGCCGGGCGAGGCCAAGCCCGACTGGTGGATCGTCAAGGAGGTCGGTCGCCGCATGGGGTGGAAGACCGCGTTCGCCTATGACCGTCCCGCCGAAATCTGGCGCGAGCATTGCCGGTTGTCGGCTTACGAGAATGACGGGGCGCGCCTGTTCGCGCTGCCGGGCCGGTCGAGCGCAGGCAATGCCGATTATGATGCGATGGAGCCGTTCCGCTGGGGCGGCACGCCCTTTGCCGATGGCCGTTTCCCGGCCGCCGATGGCCGCGCGCGACTGGTGACGGTGACGCAAAAGGCGATTTCGGGGCCGCTCGCCGCCTGGCCGCTGACGCTCAACACGGGCCGCTATCGAGACCAGTGGCACAGCATGACCCGCACCGGCCTGGCGCCCAAGCTCGCCCGTCACCGCGAGGAGCCTTTGGTGGAGGTGCATCCTGACGATGCCGCCGGGCTGGGCGTCACCGATGGCGGGCTGGCGCGAGTGGCGACGCCGCAGGGCGACAGCCTCTACCGCGTGCGCGTGACGCCTGCGCAGCGAAAGGGCGAGATCTTCACCCCGATCCACTGGACCGACCGCACGTCGAGCGGCGGCCGCACCGGCCTGTTGCCGCGTCCGCTGGTCGATCCCGTCTCGGGCCAGCCGGGCTTCAAGGAGACGCCGGCGCGGCTGGCGGCGGTGACGACGCGCTGGCGCGGTTTCCTGATCGTCGCGGGCGAGCCGGTGCGCATGCCCAAATGCCTCTGGGCGACGCGCGTCGCGATCCCGGCGGGCAGCCTGTGGGAATTGGCGGGCGATGGCGATCCGGTGAAGCTGGAGGCGAGCCTGCCCGCTGGCGAACGGATCGAGGCGATCGATTCGGCACGCGGCACGCGGCGGATCGCGATCCTGTCTGGCGGTCGGCTGGTCGCAGCGCTGTTCGTGACCGAGAGCGGCGAACTGCCGAGCCGCGACTGGCTGATCGGGCAACTGGCCGAGGCGGAGGCCGTGCCGACCCTGCTCGCCGGACGCGCGCCTGGGGTGCAGGCGGATCGCGGCGCGATCGTCTGCGCCTGTTTCGATATCGGTATGCGCACGATCGTCGCGGCGATCCGCGACCAGCGGCTGGCCGATGTCGCCGCGATCGGAGCCGCTTTGGGCGCGGGCACCAATTGCGGTTCGTGCCGCCCCGCGCTCGCCCGCCTGCTCGCCGAGGAAACCAACCATGCCGCATGACGATTTTCCCGCCGGTTCGGTCTGGCTGGTCGGCGCAGGGCCGGGCGATCCCGACCTGCTGACCCGCAAGGCCGAGCGGTTGATCGCGGCGGCGGATGTGGTCTTCTACGACGCACTGGTCGGCCCCGCCATCCTCGACCTGATCGGCGCCCATGCCGAGCGGATCAGCGTCGGCAAACGATCGGGCCGCCATTCCAAGGACCAGCGGACGATCGACGCGCTGATCGTCGCGGCGGCGCTGGCGGGAAAGCGTGTCGTCCGGCTGAAGGGCGGCGACCCGGCGATCTTCGGGCGCACGGCGGAGGAGGTCGCTGCCTGCCGCGCGGCGGGCGTGCCGGTGCGGATATGCCCCGGCATCACCGCCGCCAGCGCGGCGGTCGCCTCTGCGGGGACCAGCCTGACGTTACGCGGGGTGGCGCGTCGCCTGACATTGGTCACGGCCCATGCGCAGGCGGGGGCGACGCTCGATCTCGACTGGCCAGCGCTGGCCGCGTCCGATTCGACGCTCGCCATCTATATGGGCCGCGCCGCCGCCGCGACCGTCGCCCAGCAGCTGGTCGCCGCCGGACGCAGCCCCGACACGCCGGTGCTGGTCGTGGTCAACGCCTCGCTGCCCAATGAGCGGATCATCCGGGGGCGGCTGTCCTCGCTGGCCTTTCTGGTCGAGGCGATCAGCGCGCACGATCCCGCCATGCTGATCGTCGGCGAAGCGGTCGAAGCCGACCCGGCCTTCACACGCGCACAATGTACCCCGATACGGGCAGGAGTGACCGTCGCCTGACGAATAAAGAAAGGCTTGTCGGCTTTGTCAGGAAAGAAACGGGCGCGCCTCGGCGCCCATGGCGGCGGGAAAGGCCAAGCCTTCATCATCGCGCTGTCGCACGGTGATGTTGGTAGAAAGTCTTGGTTTCCGCCACTCCCGAGGCTCGTAAGCCTGGGGAAGAATGGTGCCAGAAGAGGACTCGCGTTAATATGGCAAGTCACTGCAAGAAATGAATAAATGTGGAAGCGTAGCGATAAGGGCCCCCAAAAGGGCCCCCGAATGTCGCCTTTGACTCGAAATGCCCTCGGTGACTGATAAAAATCAAGGTGGCGTTGGCGAACCATAGAACTTCCGATGCTGTGGGCCCCGCGAAATCCGGTATGCTGTTCAGCTCAATGCCAAAGCAGATATGGTAAGATCCGCAAGTACAAATAATGGAGACACACTGAGGCCAAGCGCAAATAATTTCCCCTTGGACCCACTTGCGGACGTTCACGGTGAATTTTACGGTTCCCGATTGCAGCCGCTTATTAATCTAATCAACCGGACTGTTCCGAATGGCTGATCTTTCTAGCCTTGCGCAATATCGCACCGCCTCGCGACCCGGGCCGTGATCGCCTCGATCGGATGCGATCGTTGGCCGGTATTCGCCGATGAGTCATGGCCGATACGCAGCTTGCCAATCAGGAGCGTGCGGCTGCCTTGTCGCGGGTTCGGTGACGTAACTACTGACCAGAATGCGATGTTTGTTGCATGGCGGCTGCCCTTGCTGCCAATCAGAACGGCTGCTGATCGAGAAGGCGCGAGGCTGGATGCAACAATTGCCATGACGGAGACGTATACCGCTGTTCTGAGCGTCCACGGGATAGGTCGACACCGCCGTCACGCGAATGCAGGCGCCCTCCTCGCCGCTCTAGAGGCAGTCGCGGGCACCAATGACCATCGAGACCTTCATACAATCATCAAGGTCAAACCGGGCGTGGAGCCGCCACGCGACGCGCGTTTGACGGCGGACGTGCCTATGCTCCAGCTTCGAAAGGCTCAGCGCCATCACAAGAAGCTATTCGTAGGTGGCTCCTACCGAATCTATGAAGTGAACTGGTCGCCGGCCACGCGAGAGCGCCTGCCGATCCGCTCCATGATGAGATGGTCCATTGCGCTCCTTGCAGCGACGCTTAGGTGCGACCCGTCTAGCTGGTTAAGCTGGCCACGCCTTCGTCTCGCGCGACTTCGCCTCGCGTCGGAACAGGCGCACAGCAGCGGCGAACGTCACGCCTTTGCCGTACTGGCGAGCGCCTACAGGAACTATCGCGGCTCGCTTGGGGCTCAGCACCGTCGCAGCTCGGCAGCAAAACCGAGCTTCGGCGACTTCGTGGCGTTCGCGAAGACACATGCGAAGACCGCCGCGACGCCGGAAGCGCTCGACGCAGCGGCCCGTTCCTGGCGCGACACCGTAATGCCCGCTGAGAGATCGGTGCGAAGCGCTGGCTGGCGAGCGCTGGCTGGGCTAGCGATCCTGAACTTAACACTGATCGCCTCGCTAGCCCCTTCGATCGCGGATGCCGGCCTGAGCGGCGCGTTTGCCGCCGTCACTCAAGCGGGTCTGGGGCTGGCGCTGCTGGCGTGCTTGGTTGTCGGCCTGCGCTTCCTTACAACGATTTTTTCGGACGTGCGATATTGGACCGCGCTCAGCGAGAACGATGGTCACCACGAGACGCGCAACGACATCCTCGATCGCACGGTTGCGATGATCCGGCACCTTGTTTCCGATCCGAACTGCACGCGCGTCGTCATCGTCTCGCATAGCCTTGGCACCGCAATTGCCTACGACGCACTTCGCGCCATTGGTATGCACAACCTCGCGAGAAAGGGCGTTTCCGCTGAGCAGGTCAGGATACGGAAGCTGGACGTTCTAATCACGATGGGCTCTCCCATCGACAAGCTGTCTCTCCTATTCGAAACCACGGAGAGCGAGTCGTTTCGAGAGGAGCTGCTAAGAGACGATCTACGCGGAGATCTCACGGAGGAGCCGTTCTGGGTGGGGGATCGCCAACGCATCAAGTGGATCAATTTCTGGGACCCTGCAGATCCGATCTCCGACCCGCTCAAAGGTCCGCTCGGCACCAAGCCCCTCGGCGACCGCTTTCGTGAGACCTCAATCGAAAACGTGCGGGTGGTGAACACGAAAATCCAGTCTGCGGCCGCTAGCCACACCGGCTACCTCGCCAACGCCGAGGTGGCCGGCCGCATCTTTGACGAGATCTTTCGATCGTCCAACTTCGAAGTGATTGAGCCGCGCGATTACGCGCAGACGAGAAGGTGGTCTCGGATATCCATGACTTTGGCGTTCGTCGGCGTCACTTCGACCCTGCTCGGGTTCGTCGCGCTGCAAGCGCCGGTCCACGCCTTGGTCTCCAGATCGTTGCTGTACGCTGGCAGCGTCGGCATCGCTCTCAGCGCCCTGAGTGTCCTCGTCGTGCTCGCGATTGATCGCTGCCAAAATCGGTAGTAGAGCTGAGTGCTCAACTGGAAGTCGCAAAGACGCCCTTGCGCCTCCATGCACAGCGCACGCGCTACGCAAGTTGACGGGCGTCAGGATCCAGGGGGCGAAAGCCTCCTGGATTTGCCGCGAGGCACGGGCGGTAATGACACATGGCGACCGCTTGCGGACCGGGTCGATGGGTTCGACGTGCTCGCTGCCTGCAAAGTAATTTCCAGCCTGCAAGACCCCAGCTCGATGGCACCCTCGCGGGTGATCTGAGCACTGCACCCGGGTTCAGCGCGTCGCCCTGCCTATATTGGAAACTCCGTCGAGTGAGTCACCGATGGGTCGCCCGCGTCTATTCGACACGACCCAGTTGCGGTCGTTCCTCGCCGGTTGGAGGCGTACCGAAAGCAGTCGCTCATTCAGGTGAAACGCTGCGGCCGGAATTCAGCCGGCAGCAGACTGTCGGCTCTCGGCGGCATTGACGTAATTACCGGCGATTGCCTCACCGCCCCATGCCATGCCGTTCGCGTCAAGAGTTGATGATCTCGCATCCGTTGAGCGCTTATTCACGGGACAAGCCTACAGGCCAGAAGATTGCGCGAAAACAGCCGGGCATCGAGTGCTCGAATACGGCGGCGCCGGGGTGGTTGCGGTCTAGCGGTGTAGGACATGATTTCTGTGAAGAGCCGATGTATCTCCACCACGCGAGCGACTAGCGTCTCGACACAGGAATACCGAGACATCGCCGGTTATCTGCCAACGGGCGACGATTTGCGGCATGGCTATCGCCAATGAACCGGTATTGCTCTTAAATTTGTTCCCGCTAGCATGCGCTTCAGGTGGGGGAACACGCTTGTTTGACAGATGGCGAAATGCTGCAAGGAATGGCGTAGGGAGTTGGGCTGGGTTGAAGCGCAGTGCCCGCAGGCCGCGCAGGACCGCCGAGCCGCTTAGGATCCCGACGGGCAAGGACAGCCTGGAAGCATACGTCGAGTCGCTTAAGGCGCTTATTGAGCGCAGCGGCACGCACGTCTACATCGACACGTCATTCCTCGTCTGGCTCACTGCTTTGGGTCCGGAAGCACGCGCGGAGTTCGTGGAATGGATCCGCGCCGTAGCGCCTGACCGGATACACGTGCCGGTGTGGTCTGCGCATGAGTATCTCCGACACCATGTTCAGAACCTGCATGGGAAGACGCTCACGGGGGTGGCGTCGGATCTGAACCGGGTCGCTAAGCAGGCCTTCGCCACGCTCCGGCCGTATCTCGACAACCATTTCGCTGGAGATCCCCGGGCGCCCGAGACGATAATCAGCTCCGCACGTTCGGCGCTGATCGGCATCAAGGGGTTGGCCGACTTGGCCGGCAAGTGGAAGGCGGAGCACTACGAGGCGAGTTCGGAGACGGTGATCGCCCTGATCAACGAACTAGGCCTCGACAGTCCGCCGATGCTCGACTGGATGTCCGACATTCAGGAGATCGAACATGCGCGCTTCGAGGGTCGCGTGCCCCCAGGCTTTCAGGACCGATCGAAGACGGTGAGTGGCACAGTCGGCTCCAACCGCTTTGGCGATCTCGTCTTCTGGAAGGAGATCCTTCATCACGCTGCCGAAGTTCGCGCTACCGGCATCGTGATCATCAGCAACGATGGCAAGAACGACTGGGTGATGGGTGGGCAGGAGCAACCCGAACTGGACCATGAGTTGAAGTCGGTGTCCGACGGCCTATCGCCGCTGCCACGACCTCACCCGATGCTTGAGTATGAGGCGCGTTCCGCCGCCGGTGTCCGCGAGTTGATGCTCGTGGACCGGGACTATCTGGCGATTTTTCTCCGCCGAACTGGCGTCACCTCGGACAGGCTATTCGGTGCAGCGATCGAGGTCTCGCTCCCGGGCGCCCGCGCTGAGGAGAAGGCCAGGCGAAAGGAGATGCGCGACGGCGGCGGCAAGTCCAATTCTGAACGGATGCCGGTCAAGCGTGACGGCGGGCCGAAGCACCTGCCTGTCGATGACGGACCCAACCTGAACGATGGTTCCCTCGCGTTGAAGCTGGCCATGGCGGGCGCTTTTACCGCCGAGAATGATAAGACCGGTCCACTGCTGCAGACGATGCTGTCCGCCGAGTCCGAAGGTCGCGGTCTCGAGGAGTTCCTTACCTCGGCCAGGCTGAAGGAATGGGACAACCGGGCCGCCCTGTGGTTTGCGCGCGCGCTTGGTCAGCGATCCATCGACGGTGATGGCCTGGCCTCCGCTTACGCGACGGACATCCTGGCGGTACTGGATCGCCTCCCGCCCAAGACGGCCACTCTTCTATATCTTGGGCTGATGTCCGCGGCGTATGTGGATGGTGAGGCCGTGCGGACCATTCCGCGCGGTCCTTGGCTTGCGCAGCTTCTTGCTCAGCAGTCTCAGCCACGGGCGAAGATCGCCATCGAAGCCTTCATGAAGTATGTTGCGGGACGGTCGGGACGGCCGGTCTACCTTCCCGACGCGGCCGTGCCGGCACTGACCGTGTCACCCATCGTGGACACCTCGAAGGGTGCGCGTCTGGCGGGGTTGCAGATCGCCGGTGTCGGTGTTGTGGTGGAGGTGCAGGACGACGTGTCGCTCCGGCTCTCCACACGCTTTCCCGGCCGGGACACGGTGACGGTGGCAGAGGTCGCCCAAGAGGCCTGCGCTACGTTGGGCATACCCTTCGAGCAGGTTGAGAAGACGGAGGCGCTGGAACGCACCGTCAAGTTTGGTGCGACGGCCGGCATCGCCGACGAGACCGATCTGCAGAACAACATGGAAGATGAAGCATGACCGACAAAGCTGCAGATGGTGGCAGCCTGCCTCCCCTCGGCATCAATCCGTTCTTCGGCGGGTTCGTGCTGGAGACGCTCACGATCGGCCTCTACGGTGAGGCTCGAAGCGCGATACGAGAGTATCTTCAGAACGGCCTTGATGCCGTCCTTCTCGCCGTGGATCGTAACATGCAGACGTTAGCGGAGGCGAAGATCGACGTTACCATCGGCGATGACGTCCTCGTCATCCGCGATAACGGCATCGGGCTCGAACGCGGTCGGGCGGTGGGCACTCTTACCTCGGTGGGCGCGTCATTGAAGGATTTCCGTGAACAGGCTGGTTTCCGGGGGATCGGCCGTCTGGCGGGCATCGCCTTCTGCAACAGTCTCGTTTTCCTCACCAAGGCCAAGGGCGAGAACGTTTACACCCGCGTCGTGTTCGACGCGCAGCAATTGCGGAAGGACATGTCCCCGGGCAGCGGCGGTCGGTTATCGCTGCACGAACTCCTTTCGAAGAACGTCAAGGCGACCCAGCCGGCCACCGCCGACGTCGACGATCACTTCTTCGAGGTGAGGCTCGAGGGTCTCGTGAACGCGCCCGTCGAAAGCACCGACGTCGATCAGATGGTCGACTTCATCTCGCAGGTCGCGCCCGTTGCCTATGCGGATGACTTCACGTTCAAGGCTCAGGTCGAGGAGGCGGCGGCCCAGCGAAGGTTCAGCAAGCGACCGGCGGGATCCGGCGCGGCACCCAGTCTGGAGCAGGTCCGCATCGTCGTTCATTCAGGTCTTCGCAGCGTGGAGGTGCACAAGCCCTACCGTACGACCTACACGGTCGGCCGGGACGACGTGCATCTCAATGACATCATCATCGCGGACGGCGAGAGCAAGAAGTGGTGGGGCTGGGTCGGTCTCAAGCGCGAGCCCGGCACCTTCAAGGGCGAGACGACGCGGGCGATCAGAATTCGCGTGAGGAACATCCAAATCGACGGCACGGAGATCATGGGCGGCATCTTCGCTGACGTGCCGGACGCAAAGTCCTACGAACGGTTCAATGACTGGTATGTCGGCGAGATTTTTATCGATCCTACGTTCGTCATTCCAAATTCGCGACGCGATGGTTTCGAGGAGGACGCGAATTGGGGAACGGTCCGTGGCGAACTCATCGAACTCTGCGACGATCTGGGTAAGAAGGCGTATGAGATCTCGAAGCAGGCGCAGCATTCGATCAGGCGCTTGGCGAAGGATGCCAAGGGCATTGAGGATCGGACGAAGGTGCTTGTCGCCGCGCCGCAGCCCAACATGGACAATCTCCTGATCGTCTCGACCGATGTCACGAAGCTGCAGCGGCGGGTCAGTCGGGCGTTCAAGTATGCCGACATGGAGACGGCGTCACAGCTGAGGTCGCTCGAGAACCGCCTGCTTGATGCCAAGGCGCGGGCGGTGCGCAAGCTCGGCGTCGCCCAGAGCGTTGACCTCGCCAAGGTGCGCGAGGAAGCGCAGCTTGAGGTGTTGCGCGAACTGATGACGGCGTTTCGCGAAAAGCTAGAACCGGAGACGTTTTCTAAAGTGGCGCAGGTCGTTACCTCCGTGGCCGGGACGATCGACTTCTAGAGCGTTGCTAGATCCCGGTGTTCACTTGATATTTCCACCACTACTCTAGACGCGGGACGGCTGACCGCGCATCTTGCGGCGGCGAATGTGCGGGAGGGGGCCGCTGCGGATGAGTGCAACGCTGGGACCGTTGATTTCGGGTGAGGATCTTAGAGCGGTCGCCACCGCACGCGCCCGGAAGGTCGACGAGAAGAGCGTGTCTGCGGGGTCCCAGGCATCTCTCGACATGAAGCTCGCCGCCGAAGAGGCGGACGGTTGGACGTTGATTAAGCGGAACAAGCAGTCGGTCCGGCTGCAGAAGCCCAAGCCGGTTGATCGTCAGCTTGAGGACGACGTCTGGTCGTTGTTCCATCGCATGGGCTTCAAGGCGCTCAATGCCGACCGCAACTTCTGCCTGACAACCAAGGACGGGTCGCGGCGCCAGCTCGACGTCATGGCCAAGGACGACGAAACAGTCTTCATCGTGGAGTGCACCCATTCTCGGGACATCGGGCCTAAGTCCGTCAAGCAGCTGATCGACAAGATCGAGGCGATCCGCAACGATCTTGTAACGGCTGTGCACTCTACCTTTGGAAGAGATCCGAAGCTGAAGGTGAAGGTCGCGATCGCCGTCCGCAACGTCGAGCTCCGGCAGGTCGACCGCGACCGCGCAGCCGACGCGGGAATCCCGCTGATCACCGATGCCGACCTGGAGTACTTCAATAAGCTGACCGCGATCCTGAAGTCAGCCGCCCGTTATCAGTTCCTTGGACGCTACCTGAAGGGGGAGAAGGTCGAGGGTTTGCGCAACCGCATATCGGCGACGCGCGGCCGCGTCGGCAAGACGACGTTCTACAGCTTTCTCCTGTCGCCTCACGATCTCCTGCGGATCTCCTACATCAGCCATATGGGCAAGGGGTCCAACGAGGACCTGGAAACCTATCAGCGGATGGTGAAGCCGACGCGTTTGAAATCCATCGGCGCATACCTCGACAAGGGCGGGACCTTCCCAACGAACATCGTCGTCAACATCAAGATGGATGGCCTGAACTTCGATGTTCAGGAGAAGTATGGAGAGACCGCCACCGGAATGCTGGACCTGCCGGGCCAATATGGCTGCGCCTGGGTGATCGACGGGCAGCACCGCCTATACGGTTACGCCTACGCAGGCCGCGACGCCGATGAGGACAAGTCGGTGGTGTCCGTGCTCGCCTATCAGAACCTGCCGATCCGCGAAGAGATCGAGATGTTCGTCAACATCAACACTCAGCAGGTCAAGGTTCAGCGTAACCTGGTGAACGAAATCATCTCTTCACTGAATATTGACGACGAGGATGCTCGCAAGCGCCTCGACGCCATGTGCGCACGCATCGTTCTACGGCTGGACCAGGACAAGCGTTCGCCGGTGGCCGGCCGCATCCTCACCGTGGGACAGCAGAAGGACAACTTCCAGTGCCTGACGCTTACATCGCTCGCTGACGGCATTGAGGGCAACAATCTGCTGGGCACCGTCCATCGCGCGGCCGGGAAGAGGGGCCAGTTCAGCTTGCAGGCTGGGCCACTAGGCGACCTCTCCGACGTCTCCGCCAGGATGATGGAGAAGGCGACCGCCGCCCTGTGCCAGTACTTCGCCCTGTTTGCGGACGGCGTCCCGGACCACTGGGCGCTTGGCGACGCGAAGGGCGGATACCTCTGCACCAACCTTGGGCTTCGGTCGCTGCTCGTCCTGCTCAGAAAGCTCATCGTGTTCGTGGAGCGAGACGGCACTCGGGTGGTCAACTTGGACGCCAAGGAGTTGGTGGCGCTCGTTGCTCCATTGGCGGGGCACGTCGTCGATTACTTCCGCAATGCGTCCTCCGACGATGTGGCGCGGTTCCGCGCTCGCGGGAGTTCGCTCGCGAGCGTCGATCAGAACGCTCTCCAAATGATGGCGATCGTGCAGGCGGCGGACCCGAGGTTCGATCCGCCCGAGGTTCGCGCGTTTATCGACAGCCAGGATGCAGCAGGAACGCGCCAGGCTCGCGATCTGATCGACGACGTGAACGAGATCTTGTTCAACGACGTGCTCACGACATTGAAGGCGAGATACGGCGAGGAGAAGGACGCCTGGTGGATGACCGGCGTGCCGAAGGGTGTTCGCATCGAGGCAGACAACAAGTACAATAACGAGAACGGTGAGCGCGAACGGTGGCGCTACCTCTTTCTGATCGACTACGCCGGCATTGTTCTGCACGGTCAGAATTGGGAATTGTTCAAGGACCGATACAACTTCTATGGGAAGGGAGCGAAGGCGACGCTCGTCCGCTGGATAGTCAAGCTTAACAAGGCGCGGACCGTCACGCACCATTCCGAGAAGGGCCCCCTCTCTAAGGAGCAGGTGGAGTATGTTCGAAAGATCCATGAACTGGTCCGCAGGCACATCAAAGATGGCGAGCCGGTGAGCGGTCAGCGCTTGCTGCCCGACGACTAGCGCGATTTTAAGGCGTTGCGCTGTGCGCCAGGTGCTCCGTGCTCTTGCCAGGAAATGCGATGAGCTGTTGCAATGACCGGATCGACGGCCGGCTTACACATTGCTATCTGCATTGCTGCACTGCAGATTCCGCAGCGTGGGGGTGCGAATGGATCAGGACACGACATTGGCGTGCATGCGCGGGCGGTCGTTAGACCGGCAGGTCCTGCTCGGCTTCGCGTCTGCGCGCACGCTCCACGCCGGCAGCTTTGCGGACGTCCTCGATGAGGCATCGGGACGCGGTTACCAGCGGCGGCTCAATTCGCGCCACAGCCTAGACTTCCGTCGCTACGTCCAGCAGCAGGGCAGCGCCACGATACCGTTGACGTTCAATCTGCGCGGCGCGGATGGAGAGGGCTGGCGGCTCGAGGGCGTCGGCGACCACGTGACGCTGCGGCTCGCCGCCGGCGCCCGGCCGCTTGCCCAGGTCGACTGCCAGCACCGGCTCGGTCACTTGGCTGACCTCGACGTGGAACTGCCGTTCATGACCTTCATCGGCCTGTCCGAGCGGGAGGAGATGGAGATCTTCGGCATCATAAACGGCAAGGCGAAGGGGCTGTCCAACAGTCTGCTCGATTTCCATGACGCGCAGCTCTGCTCGGATTTGGCGAGCGAGCGCCCCGAGCTGCTGGTGGCGCTGCATCTCAAGAACGAGCCGACCTCCCCGTGGTATAACCGCCTCGACCTAGGCGGGAACCAGGTCTCCGGTCTCGAGCGTCGCGCCTCGCTCCGCACGATGCAGAAGGCGTGCCGCAGCCTGACCAAGCGTCTGAAGCCCCGGACGGCCGAGGAAATCGCGCGCATCGCGCACGACTTCTGGTGCGCCGTGGCGCTGGTGATGCCCGAGGCTTTCTCCAAGCCGCGCAAGAGCCTCGTGACCAAGGGCATCGGCGTCTACGCGCTCACCGACCTCGCTGCTGACTTCGTGCTCGAGGCGTCCGGGGCCCGGTGCGACGTGCCGTATTTCGCTTCCATCGTCGCCGACCTCGCGCCCAGGCTTGACTGGGGCAACGACGGTCCTCTCGCCGGCCTCGGCGGTGAGGGCGGCGCGCGGCGGGCGGCTGACATCCTGCGGCAGCTGCGGCGCCGTCCAATGCTGAAGGTGGCCAATGGCTGATCGCAACATCCTGCTCCTCGAGCCGGACTACAAGAACAAGTATCCTCCGCTCGGGCTGATGAAGATCGCCCAGTATCACGGGCCTCACGGCAAGAACGACCGTGTCCGCTTCGTGAAAGGGCGCGACCGCTCGGTGTTGGACCAAGCCTGGGACCGCATCTACGTCACGACCTTGTTCTCGTTTGAGTATCCCAAGATCGCTGAGACTATCGACTTCGCGCTCCAGGTCGCGAACGGTCAGGCGGACAAGGTCTTCGTCGGCGGGATCGCAGCATCATTGATGCACGAACGGTTCCTAGAGGAGCGACGCTGGCACGGCATCCGCTTCATCAAGGGCCTGCTCACGAAGCCGCCGGCGGAGTCACTCCAGCTCGATGACTTCGCGGAGGAGCTCTACGCCGACGACATGTCGGGCAAGCCGATCGAGGACCTGATCCCCGACTACTCGATTCTCGATCAGATCGAGTACCGCTATCCCGTGCGCGACGCCTATTTCGCCTACACCTCGCGCGGCTGCATCCGGAAGTGCCACTTCTGCGGGGTTCCGAAGCTCGAGGGCATGCAGCGTGACACGGATTCGCTCACCGGCACGGTGCGAGCGATCGACAAGCTCTACGGTCCACGTAAGGATCTGATCCTGATGGACAACAACGTGGTGGCCTCGCCGCGTTTCAAGGAGATCATCGCGGAGATCCGCGACCTCGGCTTCACGCCGGGTGCCAAGCTACTGCGGCCCGGTTCACGCGTGCCGGTCCAGCGGCGCGTCGACTTCAACCAGGGTGTCGACGCGCGCATCCTGTGCAAGGATCCGATGTACCTGCGCGAACTCTCGTCGATCGCGCTACGCCCGCTGCGCATCGCCTTCGACCATCTCGGTGTGCGCAAGCCTTACGAGCAGGCGGTTCGCTACGCGCACGAGTTCGGCCTGCACGAGCTGTCGAACTATATGCTCTACAATTTCCACGACGGTCCGGATGACCTATTCGAGCGCATGAGGCTGAACGTGACGCTCAACGAGGAGCTCGGTGTCCGCATCTGGTCGTTCCCGATGCGCTTCCAGCCGACCGACCGGCCCGACCGCGGCCACATCGGGGAGAAGTGGACGCGCTTCCAGCTACGATCGATGCAGATCATTCTCCAAGCGACGCATGGTGTCGTCAGCGGCGAGCCGGAGTTCTTCAAGCGCGCGTTCGGCGACACCTTCGCGGACTACGAGCGGATCCTAGCGATGCCGCACGACATCATCTTCAACCGCGAATACTACGAAAACGGCCCGGGGCGGCCGGAGTTCGAGGATTTCCAGAAGGCCTACGGCCGCCTGACGGAGACGGATCGGGAGGAGCTTCTCGGCCTGCTCTCTTCGCGCGATCCGCGTCACTTCCACACGCTGCGCGACAACGCCGATTCAGACGCGTTGCGCGCGGTGCTGCCGTTCTACGTGCCTCGCCCCAAGGAGGAGTGGGTCTCGGTCTGGCAGAGCAAGCGGGCCGCTGTCGCGGAGGAGGTCAACCGCGGCTTGGCCGAGGACGAGCGCGTCGAGGACGCCGGCCTGGATTACGAGGACACGTCGGAGACGCCCGACGCCGTCATGACACCGATTACAGCTTGAGAATGAGTGAGATGGCACGCGAAGACAACCCCCCGACCGCCCATGACGTCCGCGTCGGGAAGGACCTCCTCGAGCTGGTCTCGTCCGCGATGTATGTCGAGCCGCTGACGGCCTACCGCGAGTATCTCCAAAACGCGGCGGATTCCATCGACGACGCCCGCAGGCTCGGCTTGCTGGGTGCCGACGAGCCAGGCCGCGTCGAGATCTTCCTCGATCAGGGCGCGCGCGTCGCCCGGGTCCGGGACAATGGCGCGGCGATACCGCGCTCGGACGTGGTGAACCGCCTGCTCGCTCTGGGCGGGAGTAGCAAGCGCGGGACCGAGGCCCGGGGCTTCAGGGGCGTCGGCCGTCTCGCTGCACTCGGTTACGCCCAGTATCTGACCTTTCGCACGCGCGCCGAGTGTGACGACGTGGTCACCGAGATCACGTGGGACGGGCGACGGCTGCGAACCGCGCTTGCCGACGCGGATTCGGGGGACCTCGCGGCGGTGGTTGCCGCCGTGGTCGACGTGCGCGTCGTTCCCGCAGGCGAGCATCCTCCTAGGTTCTTCGAGGTCGAGATCGGACGCATCGCCCGGCAGCGCGGCGACCGGCTGCTCGACCCGACCGCGGTGGAGGCGTATCTCGCCCAGATCGCGCCCGTGCCATTCTCCCCGGAGTTCCGGCACGGTCCGGCGATCACGGAGGCTCTGCGTGCGACCGGCCCGCTGGGCGAACTCGTCGTCACGATCGACGGCGGTGAGCCCATCACGCGTCCGCACCGCGATGCGATCCCCCTGGGTGCGACCGAGACGGAGATCCACGAGCTCACGGTCATGGAGCTTCCGGGCATGGACGGGGGTCTCGCAGCGGTGGGATGGTTCGCCCATCACGACTACAAGGGAGCCATACCCGCAGCGGCGTTGGTGAAGGGCGTCCGCGTTCGCGTTGGCAACATCCAGGTTGGCGATCACACCATTCTTGAGCAGATTTTCCCTGAGAGTCGGTTCAATTCCTGGACCGTTGGCGAGGTGCACGTGCTCGACCGGCGTATCGTTCCGAACGGTCGCCGCGACGAGTTCGAGGCCAACGCGCACTACGCCAATCTCGTGAACCAGCTCTCTCCCGTTGGACGAGACGTAGCCCGCAGATGCCGGACGAGCTCGACGCTGCGGTCGAAACTGCGCGAGTTCGAACTAGCCGGTAGTGAGGCCGCCGAGCGCCTGAGCGTCATCGAGCAGGGTGCGATGCCCCAGCGGTCTCAGGCCGCGGAACTTGGACGGGTGAGTCAGGCGGTGGCTCGGATGCGCAAGGTCGTGGAGGCGGAGGCGGTGGACGAGCCCACGCGCGTCGAGATGAAGGCCAGAATCGACAGCATCGAGAGCGAGCTGGATCGGGTCGGAGGCGGAGTGCCAGCGGACCCCCTGGACGTGATCGCTCCGGACAAGCGCGAGGCGTATCGACAGGTCTTCGGACTCATCTACGAGTGCTCTGCGAACCGCGTCGCGGCTAAGTCGCTAGTGGATAAGATTATCCAGAGGCTCGCGGCTTAAACAGTCCCGACGCAAGTTTGACCATCGCGGATCGTCGCGACGACGCGTCAGCCACGCGTTTTGCTCACCTTCGCACGTGGAAGGTAAGCGTGGTCAGCAGGCCACCTTGCGGTAGCGCCGGTAGCCGGGATGCTTGTCGCCTTTGACGAGGGTGCGAGCGGTGCGGGAAGTTCTCGGTTCTACGACTGGTCATACGAGCACTCGTATGAC
>Ga0308171_1002779_pt1 | contig 17396 bp, 21 predicted proteins | sample PhyGR1_FD_202135 | JGI IMG/M metagenome (GOLD analysis project Ga0308171, IMG submission 202135) | Phyllosphere microbial communities from UC Gill Tract Community Farm, Albany, California, United States - DLSLSG.R1 | ecosystem: Host-associated > Plants > Phyllosphere > Unclassified | place: USA... | reverse complement strand
TATAATACAATTGCTTTCATAATATTTTTATTTAATGTTAATTTTTGATTTAATTTCTTGTTGGTTTTGCTCCGATTTTCAGTTTATAGATGACGACCGGAAATTCTACTTTGCTTATTCCATTTTGAAATGCTGCTAAACGGTTCAGCTGACCAGTCGGTATCCACAAATAGCCGTCATCGTCTATCCATAAAGCATCTGCCCAAAGCAATCTTTCGTCTTTGATGACCAGACTTTCTTTTCCTCCCGGACTGAGTTTGATGATTTGCTTTTTGTTAATATCACTTACATAGATATTTCCTTTGGAATCTATTGCTGTTCCCCCAGTTGACGGTGTGTTGTAGAATAATGAAACTTTGGAAGACAATTCTTTGTCAGTTAGATTTTCATCATTTAAATATTGTGTTTCTACTTTCCAAAGAGGTCCGCTTGCAGGCTGGAAATAAAACCATTTTCCGTCAGGCGAAATTTCCAACTGGTCGGCGTGGATATGAACATCTTTACCTTCCATATCTTTCATAATTTTACCCTCAGCTTTTATAGGAACAGTATCAGTTGTTGAGGGATGATTTTCCAAAACACGTCTACCCTTTCCTGTTCTTTTGTCTAAAACAATTAATGCGGGTTCGCCTGCATCCGTCAGATAAATCGTATTTCCTGAGATCGCAAATCATCGATAAAAGTGGAGGGTTTTGAAACCTTATCTAAAGGGATGATTTGAACAATTTTATTATTTTTAATATTGATTGAAACCAATTTTGAAGCATTTCCAGCCAAAGGATTTTGTCCCATTGCGGGTGTTCCGGTATCAATAATCCACAGCAATCCGTCTGGTCCGATTCTTAGTGAATTGGTTCTTACAAATTTTTCGTTTACGTCAGCTCCAGTTGCCCAATTGTTCCAGTTTTCATTGGGATAAGGAATAATTTTTCCGTTTTTCAGAAGTTCTCCGATTCTCATTCCGCTATCGCCTTCGATTCTGGGAAAGTTGACAAACATTCTTCCGTCTGAACTTGTGGTTACACCATTCCAAACTATATTGGAAACTGCCACTTTTTGCAGTTTCGCTTTTGCCGGATTGAGTAGTGATAAAAGCAGGCTCATCGCAATTAATTTTGCTTTCATAATAATCTTTTGTTACTATTTTCATTGATTTTGATAGAACAAATTTAGAATGAATCGCCGGCAATAAATAGCTCATTTCAGCGAAAGAATAGCACAGAATTACTAAGAAAAATCCTCCTTAATTTCAGGAGGATTATTGGATTTAAATTATACTGTATAAAACGATTTGGGTACATAACGGTAGCCTTCATCTATTTTCTGAATAAAACCTAAACCCGGAAAAGGCAAATGGTCACCAAAGAACAATTGTTTAGTTTCGGATAATTTTTCCAATATCTGTTTTCGGGTTTTAATACCTAATTCAAAATCAGAATCGATTTGATTTCCCCAGTCCGGATGTGCGACCAATAAAATATGTTGAAATGTATCAGCAATATGGACAAATTCCTCATCCTCAGATGAAATGGTGATAATAGTATGTCCAGGCGTATGACCTGGCGCAGATTCCAGTTTAAGGCATTCAAAAAGCTTATCCTGATCCTGATAAAATTGAAGTTTTGTTTGAATCAAATCTAAATGCTGTTTAGCAAATTGGATTTCAAAATCTGCAATGGCATCCTTTGTACCTCTAGAAAAATCGGGTTCCTCTGACATCCAAAAGTCATATTCATTTTTGGCAATATAAATGTCTGCATTTGGAAAAGCTAAAGAACCATCTTTATTGATAATTCCACCAATATGATCGGGATGAGCGTGAGTCAGTACAACATCTGTAATTTCATCAGGTTCAATTCCGGCAGAAAGTAAACTTTGTAATAATTTCCCATTAGAAGGCGAGAGATTCGGTCCGCTTCCTGTATCGATCAGAATCGTTTTCTGTTCTGATTTTACAAGTAGTACATTACCTGCCAACGTGATTTTATCCGAAGATAGAAAATTGTCAGCAAGAAAATCTGTGACTAAATCTGTCTTGATTTTCGGGGCAAACATCGGCTGGATATTTTCAACAATTGATTCGCCGTCGGTGAAAACACCAATTTGCAATTGACCTAAATTAAATTTGAAATAACCTGGATTTTTTAAGTCTTTAATTGTATTCATTTTTTTAAATTTGTTGGTACAAAATTAAAGTAAGCAACTATCCAAAACATATTACTATCTTTTTTGATAGCGCTATTCTATTGGATATTAATATTATAATATGGCAAAAGTCACAGGAGAAACCGGAAAAAAGGACTGTCAGGAAATTATGCTCCCTATAAAAGATGCTTTGGAGATTTTAAAGGGAAAATGGAAATTACCGATTATCGTTTCATTATCCTTTGGAAGTAAAAGATTCAAGGAAATATCGCGCGAAATATCCGGAATTACAGACCGTGTTTTGTCAAAGGAACTTAAGGAGTTGGAGATGAACTATTTACTCACAAGAACTGTTCACGACACTTTTCCGCCCACTGTGGAATATGAAATTACGGATCACGGTCTTTCTTTGGAAAAAGTGATAATGGAACTTAAAGATTGGGGTTTGAAACACCGTAAAAAGGTTATAGGAAATTAGAGTGTAAACATAAAAAAACCTCCAATTAAGATTAGAGGTTTGAATTATAAATTAAAAATTTATCCTTTAATTCAAATTCATATTTCTGAATTCCAAAGGTTTCATTCCCGTCTGTTTTTTGAACAGTCTTGTGAAATAAGAAGCATTTTCAAAACCGAGCTCGTAAGCTATTTCTGTAATGCCTTTTTCTTTTAATCTTAAAAGATTTTTAGCTTCGGAAATGAGAAAAATGTGAATCAGTTCCATTGCGGTTTTTCCCGTTTCCTGTTTCAACAAATCGCTCAGATACCGTGGTGAAACAAAAAGCTGATCGGCCAATTGAGCCACATTCGGAAGTCCGTTTTTTTCCAACTGACCTTCGCTAAAGTATTTCTTCAAAGCATCATTGAATTTCGAAGCGGTTTTTCCCGTAACCTGCGCACGGTCAATAAACTGTCTTTTGTAAAACCGTTGCGCATATTTCAGAATGGACGAAATGTGACTGAGAATTATTTCCCGGCTATACTCATCCGGATTGTTAAAATATTCACCCTGAATTTTAGAATGAAGGTCCAAAATCAATTGCTCTTCTTTTGGCGAAAGATGCAATGCTTCCGTCACTTCGTAATCAAAAAAGCTGTATTTCTCTATTTCCCTAAAAAGTTCGTGGCCGTTCAAATAATCTTCGTGAATCATCAGCATATAGCCCGTTTCTTCAAACTCCAAATCTTTCATTTCAATGATTTGGCGGGGTTTGGCGAAGAACATACTGCCGTTGTTGTGGTCGTACGGTGTTCTGCCATACATAAAAACACCGGATTTTATTTTCTTAAACGCAATAACGTAACAGTCTGTCGTAAATTCCCGATTTCCCAAAGTACACGCCGACTGACAGCCAATCATACTGAAGAGCGGATGTTCGGGAGCGTCCCAGGTATTGCCCAAATGCAATTCGGTCAAGGTTTTGTAATGTTGCATCGGATTTTAATTTTAATCTAATTAAATTCTATTTATCTGAATCTAAAATATTCAGACGTTGATATTTTATTCTAAAAAAAGGTTGATATAGCCTGCCGTCAGTTCAGGATGTTGATGTTGAGGTCCGTGTCCTGCATCATTCAGAATAATATGTTGCATTGTAGGTGCATTTTTTAACAAGGGAAACCAGTTTTCTGTGGCAAAGCTGATGTCGTGGTCTCCTGAAATAACCAAAACAGGAGATTTCAGTGTTTTGTAAGCTTCCCTAAAGTTAAGTTTATCTTCTCTCATCGTTCCCGAACCTGCGATATATCTTTGGAAAATTTCAGGAGTTGCAGGAATTAATGAATGGTCTAATCTATGCCCGATTCTGTCGTGGGATTCTTTTGCTGCCTGTCTGCTTTTTTCGGAAGCCGGCTCAAAGAACAGATAATATTCGTCTTCCAAATCATTAATCGGTTTTAAAGCGTGGTCAAAAAACACTTGCTCCATTGGAATTGCATTTTCTCCCGGAGGATTTGTTCCGATTAAAACGGTGTTTAATACTCTGTCCTGATTTTGAAACGTTACAGCCTGCGCCACTAATCCACCATAGGACCAACCCAAAACATTGAATTTATCTATTCCCAGATAGTCTGCCAATGCAGGAACGGTCTTAGAAACTTCTACAATATCTAACGGCAATTCTCCTTCTGAACTTCCAATACCGGGATAATCAAAAAGGATTATGGTATTTTTTTCTGCCAAAGAATCCAGAAACAAAGGATCCCAAGTATCCATAATTCCCCTGAATCTGTTGACAAAGAACAATGGTGTTCCGTTTCCAAACTGTCTGTAAGCAATTTTGCTGTTGTTGATTGTTGCAAATTGAGTCTCTGCGTTTAATGCTATTGTTTTCATAACTATTAAAATTTGGTTTGTTATTAATTATTATTTAAAGTTGAGGATTTCTGATTAAAAAATGTTTCATAAATCAGCGGAATATCAGCATAAAAAAACATTGTTGTTTTCCACCAATTTTAAAACTATTGTTAATGTCCGTGTGCTGCGATGCTGACTTCTTTCCAGTTCTCAATTTCTTCCAGACGTTTTTTGTAAACATCATTCACAACCTGGTAGGCAATTTTACCGAACAGTAATCTTTTGGGAGGATTTTGGTTGTCGATAAGATTCAAGATGTGTTCTACCGTAGCTTCAGGTTTTCCCCAGGTATCAGGATTGTCTCCACTTTCTGCAAAAGCTGCACGCACAGGATTGTAATCTGCAATGTCCGAAGAAGTCTGAACCGCAGATGCTCCTGCCCAATCCGTAGCAAATCCATTAGGTTCAATCAAAGTGGTTTTGATTCCCAAATGTGCTGTTTCACTTCCTATGGTTTCAATTAAACCTTCCACAGCAAATTTGGATGCGTTATATAAACCTAAAAGTGGTAAAGTAGTCAATCCCAAAAAACTCGAAATCTGAATGATATGTCCGCTTTTCTGTTGTCTCATTATCGGTAAAACGGCCTGCGCTACCCAGAGTGAGCCGAAGAAATTGGTTTCCATTTGATCTCTCGCCTGCTGTTCGGTAGTTTCTTCTGTGGTTCCGAACAATCCAAAACCTGCATTATTGATCAAAACATCAATTCTTCCGAAATGATTTTCAATCTTCTTAACCACTTCAAAAACTTCTGAACGGTTGTTAGAGGCAGAATCTGATCACCGTATTCAGCTTTCAAATCATTCAAAACTGAGATGTTTCTTGCTGAAGCTGCCACTTTATCTCCTCTTTTCAAAAGAGCTTCTGCCCATAGTTTTCCAAATCCTTTTGATGCGCCGGTTATAAAAATTACTTTACTCATTGTTTTTATTTTTAGTGTTATTTAATGAGACAAAGTTAGTTTCAACTTACAAAATCAGCTAGTCCGTTTCAGCGGAATAATAGCACAGAATGACGTTGAAAAATATTTTTTTTAATTCTAAAATCAATTAAAAAAGCCCTTTGATTTTCATCAAAAGACTTCCACTTAAACTAAAAACTCTATTAAAAATATCATTAAATAGCCTGTACCAAAGGAAAATCAATGGCAATCTGCGTATTGACGAAAACGTAATTGGTAAAGCTTCTCAAAGCAATTAATGCTGTCAATTCAATCAACGCTTTTTCGTCATAGCCTGCTTCGAAGAAATTTTGTAAGGCAGAATCTTCTGCTGCACCTTTGTTTTCTGCAATAGACTTTGCTAATTTTACGGCTGAATTCAGTTTCGAATCCGCAAATTCAGTTTTTCTGATGGCAATGGTTTCCTCTTCGGTAAATCCTCTCATTTTGGCAATCGTGGTGTGAGCTGCCAAACAATAATCACAATTATTCACCTGAGAAACGATCAGATTGATGGCTTCTCTTTCTTTTGCTGTAAAGGATGAGTCGTGCGAAAGTGCAGCTTCCGTTTCCAGCATTGCTTTTAGTGCTGATGACGAGTAGCCGATTGTGGTATACAGGTTCGGGATTTTACCCATTTTTTTCTCAATTGATTCAAGGATAGTTTGAGATTCTACAGAAAGGTGTTCTTTACTTGGAACTGTAATTGTTTTCATTTTTTTTGATTTTAATGTTAATTATTATTGATTGAATTGATTTTTTTATTCGAAAGTAACATCCAGAATATCGATGGTTACCAGACTGAAATCTGTGTTATAAGAATTGTCTGAGTCGTTAAGCACATAAATGTTTCTTTTCGTTCCCGTATTCACGCCGTTGAAATTTTGATAGTCTTCAATAATCTGTGTGGCAGACGAACCGCCAAGAACTTCAGGCCAATAATCGTGGCGTTTCAGCAATCCATTTTCATTGAAATAAAAGATATGACGTTTGCTGTGTGTTGCAAAACCATCGGGATAAATCACTTCCAATCGGTCAAGAGTCCCTCCTTTTTCATTCCAGGAATCCAATTGATTGATTTCAACGCCGGGAACCAGAAAGTTGAAAGGTGCTGTGGCGTAGTTCCAGGTTGCATAACTTGAAAAGTAGATCAGTTGAGCTCTTGTCCAATGCGTTTCTACCGTGTTACCTTTGAAAGATTCCCTTGGATCAACAAGTTCTTCGATTAATTTTCCGTTTTCATCAAATAATTCGACTTTATTGGGTTCAAAAGTAGATTTGTATCCTTTCTGAAAAACGTTTGTCCAACTGCTTTTCTGTTCGGTCAGAGAACCTTCGAAGATGACATTCTCCAACGGATTTTCATAACCTTTCATTCCCCAGACCGCGCCGCCAATATTGGTATGGATTTTTACATTTTGAAATTTTGAAGCACTTTCTCCGCCGTGCGCTTTCATTACTTTGTTGACTAATTCCTGTGTTGAAGTATTCATTGTCTTAATTTTTTGATGTTAATAATGATTCATAATTGTTTCATTTTGTTGAGACAAAGTTCGGTCAACCACTCCCCGATTTCCTTGCCCATTTGAGCGGAAGAATAGCACATAAATACATTCAGTTTGAAAATCAGAGAAATGTATAAGCGTTTCCGTGAAATCATCAAATGGTTCGTTGCAGATTGAAAGAAATTTGTACTCAGAAATATTAAATCATTTTACACATGAAAAAGACCGTATTAATTACAGGTGCATCATCAGGATTTGGAAAAGCGTCTGCGAAATTGTTTCAAAGCAAAGGATGGAACGTTATCGCTGCAATGCGCTCGCCAGAAAAAGAAGGAGAATTAAAGAACAGCGAAAATCTGCTTTTGGTAAAACTGAATGTTACAGATTCCGACAGCATTAAAAATGCAGTTGAACAGGGAATTAAAAAGTTCAGTACAATTGATGTTCTCATCAACAGTGCGGGCTACGGTTTAATGGGCGTTTTTGAATCGTCTGACGAAATTCAAATTCAAAAACAATTTGAAGTGAATGTTTTTGGATTAATGAATATGACCAAAGCTGTTTTACCGGCAATGAGAAATCAAAGAAACGGTGTTATCATCAACATTTCATCTTTCGGAGGTATAACGGCCGGACCGTTTGCAAGTTTGTACAACAGTTCTAAATTTGCCGTTGAAGGTTTTTCTGAAGCCTTGCATTTTGAATTGTCACCTTTTGGAATTTCCGTTAAAATTATAGAACCCGGAAGCGTTGCAACCAATTTCCGAAACGGAATGGAGATGATCCAAAACAAAATTGAAGATTACAATAAGGAATTGGCGGCTTTTATTCCGAAGTTTACCAAACGTACAGAACATTTAACAAAAGCTACGACAGAAGAAGTTGCAGAGACAATCTTTGAAGCATCCACAGATCAGCAGTCCAAATTAAGATACAGTATCGGGGACGATGCAAAGTTCTACATCGATTTGAAAAATAAGAATTCTGAAGAAGTCTTTTTAAGGCTGATGCAAGAGTAACCGACGGAAAAAAGCTTTAACTTTATACTTACAAATCCCAAGAAAATGCCGGAATCCTTTATCAACATTCATTCGATTTCAGATCTGCACCGTTATTATGGTTTGGCAAGCCCGAAACATCCTTTGGTTACCGTTATAGATCTTACAAAAATCAAGAGAAAAGATGAGGATTTTGCCCAACATTTTTATCATCTCGGTTTATATACGGTTGTTTACAAGAAATTCAAAGGGAGTTTAAAATATGGACGTTCTGATTATGATTTTCAGGAAGGTGCTTTGATGTTCACTGCCCCAGATCAGGTAATGCAGCCAAGTTCTGATACGGAAATTGACGAAGGCTGGTTTCTGGCATTTCATCCGGATTTTATTTATGGTTCCGAATTAGGTAAAAAAATTCGGAACTATACTTTTTTCGACTATGTAAGCAGTGAGGCTTTACACGTTTCGGACGAAGAAAAGAAGACGCTCCACATTGTAATTTCTGCCATCGAAACAGAATATTCCAAAAATATAGACCGCCATACACAAGGTTTAATTTTAAACAATATTGAGTTGCTTCTCAACTATTGCGACCGCTTCTACGAAAGGCAGTTCTTTACGAGATCAAAAGTAAGTAGCGATATTCTTCAGGACTTTGAACAGTTGCTCAATCAATATTTTGATAATGAAAATCTTATGGACAAAGGCATTCCTGATGTTAAGTATTTCGCTCAAAAATTAAATGTTTCTCCTAACTATTTATCTGATCTTTTGACTAAATACTCCGGGAAATCTACGATTGAACATATCCATCTGCAGCTGGTTGACAAAGCAAAAAATCTGCTGCTTGGAACTTCAAAATCCATCAGTGAAATTGCTTATGAGCTTGGGTTTGAGCATCCTTCTCATTTTACAAAAATCTTTAAAACAAAAACAGGATTATCGCCACTTCATTTCAGGAAAAATTAATAGTAATTAATTTAGAGATTCTTAAACCTTTTCAATTTTCGTAGGACTGTAACCAAAATGTTTTTTAAAAGCATAAGAAAAATGAGAAAGATCTTCGAAACCCAGATCCACAAAAATATCAGACGCAGACTTGCCTTCTTCTTTGATAAGAAAATGGGCTTCATTCAAACGTTTTTGCAGAATCCATGTGTGTGGTGACGTTTGAAATACTTTTTCGAAATCACGCTTGAAGGTTGCAAGACTTCTTCCTGTGAGATAAGCAAAACGTTCAAGATTGACATTGTAACGGTAATTCTGATTCATAAAAGCTTCCAAATCAATTTTGAAAGGTTCGGAAAAATCGAATAGAATATTTTTCAATTCAGGCTTCGTTTGCAGTAAAATTAACAGAAGTTCTTTTATTTTCAAATCAACTAAAGACTGATGATTCAAATTGCTTTCCAGAAGAGTTTTTAACGAAGTCATAAAATTCTGAAGCACTGCATTAACTTCGACCGGAACAAGAGGCTTTGCAGTGATTGAATGTTCTGCCTGAACATGATATTCTTTCGAAAAATTAATTAAATTCTCGTCACTCAAATAGATATTCATACTTTCAAAAACACCATTTTCTGGTGGAATCTTGATAAACTTCACCAACTGGTTTTTTCTGATCAAATTAAAATCTCCAGGATTCGCCGTATAATTTTCTTTGTCATCTCCCAGCACAAAACTGCCCGAAATCTGATACGAAAGCGTATGTTTCGGAACAAAATTTTCACCTTTTCTGCTTACCTCGTGGTAACAGGAATACGTAATATCCGGAGTTTCTTTCTCGTTGTTCATAATGAAAATAAAAGCATTACCTGCTGCGATAACGCTTGATCAAATTTACAAATTATTATTTCAGAATGGCCTTTGGTTCAAGATAGGCTTCCAAACCGTAAACACCGTATTCTCTTCCAATTCCAGACTGCTTGAAACCGCCGAACGGCACCAGTGGGTCGTGACTAAAACCGTTGATACAAACCCGCCCTGCGTCAATTTGTGAAGCAACACGTACAGCTCTTTCGTGGTCTGCGGAACTTACATAAGCCGCCAATCCGTAAGGCGAATCGTTGGCAATTTCTATCGCTTCCTCTTCAGTTTTGTACGGAATAATCGACAAGACGGGACCAAAAATCTCTTCCTGAGCAATTCTCATTTTGTTGTTGACATTCGTGAAAATGGTCGCTTTCACGAAGTTTCCGTCTTCAAGACCTTCAGGTTTTCCTTCGCCACCGGCAAGTAAAGTGGCACCTTCTTCCAAACCGATTTTAATATAATTCTGAACTCTTTCATATTGCTTCACGCTGACCATCGGACCGATATTCGTATTTTCATTTTGAGGCAAACCTACCACGATATTTTCGGCAACTGATTTGGCAATCGCATTCACTTCATCCAGTTTATTTTCCGGAACCAAAAGTCTTGTCGGCGCAATACACGCTTGGGCACTGTTCATATAAGCGCCATAAACTGCGGTTGGGATTGCAGTTTCCAAATCCGCATCGTCAAGAATAATGTTGGGAGATTTTCCGCCCAATTCTAAAGTGACCCTTTTCATTGTATCAACAGCCGTTTTTGCTATTAATTTTCCGACTGCTGTAGAACCTGTGAATGAGATTTTGGAAACATCAGGATTTATTGTCAATTCTGTTCCGACCACATTTCCCAGACCTGTTACGAAATTGATAATTCCTTTCGGCAAATCGGCATCGTGAAAAACTTCCATCAAAACCTGAGTCTGCAAAGCACTCATCTCACTGGGTTTAATAACAACGGTACATCCCGCCGCAATAGCTGTCGCTACTTTACTGATCACAGAACTGTTGCTGGCGTTCCACGGCGTGATGATCCCGACTACGCCGACAGCCTGCATTTTTACCAATGAAGAATTGATGGTTTTTTCGAATTCATATGTTTGAAGCACTTCAATCATACTTTCGAACCAAGCTCCTGAATATTGATTGCTCATTGTGACAAACTGATGCGTTCCGCCGTACTCTTCAATCATTATGTCGATGAAATCCTGTTTTCTTTTTTCGACTGCGATTTTTAATCTGGTTAAATAGTCGATGCGTTCTGCAACTGTGGATTTAGAAAATATTTTAAATGATTCTTTTGCCGCTGCAACCGCAATTTTTACATCTGTTTCATCAGCTAATGTGACTTCACCAATCTTTTGATTATTCGAAGGATTGATGAGATTGAAAATTTCTGTTCCGTGTGGCGTTACAAAATCGCCGTTGATGTAAACTTTATCTACTGTTTTCATTTTGTTGATTTTAATGATACAAATTTAGGCTGATGATTTTCAGTAAACTTTGTAGAAAAGCTCAAATTGACTTTGTAAAACAGCTCATTAATTTAACAGAACTACCTTTGTATTTCTGCTTTTAAATATTTTTAGAATAAGTAAATTAACCGTGTGCTGCCTCAGAAACTTCTTTCCAGTCTGTCCAGGTCTGGATTTTTTCAGCGTATACTCTCTCGGTTTTTGGTAATCCTAATTTCCCTAAGAATAAACGCAATGGTGGATTTTCACTGTCGATTAATTTTAAAATGGCCGGAACTGTAGCTTCCGGTTTTCCGTAATCTTCTGGTAAAAGACCTTCCATTTCGCCTAATGTTGATTTCAACTCGTCATAAGCAGAAATTGATTCGCCATACACTGCAGATGCGCCTCCAAAATCTGTTTTGTAGCCATTCGGCTCAATCATCGTTACGTGAATTCCGAAATCTTTAACTTCGCTGGCCAAAGCTTCGCTGAAACCTTCTACAGCAAATTTTGTAGCGTTGTAAATTCCTAAAGTTGGTAAACTCCAGATTCCCAATACACTTGACAGCTGAATCACGTGACCGCTTCCCTGTTCTCTGAAAATTGGTAAAGCAGCCTGCGTTACCCATAAAGTTCCGAAAACATTGGCTTCAAAAACATCTTTCGTTACTTTCTCTCCGACTTCCTCTACCGCTCCGAAAACGCCGTAACCTGCATTGTTGATGACCACATCTAAGCTTCCGAAATGGTTTTTTGCTTTCTGAACGGTTTCAAAAACAGCCTTTCTGTCTGTGATGTCTAAAGAAAGTGGTAAAAACTGATCGCCGTATTGTTCCGCTAGATCTTTAAAAGCGTCTGCATTTCTGGAAGTTGCTGCGACTTTGTCTCCTCTTTTTAGGAAAGCTTCTGTCCATAATTTTCCAAATCCTTTTGATGCGCCTGTGATAAAAATTGTTTTTTGCATTTTGTTAAAATTTTAATGGTTTAATTGTTAATTTTGATAGGACAAAGTTATTTCAAGCCACTGCCGAAGGTCTAACCCAAATCAGCGGAAGAATAGCACAGAAATACGAATCAAATTTGTATGCTGTCTGAAATAATTAAAACTAAAAACGATTAACCTTTGATTTAATTGAACTATGGAAAAGATTAACCATTATAAAAGCATTACCGAACTCCACGAGAAAAGTGGTTTTGAAATACCGAACCATCCTTTATTAAGTTTAATGACCTGTAAAGAATTAATGACTTACTCTGTGGGAGAAGACAAGTTTACCGGCGATTTCTATATGATTGCTTTAAAAAAGATAAAATCTGGGTACGTTTTGTATGGCAAAACGAAATATGATCACAGTAACGGCTCTACCGTTTTTATGAAACCCCGACAAATCATTGAAGTGAGCAATGTTCAGTTTGCAGAGAAGGGTTTTGTGATGTTTTTCCACGAAGATTATCTTTCCGGGCATCCACTTTTTGAACAGATTAAAAAATACGGTTATTTTGAATATGAGATTAATGAAGCACTTCATCTCTCGCCATCAGAAGAATTGATTATGTGGGAATTGTATGATAAAATAAGGAAGGAATATGATGAAAACTCGGATGAATTCAGTCGTGAAATTATTCTTTCGCACATTGATTCAATTCTTAAATATTCGGATCGTTTTTACAAAAGACAGTTTATCGATCGTAGTTTGAACCTCTCAGGAACAATGGTGAAAAAATTCCAAAAAGTAGTGGATGATTATTTTGAAAAAAATCTGCATTTAAACGAAGGATTGCCCACCGTAAATTATCTTGCTGGGAAACTTTCTGTATCAACACGCTATCTGAGTGATGTTTTAAGACAGGAAACTGGTAAAACGGCTTTAGAACACATTCATATTTATCTCATTAAGGAAGCGAAGAATTTACTGTTAAGTTCAGAAAATAATGTTTCCGGTATTGCTTACGATCTGGGATTTGAAAGTCCCTCCTATTTTACGAGATTATTTAAAAAAATTGTGGGTGTGACACCTGTTCAATATCGGGAAAAAGTTAATAATTAATCCTTTTTGGCTATGATATTACATAAAATGGCATAATACGATATATCTAAAAGTTGCAAAGAGAGCGTAAATTAAGCTGATCTACTTTGATAATATGTCCAGTAACAATTATTTTACATCTATCATATTTTTAAAAATGAGTTTATTGTAAGCTACTGATAACCTGCAATATATTATTGATATCCTCCAATAATTGGTTTGGGTAGAGTGCTGCCAAGTTGGCATGACCGACATTTGAAGTTTTTACTCTTTTATGTCGGTTTTTACCTCCTAACTATTTGTTAATCATAACAATATTACCAGCCAAATTGCTGATTTTTGTGGTTTGAAAATACTCGCCATCGAAAGTTAACTTTTAAGTATATATCAAACCAACGATTACGCGTTTGTCAATCGAACTTGCGTTATTATATCTTTCAGATAGGCTGACAATGGCATTTAAAGCTTGACTCATCTTTTTAAGAAAATGTTCTGTTTGCATATATGTCATTCTTATCCAAAAAATCTGAATAATTCAAGAAATTCTCATCTGGAATAGCTTGGCTTAATTTCGTTGACAATATTGAATTTTACCTGAACTGCTCCGAGTACGGCGGAGACCTGTATTTCCCTTACCTGCATTTAATCGACCCATAATGACCTTTTCTATCTTTTACTTGGTCATATCATCTGATAAATTGATGTATACTAACATCTGACGAATTTGTTTATTAAAGAATCTGATCAATCGATTTGTAAGAATGTGATCAATTTATTTATAATAACATCTAATGAGATGATTTATACCAAGAGAATAAATAAAGATCAAAATTTCAATGAACTGCAATTGCATCTTGTGAGGTTTCTGACTTTTTCTATTCAGATTAACAATCATGCAGGCACAAGGAAAACTGTAATCAATACCTTGAAAACAATAAGAAAGCAAATTGATGAAAGCTTGAAATATTTTTGCGGAGGTTCTGGGATCTCCGATCCCGGATACCCAAAAATATTTTTTTTCCGTAGAGACCACGGAATATATTTGTTATAGAAAATCAGGTAGCCTCAGATGAAATCAGCATTGCTAAAATCCGATCTGCTTATAATACCGGTTTAAAAACCTTCAGTTTTGATTTCTCATTTTGGATATTAATCTCAGCTTTTTGGATAATTATATGACATCTTTCCGTCCCACCTTTGCATTAGAAATTTTTAATATTATAGTCTTATGAAAACAAATCAAAAAGTAAATGAAATTGTTGATCATTTTTTAAATAGCGGACCTAAAAAGTTACTCATTGACGGACAATGGATACCATCACTGTCCGGAAAAACTTATGAAACTATAAATCCATCAACCGAAGAAGTTATCTGTACGGTCTATGAAGGCGGGAAAGACGAAGTTGATCTGGCTGTTGCCGCGGCACAAAGAGCTTTTGAACGGGAAAACTGGTCTACTATTTCAGCCCACAAAAGAGAGCTTTATCTTCATAAAATTGCTGATCTTATTGAACAGAATTTTGAAGAACTTGCCTTACTGGAAACACTTGATAACGGTATGTCTCTATCGACGAGTAGATGGCTGGTTCAAGGCGCGATAGACGCATTTCGCTATTATGCCGGATGGCCTACAAAGATCTATGGAAAGACAAATCCAACTGATGGAAACAGTTTCAGTTATACCTTAAGAGAACCGTTGGGCGTATGTGGGGCGATAGTACCCTGGAATGGACCAATACAATCGGTGGCCTGGAAGATAGCACCTGCAATAGCTTTTGGTAATACCATTGTCGTGAAGCCGTCATCTTTTACATCACTTACGTGTATCAGGCTGGGAGAATTAATAGTAGAATCAGGTCTTCCAGATGGCGTTGTAAATATAGTAACTGGACAAGGTTCTGTTGCGGGTGCTGCATTGGTGGAACATCCGGGCATCGCTAAAATAGCATTCACAGGTTCTACGCCTGTAGGTAAAGGTATTTTAAAATCTACGGCGGACACAATGAAAAAAGTGACTTTGGAATTGGGAGGTAAAAGTGCAAACATTATATTTCCTGATGCAGATATGGAAAAAGCAATCGCTGGAGCATTGACAGGTTTTACTGCAGGTGCAGGGCAGGGCTGTGTTGCAGGATCACGGGTTTTCATTCACGAAAGTATTTACGAGGAGGTTTCTGCGAAAATCGTAGAGATTGCCAGCAAGGTGGTTTTTGGTCCCGGAACAGATCCAACCAATGAAATGGGACCTATAACAACACAGGGGCAATTTGAAAAAATTCAGACCTATTTTAAAATCGGCGTTGAAGAAGGTGCAACATTGGCGACCGGAGGGGAACGATTATCAGGCAAAGGGTATTTCCTGAAGCCAACTGTTTTTACAAATGTAAAAAATGGGATGCGCCTGGCACAGGAAGAAATATTCGGACCTGTGGTTGCTTTAATTCCATTTAAAGATGAAAACGATGTCATTTTCCAGGCAAATGATACTGAGTTTGGCCTGGCAGCAATGGTATGGACAAAAGATATAAAACGTGCGCATAAAGTTGCATCGGCTATGAAGGCAGGTACTGTATGGATAAACACTTTATTCGAACTTGATCCAATAATGCCATTTGGAGGTTACAAACAATCTGGTCTTGGTAGAGAGCTTGGAGAAGAATCAGTAGATGCCTACACACAAATAAAATCAGTGGTAGTCAGATTTTAAATTATTATACTACATTATAAGTTTTATTAAAATCCCCAATATGAATACGGATTGCCGCGTTTTGGATAACTTATAATGTAGTATATAAAAGATATTTGTACAGATAAAAATTAAAAAAAAATGATACAATCAAATGGGTGTGCAGCCCAAAGTCCTTCAAGTGATTTAGCTCCCTGGACATTCCAGAGAAGAGCGGTGGCTGAAAACGATGTTTTAATAGATATTTTATACTGCGGTGTTTGTCATTCGGATCTACACTCTATAAGGGATGATTGGTTTCCGGGAATGTTTCCGATGGTTCCGGGGCACGAGATCGTAGGCAGAGTTGCTGAAGCGGGAAGCGCAGTTACCAAATTCAAAATCGGAGATTTGGTCGGCGTCGGCGTAATGGTGGATTCTTGTCTGGAATGCGAAAATTGTAGAAATCATCAGGAACAGTTTTGTCCGACGGGAGTTCAAACCTATAATAATATGGGGAAAGACGGACTGCCTGTTTACGGCGGATATGCAGATAATATTGTGGTAAGGGAAGAGTTTGTATTGTCAGTTTCCGAAAAACTGGCTCCTGAAGCAGTAGCTCCACTACTTTGCGCAGGGATTACGACGTATTCGCCTTTGAAAAATTGGAAGGTCGAAAAGGCCACAAGCTTGCAGTCGTTGGTTTAGGCGGTCTGGGTCATATGGCAGTGAAATTTGGTGTTGCGTTTGGCGCTGAAGTGACGGTGCTCAGTACTTCTGAGTCCAAAAGAGAGGATGCAAAATTGTTGGGCGCACATCATTTTGTAGTTACAAAAGATGAAAAACAGTTAGAATCCGTAAGAGCATCTTTTGATTTTATATTGGATACAGTTTCTGCAAAGCACGATATAAATCAGTATCTTTCTTTATTGAGAACCAATGGGGTGCATATCTGCGTAGGAATTCCTCTGGAATCATTTGATGTCTCTCCTTTTGCTATCGTGGCAGGTAATAAAGCTCTGGCAGGTTCCGGCGCGGGCGGCTTGGCACAGACTCAGGAGATGCTGGATTATTGTGCAGAACACAATATTGTTTCTGATGTGGAAGTTATTGATATAAAGGATATTCATCAGGCTTTTGAAAGAATGGAAAAGGGAGACGTAAGATATCGTTTTGTCATCGATATGGCTACTCTTAAAAAATAAATAAACGGGCAAAGTATTCAAGAAAGCTTTGTTTAAAGTATAATCTAATGAAAAACGAAAGAAAAAAACCTTACCGTTTTGAAACCATCTCGAAGTTGCACAGTATTCTGGAACTTCCAAAACCGTTGCATCCATTGATCAGTGTCATCGATTTTAGCAAGATCAAATGTTTTGATGACAGCGATCTGGAAAGCGTGACCTATAATTTCTACTGCATTGCTTTAAAGAAAGGTTTTGTCAGCAAAATGAAATACGGTCAGAACAGTTATGATTTTGATGAAGGTGTA
>Ga0308171_1002772_pt1 | contig 17443 bp, 14 predicted proteins | sample PhyGR1_FD_202135 | JGI IMG/M metagenome (GOLD analysis project Ga0308171, IMG submission 202135) | Phyllosphere microbial communities from UC Gill Tract Community Farm, Albany, California, United States - DLSLSG.R1 | ecosystem: Host-associated > Plants > Phyllosphere > Unclassified | place: USA... | reverse complement strand
GGACCCAGCACCACGGGTGTCGCCCACGGAGCGACGAGCGCGAAGCCGGCGCCGAGGGCGACCGCGAGCAGGACGTGGAGACCGACGGCCCGGCGCATGCGTCGGAGCCCCGCGTCCCCTTGCGCCGACGAGACCCAGCCCTGGAAGGAGCCGGTGATCATGTAGACGCCGATGTAGCCGTACTTCAGGACGCGATCGAAGGGCGCGAACCCGATCGCGGCCGGTGAGCCGGCGACGCCGAGCGTCGACAGGGGCGCGGTCTCGGAGAACGTGAGCAGACCGGCGGCGAGGGCCGTGCGCCACCCGCCGCGGTAGGCACCGCTCGCGTCGGCGAGGGTCGCGCGGACGGAGAACCGCTCGCGGAGACCGATGAACCACGTCGCCGCGACGAATGCGGCGAGCGTGCCGACGAGAAGGATCGCGGGGTACAGCAGGGGGGTCGCCGTGAGCAGGGCGGCGAGGGCTCCGGCGAGGTTGAGCACGATGCGGGGGACGGCGTCGAAGACGAGCGACAGCAGCGGCCGCCCGACGCCCACGGCGTACCAGCTGAGCGACAGGCCCTGCAGAGCGAAGGCGAGGGCGGAGACGATCGCGAGCGCGTGATCGTCGGCGTGGCTCGCCAGAGCCGCGACCAGGGCGACGGCGGGGAGCACCACGATGCTGTTGGCCCCGCGGACGACGATGCTCGCGCGGAAGACGCGCGCCGGTTGCGACGAGCGCGCTGCCTCGACCGGCCCGCGGACCGCCCACCCGAAGGTGATGATCGTGGCCGCCAGGGTCCCGAGGGCCTGACCGATCGCGATCTCGGCGAAACCTGCGGGACCCGCGGCTCGCGTGATGAGCGGCAGGGCGATCAGCGGTGAGACGGCGGAGAGGGCCGACACCGCGGTCAACAGCGCGACACTCCGTGCACGGTGTGGCCGCGGCGGCTCAGCGGTGGCGGAGGTCACGTTCGTCCTCGGTGAGCGGCCGCAGGAGCACCGCGATGAGGATCCAGGTGATCGCGAACCAGAACATGCTCGTCAGGGTCGCGGAGAGCAGATACGACGCGAGCAGGCCGGCGGCCACCGGCTTCCGCTCGCGGGGAACGCACACGAAGACCGCCACGAACAGCAGGATCAGCAGCCCGAGACCGACGATCCCTCCGTCGTAGAGCACCTGAACGGGCAGCATGATGATGTGCCCGCTGATCCCCGGCGTGCCGGGCTGTTCGTGGCGCAGTCCGAACGTGTTCGTCCCGTTGCCCAGCCACAGGTTGATCCCCTTCATCTCCTGCGCGGCGAGGCCCGCGACCTCCAGGCGGAAGGCGATCGTCCCACCGACGAAGTCGACGTCACCGATCTTGTTCTGCTGTTCGGGGTTGGTGGGGTCGGGCTCCCGCGTGGGGGCGGGGGAGGGCGTGACACCGGTCGCGGAAGCGGATGCCGTCGGGCTGGCGGTCGCGGGGAGTGTCCGGTCGGCGGGCGCGGTGCCGCCCATCGCGGCGATGGTGCCGTAGGTGACGACCAGCGTCGCGACGAGGATTCCGGCCGGGAGGACGCGCACGAAGCGCTCCCGCCACGAGGAGCGCACCGAGAAAAGGGTGAAGACGGCGAAGACGCCGAGGCCCAGAATGAGGCTGAACACGGCCGTGCGGGTCTGCGAGGCGACCAGCCCCAGCGGTACCGCCACGGCGACGGCGGCGATCTCCCACCGTCCGATACCGCGTCGCGTGATCGTCAGCAGCGTCCAGAAGATCAGGATCGACGCATAGATGTTCGCCTCGATCGCGGTCACCCGCGCGACGTACACCTCGTACAGGTAGTCGAAGTCGGTGCCGAGGGCGAGCTGGCCGCGTGTGAGGTTCGCCACGGCGTACGCCGCGAAGCCCACCAGGGCCCAGGGCGCCACCGATATGCGCCCGAGCCGCGCGGCGAACTCGGCTCCCTCGGCTACGGCCATCATCGACACCAGGAGCAGCAGGTCGATGACGAGCCAGATGAGGATCGAGGCGCTCCACGTCAGGCTCGGCGAGAAGATCAGCGTGGTGACGACGTTCCACGCGACGAAGGCCGCGTACACGAGCGGCACGGGGTGACGGAGCGCGCGCAGGAACGCCCCGCGGAGCACGGGGTGCACGATCATCCACCCGGCCAGCAGGAGGGGCACGACCTGCTCCACCCGCACGCGGAACCCGACGATCTCGGCGTCGTAGCGCCCGAGGAACGAACTCACCACGACCGCGGCGATCAGCCCGAGCGTGATCAGGCGCGTCCGCGTGGTGAGGACGGGGCGGGCGTAAGCCGTGGTGAGCGAGAACGTCATGAGCGCGGGACCAGATCCCACAGCTCGGCGCGGATGCGGCGGTCGAAGGTGTCGCGCGCGAAGAGCCGGTCGAATCGCTCGCGCGCGGCCGCGGCCGCGGCGCGGATCGTGGGCTCGTCGAGCGCGTCGAGGGCCTCCGCCCACGCGTCGGCGTCGCCGGGCGCCACGAGCAGGGGGCTCTCGCCGACGATCTCGCGAAGACCTCCGGCGTCGCTCACGAGCAGGGCACGGCCCGCGCCGAGCGCCTCGATCGCGATCGTCGGGAGCGGGTCGGGGAGAACGCTCGGCACGACCACGACGTGAGCCGCGTCGAGGTGGGCCCGGACGTCCGTCGTCCTGCCGATGACCTCGATCTGCGAGCGCCGGGGCGAGGCGTCGACGAGCGCGCGCACGTCGATCGCTTCGCCGATCGGCGGGGCGTCGCCGAGTATTTCGAGGTGGAGATCGGTGCGCGACATCCGGTTCCAGGCATCCAGGAAGACCCGATGGCCTTTCCAGGCGTTCCAGCGGCTGGCGATGACGACGCGGATGCCGTCGGCGAACGAGGGGAGTTCGGTCGGGGGCGCGTTGTCGAAGCCGTTGTGGACGACCGTGGTCCGCCCGCGCAGGTGGGACGGAAGGGCTCGGGCGACGGCCGAGCTGACCGCGATGATGTGGTGCGCGTAGCGGAGGAACGGAATCACGGCGCGTGAACTCGAGCCGATGTGCTCGTGCAGGTGAAGCACCACGCGCGCGCCCGAGATCCGTGCCGGCGGCGCCGTCAGCGCGGCGGCGGCGGTGTTGACGTAGACGAGAGCGGGACGCGCCGCGATCAGGCGCATTCCCGTCCGCAGTGCTCGGCCGGCGAGCCCGAGAAGGCGCCCGGGCCGGAGGTAGGCGCGACGCATGATGGGAAGCGGCAGATGGCGGACCCGGATTCCCTGCTCGGTGAGCCGGCGCGAGAGCTCCCGTTCGGGATACGCGACGTCGGTGGGGAGCCACACCTCGAGGTCGAGGTCATCGGGAACCGTGCGAAGGACCTCGAGGAGCACCCGATCCGCGCCGTACATCTCGTCGGAGGGGTGCACCACGATGGCGCGGCGCCGACTCACGAGGTGATCCTCTTCTTCAGCTCACGGGCGGGGATGCCGCCGTACACGGCTCCCGCCGGGACGTCGCGCGTCACCACCGCTCCGGCCGCGATGACCGCCCCGTCGCCGACCGTCACTCCGGAGGTGATCGTGACCCCGCTGGCGATCCAGCATCCCGAGCCGATCGTGATCGGCGCCCACTCCACCCCCTGAGACTTCACGTCCCGAGAGGGGTCGCTCATGACGTGGTCCTCGGCGAAGAGGCGGACACCGGGACCGAGCATCGTCTTCTCACCGATCGTGACGCCACCGGAGCATCCGATGTAGCAACCGGGCGAGAGGCTGCTGCCGTCTCCCATGACGAGACCGACCCCGATCGCGCGCGAATAGTAGCTGCTGGGGCGGATCAGCGTTCCCGCACCGATGGAGACGCGATCACCGAAGCGGATGCCGGCGAAGTCCTCCACGATGAGATCTGCGCCGGTGTGAACGAGGTGGGCATTACGGACGCGCACTCCGCGGCCGATGAGAGGGAGGCCTCGTGCAGAACCCAGGCGTGGCCGCAGCAGCGCGCCGCGCACGGCCATCGGACCGACCTTCGCTGCCAGCTGGGCGCTGACGATCCCCCACCGATCGCTGCCGACTTCCCGCAACCGCTCGCGTTGTTCGCCGACGATCTTGTGCAGAATTCCCATTGTTCAGCGAGTCCTTTGGCAATGCGGGCGAGGACGGAGGCTGAAACGTCGCACCGGAACCGGTCGTTCATTCGGACCGAACACGGAACGCCGCGCGACGCTCCCTGTCGAGCCCCCCTGTGAAGTATCCCCGGAATCGATGGGGAAATCTGGGATGTTCCCGAGAACGCCCGTCCGGGGTCGGGGCAGGAAAGCGATCCTCATCGCGTCGCGTCCCCCGTTCCTCCCGGCTGGAATGACTCGTTCCCGGAATGCTTTGAACCGACTCGGGTAGCATACCGATCGCGCGGCAGGTGCCCGTCGCGCCCGACGCCGGATGACCGACTCGCGGCGTGATCGGATGAAAATGTCACGTAAGACCACCCGTCGCCTTCGACCTCGCGCGATCGCCTGGATCTCCCTCGGTGCTCTGAGCGCCGTGCTCGTGGCGCTCGCTGCGGCGGTGGCGATCGGTGGTTTCGTCGCGCAGAAGGAACTGCGAGCGGCCGTGCCCGTCGTGTCCAAGATGCAGGACCAGTTCGATTCGGACGATCGGTCCGACCTCGCCGCGTCGATGACCGAACTGCAGGGGCACGCCGCCGCCGCGCGCGGGGCGGCCGACACTCCGCTCTGGTGGATCGCCGAGCAGGCGCCGTTCATCGGTCCGTCTCTGCATGCCGTCCGCGAGTCGACCGTGGCCGTGGACGAGCTCGCGCACGGCGTCCTGCCGGCCCTGGTCGACGTGGATCCCGCGCTGCTGCGACCGAACGGTGGGGCCTTCGACATCGCGGCGATCTCGCAGCTCGCCGGACCGGTATCGGAGGCGGCCGCCTCGGGCGAGCGCGCCGCCGACGCCCTGTCCGGTGTCGATCTGCGCGACACCCCGGGGGTGCTCCGCGGTCCGCTGTCGCAACTGACGGGAGCGGTGGGTGCGTTGCAGCCGGCTCTGTCGCGAGCGAACGCCGTGCTGCCTCAGGTGCCGTCGATGATGGGTCAGGATGGGCCGAAGAATTACCTCCTGCTCGTGCAGAACAACGCCGAAGCGCGCGGAACGGGGGGTATTCCGGCGTCCGTCGTCGAGCTGCGGCTCGAAAACGGAAAGATGGACATCGTCCAGCAGGCATCCAGTTCCGACTTCGCGAATGAGCGCGCCACCCCGATTCTTCCGCTCGACCCGCAGGTCGTCACGTTGTACGACGACAAGATCGGTCGATGGTCGCAGGATATGACCTCGACGCCCGATTTCACCCTGTCGGCGAATCTCGCGCAGGCGTATTGGACCGAGCGATTCGGCACGCCGGTGGACGGCGTGATCTCCATCGATCCCGTCGCGCTGTCGTACATCCTGAAGGCGACCGGCCCTATCACCTTGGCGACCGGTGACAAGCTGACTTCCTCGGATGCCGTGAAGATCCTTCTGAGCGACGTCTACGCCCGCTACCCCGACAACAAGAATCAGGATCTCTTCTTCGCGTCTGCCGCGGTGGAGATCTTCGACGCGATCTCGTCGGGGGACTTCGCGCCCGTTCCCTTCGCGGCGGCGATCGTCCAGGCGGTCGATGAGAACCGGGTCTATTTCCATTCCTTCGACGAGGCGACGGAGGCGGCCTTCGACGGGTCTCGTCTTTCCGGCCCTCTGCCGGCGACGGATGACGCGCAGAAGACCACGGTCGGTGTGTTCGTGAACGACCTCACCGAGGCGAAGCTCAGCTATTACACGAACATGAGCACGGAGGTGCTCGTCGACCGCTGCTCGGCGGTCCCGACGTACACGACCATCGTGACCTTCGAGAACGGCCTCGACGAGGAGACCTCGAACGGACTCGTCCGCTACGTCAACGCGGGCGCGCACTACCCCAAGGGCACGATCGGTACCGATCTGCAGTTCTACGGCCCGACGGGTGCGACGTTCGTGAATGCGGTGATCGACGGCGTCGACGTGGCCATCACGACGGGAGAGCACCTCGGACGCCCGGTCGGTCGCATGTGGGTGGTGAACCCGCCACAGACCGTGCACACGCTGGCCGTCAAGTTCGAGGGCCACCCGGGCGACAGCGATGACGTCGCCCTTGTGCACACCCCGATGGTGAACCCCGTGACGTCGACGGTCGTCGAGGTCCCCTGCGGCAACTGAGTCGGCACGTGCGGGCGGAACCACCGCCCGCGCACCGGCGTCGGCGCCCACACGGGGCTCACCGCCCGTGGCCGACGCGGGGTCAGAGAACGGCGAACACGTACGCGTAGCCCGCGAGCAGCCCGACGTTCATGAGGCCCGCGATGGGTGCCAGGATGCCGAAGCCGCGGCGGACGATGACCGCCACCACGGCGAGAGCGAGCCCGAGGAAAGCCCCGGCGGCGCCGAGCGCCAGCGTGCTGGTCAGGGGGAGGGTCTCGACGAAGACAGCCCACAGGCGCGCCACCACGATCAGCTGGATGCCGAGGGATGCCAAGGCGGCGAGCAGCGACAGGGTTCCGAGGACTCGGGGGGCGGTCTTCACGGGCCGAGCCTACCCGAGGGCTGTTCCGCGGCCGGAATCGGGCGGGCCGGTGGGAACACGAAGAAGTGGTAGAGGGCGAAGCGCAGCACCGTGACGAACGCGATCGACACGAGATTGACGAGGTTCAAGCCCACGGGCCCCGCCTCCCCGTAGATCGCTTCCAGCGCACGCTCTCCGCCCCAGACGCCCGCGGCGCCGGCGCCCGTGCAGACGGCGTTGACGAAGAGGAAGCGCACCATCTGCCGACCCGCTCCGGTACGCGAGCGCGAACGGAAGGCCCATTCCCTGTTGCCGAAGTAGGCGTTGACGAGGGCGATGAGCGAGGCGATCACCTTGGCGGACACCGGACCGACCCCCGCGAGTAGCAGCAGATTGAAGGCCGCGATCTCGATGCCCGTGCTGACCGCTCCCACGATGAGGAAGCGCACGGACAGAGCGCCCGCGCGACGAAGATTCCTGGTGCGCCCCACGAGTGTCATACGCTACAGGTTCGGGGGAGATGCCGGGTGAAATGAGCCCGGGGAGAAGTGGGGATGCCAGGGTGCAGGCGCAAGACCATGTCGCGGTCGTGATACCGGCCTTCAACGAGGCCGAGGCGCTGCCGATCTTCCTGGCGGAGATCCGGACGTCTTTCGCGGCGGCGGGGCGGACTGTATCGCTCATCGTCATAGACGACGCCTCCACCGACCGCACCACCGAAGCGGCCGCCGCTCTCGCCGAGGTCGTGCGTTCCCCCGTCAACCGTGGGCACGGTCCGACGGCCCTGTCGGCCTACGCCGAGGGTCTGCGCAGCGGAGCCGGCGTGATCGTGCACGTCGACGGCGACGGGCAGTTCTACGGCGACGACATCGTCCGCGTCGCCGTCGCCCTGGACCGGTCCGACTCCGACGTCGTCCACGGGGTGCGCCGCGGGCGCACGGACCCCTGGTTCCGTCGGTGCCTCAGCGCGCTCGTCCGCTTCGCCGTCCTTCTCCTCTGCGGCCGTTCCGTTCCCGACGTGAACACCCCGCTGCGCGCGTACCACCCGGACACGCTCGCGCGCCTGGTCGGCGGGGTGCCCTCTGACGCTCTCGTTCCCCACGTGCACTTCTCGATCGCCGAGGCGCGCAAGAGACTCCGTGTCCGCTACGTCGCCGTCGAGAGCATCCCCCGCCGCGGGACGGTGGTCCAGGGCACGATGTGGGGGACGGGACGATCCCGCGTGCTCCTGCCTCCTCGCCGTCTCGTCCGCTTCGCGGGCCGCGCGCTCGCGGAGCTCTGGCGCATCGACATCGCCGGTGCGCGACGCTCGCCGCGTCCCGTCGCGACCGTGCGTGGTTGATCGTGCGCCTGCTCATCGCGGCCGTCGGACTGGGGATGTGCGTGGTGGTCGTCCTTCTGGCGACACTGTCGCCGACCCCGATCGATCAGGGGTATGAGTCCGCGATCGAACGCGTCCTCTCGGTTCTCCACCGCAACGGTGTGCCGGGCTGGTTCGGTTACCGCTGGTTCGAGTTCTCCGCGAACGTGGCGATGTTCGTCCCTCTCGGGTTCTTCCTCGCGCTCGTCTTCCCGACACGGTTCCTCTGGGTGGCTCTGCCGCTCCTCCCGGCGATGTCGGGAACCCTCGAGATGGTGCAGTACTTCGTCCTACCGGCCCGCTTCGCCACCGTCAACGACGTCATCGCGAACTCGCTCGGCGGGTGGGCCGGCGTCGCCGTCGCCGCGCTCGTCGTCGTGGCCGTCCACGTGCGAGATCGGCGCGTCATCCGCTCGTGGCGGGAGAAGAACGTCATCGGTGTGAGAGAGCCGCGCGCATGAACCGATTCCTTTCCCGGCCCGGCCTCGCCGCCACGGCATCCGCTCTCCTTGTCAGCGCTCTCGCCTCCCTTCCGATGGTTCTCAGCGGTCATCTGACTCGTGATTCGGGGGTCTTCCTCTATATGGGCATGGTGGTCTCGCGGGGCGGTATGCCGTACGTCGACTCGTGGGATCACAAGGGCCCTCTCCTGGCGGCGATCGAGGCCGTCGCGTGGCGTCTCGGCGGGGGAATCCTCGGCGCTCCGATCCTCGAGGGCATCGCGCTGTTCGTCGGACTCGCCGTCGCCGGGATCCTGTGGACCCGGCTCATCGGGTACGCCGCCGTGCCGGCGGTCCTCCTCGTGGGAGTCACGTATCTCGGGGTCTTCGAGGGCGGCAACTTCACCGAGACCTGGCTCTTTCCCGTTCAGCTCGTTGCTTACTCGGCTGCGGCTCACCTCGGACTCCGGTTTGGACGGGAGGCGCCGGCGCGCGCGACGGCGGCCGTGGGGCTGCTGCTCGGCCTCGCGCTGGCGACGGGACTGTTCACCCGCATGAACAACGTCGTGGGACTCGTTCTCGTCGTGGCACTCGGCGTGGTCCTGTTGCGTCGTCGTCTGCTCTTCGTGGCCGCGGTCATCGCTGCGGTCGTCGCCGTGGGGGCGGCCCTCGCCCTGTGGCTCTGGACAGGCGACGCGCTCCGGGCCGGTATCGACCAGTACGTGCGGTACAACCTCTTCTACTCGAGTGGAACGACGGCCTCGGACCGCCTCTCGGCATTCGGTACCCTCGCGCAGCTGCTCGTCTCCGGTGCCGTGGTGGTGGCCGTCCTCCTTCTGGCGGGGGCCTGGCTCGCCCGGGGACGGAAAGCGGATGCCGACGGCACACCGTCCTTCGTCGCGGCGATGTTCGTCGCGGTCGGCGGGCTGGACGCACTGTCCCAGATGGTGTCCGGTCGGCCCTATCCGCACTATCTCGTCGTCGCGATCGCCGGATTCGCCGTCGCGGGAGTCGTGCTCGCGTCGCGTCTTCTTCCTCGCGGCGTGCGAGCGACCACCCCGTCCGAGCGGCTCCGAGGTCTGCCGCGGGCGATCGTCGCCGGGGGAGCGGTCGTTCTGGTCCTCGCCTCGTCATCGTCCAGCGCATTGCAGTGGGCGCGCATCGCAACGGGATCGGGCGTGTTCGTGGCGGCGTCGTACCAGGCGCAGCTCGTCGACCGGGTCCTCGCCGAGACGAACCCGGACGACCGGGTGCTGGTGCACGGAGCCGAGACGTGGATCCTCGCGGCATCCGGACGGCTCTCGCCCACCTCGATCACCTACTCGCTCCCCGTCGAACAGGGCTACGGCGGACTCCCCGCTCAGTACCTCGCCGACGTGACGTCTTTCCCGCCCGCGCTCATCGTCGAGTCGCCCGAATCGTGCGGCATCTCGATCGAATGCCCGCCGGACAGGGCGCATTTCGCGGGCCTCGCTCCCTTCGTCGCGTCCTCGTACCAGCTCGAGGGCGAGATCGTGGGCTTCCGATTCTGGCGGCGGAACGCGGGATGACGCGGCGACGCGCGCCCACGCGGTCCGGACGGAGCGGTTCACGAGCGACGGGAGACGGCATGGCGGATGCGGCAGTGGTGCACGCCGCTCCCCAACCGGCGCCCACGGTGTCTTCCAGCCGGCGAGCAGCCAGAACGCCACCAGAGCCCGGACGACGGTGAGCACGCCAGGTCTTCCCCGCGATCGCACGGAGCGCGCGGACGTCAGGAGGGCTGCGCTGCCTCACTCCGCGTGCGGGAAGCCCACTGGACCAGGCGCGCGGGCGGAGAGTACATGAGGGAGCCGGCGCGGGTCCGGATGAGACCGCGGTGCAACCACCACGCGCCGACGACGGCGACAGTGGCGAGGAGCAGGACGGACAGCCCCGCCGCGCCCCTGATCACGGGCGCGGCGCCGAGCAGCCAGAGCGGTACCGTGCAGGCGACGATGATCGGGATGTGCGCGACGTAGATGGGGAGCGTGTTCGACCCGATGCGCGAGAGTCCCGGCACCCCGTGGAGGAGGCGTGCGAGCGCGAACCCGCCGATCACCCCGAGGAGGCAGAGCGCGAAGCGCCCACCCGGGAAATGCATGGTGATGATGCCCAGAGAGGTGAGGCCTCCCACCGTCAACCACGCCGTGAGGAGGACGAGAAGCGTCGTGAGCCGCGCTTCGTTGTAGAAGCGCAGGATCCGCGGCGAGAAGGCGACCGCCGCGGCGAAGAAGACGTAGTACTTGAGGGCGCCCTCCCACCCGTCACCGATGATGCGGAGGGTCCCCTCCGGCACGGACGAGGCGACGCTCATCCACACCACGGAGAACAGCGCGGGAATGCCGACGCGCACCCAGATCGGCGCGCGGGCGGTCACTTTCGCGAGGACGAAGAACAGAGCCAGTGCCCACAGGAACCACAGCTCTCCGTTGGGGCGCAGAGGGGAGAGGACCACCTTGGCGAACTGCGTACCGAGGGTGTTCTCCGGTTGGCCGGGCAGGAAGAGCATCTCCGCGACCTTGTACGCGAAGACGACCGGCTGCCAGATGAGGAACACCCACAGCAGCAGGATGAGTTTCTTGGAGAACACCTCGCGCCAGGATCGGCGCTCCACCCAGGAGACGGCGAAGAGCCCGGATGCCGCGAAGAAAAGCGGCATGCGCATCGTCGAGGCGAAGTTCACGATGAATTCGACCGTCGGCGACGAGGCGCCGAGGAAGGCGAGTTCGATCCGCGCGTGAAGCAGGACGACCATGAGGATGGAAAGAGCTCGCGCACGATCGACCCAGTCGATCCGTGCACGCACCGGCGTCGTCATGCTATAGCCCCCATGTCGGTGTTCCGGGTGAGGCCCCCGCCGCCGCCCTCCGCGACTCTATCCGTCGTCTATGGAAGATTCCAGTCGAGCGCGCCCCGATGGCCTCATCGCGCGAGGGAATCACCGAATCACGCGGAAGCTGCGCGGGCGGCTTTCGTCAGGAACTCCGCAACCCGGTAAGCCGCAGGCCGCAGTTCCTCGAAGGACCGCGCATACGTCTCGTCGGACCGGCGGTACGGGTCGACGATGTCGAATTCGTCGGGGCTGGCCGGGGGCTCGACCGTGCCGCGGAGCGCAGCGGCAAGCCCGACGGCGGCGCGCATGCCCTCCTCCGGTGTGGAAGCCCCCGCGTCGGCGACCGCCTGCGGCACGCGTTGGTCGATGGCATCCGCGATCCGTGCGAGCTCTCGAAGGGTGAAGGCGCGACGCATGGCGGCGGGCAGCGACTCGACGACGAGGCGCCGGTGATCCCGAGCCATCGTCACGATCAGGTCGGCCTCGCGGATCATCGCGGTGTCGATCTGACGGGCCTGGTGCGCGGTGGCGTCGATCCCCTCGACGGCGGCCAGACGCTGTGCCTGCTCCGGCACGCCGCTGCCGACGAGCGCGCCGGTGCCGGCGCTGGCGACGCGAACGTCCCCGAACGGCGCCAAAGACTGCGCGAGCAGGAGTTCTGCGATGGGCGATCGGCAGATGTTGCCGGTGCAGACCGACAGGATGGAGAACGTCACTTCTCGTCCGACCGGTCGCGCCGCGAACGACGCTCGCCGCCCCCGCGGGAGGAGGTGGCCTCTTCGGGGGCGCTGTACGAGTAGGCGCCGTAGCCGTAGCTGTCAGGGCCCTTGGACGGCAGCATCGTCACGATCACTCCGAAGAGGCGGCTGCCGATGGCCTGCAGCTTCTCGACGGCGGCGGTCAACTGCGGCTTCTTCGTCGTCCCCGAGGCGGCGACCATGAGCACACCGCTCGTAAAGCGCGAGATGACGGCCGCGTCGGTGACCAGAAGGAGCGGAGGAGCGTCGACCAGAACGTAGTCGAAGGCGTCGGAGAGCGCCGCAAGGGTCCGCTGCATCGCCTGGCTGCCGAGCAGCTCGGACGGGTTGGGGGGTGTCCGCCCGGAGGGCAGAACGAAGAGCTTGCCCGTTCCCCACTGCTGGAGGACGTCGACGAGCTCGGCGCGTCCGATGAGGACGTCGGTCAGACCGACGCCACCTTCGACACCCATGTAGTCGGCCACGCGGGGCAGGCGAAGGTCGCCGTCGACGAGGACGACGCGCGCACCCGTTTCGGCGAGGGCGATGGCGAGGTTCGCCGTGGTCGTCGACTTTCCCTCACCGGGGCCGGCGCTGGAGACCACGAAGGAGCGCGAGGAGCCGTCCACGTCCACGAACTGCAGGTTGGTGCGCAGGCTTCGGAACGATTCGGCGCGGGGGTTGCGCGGGTCGGCGTGAACGATCAGCGGACGCTTCTTCGCGTCGGGGTCCAGGGCGATTCCGCCGAGAACCGGGGCCTCCGTCGCCGCTTCGATGTCGTGCAACGAGTGGATGCGGGTGTCGAGCACGGAGCGCAGGACGGCGATGCCGAGCCCGGCCGCCAAGCCGACGATCAGTCCGAGGGCGACGTTGAGGGGGGTGTGCGGGGACGAGGGCGAGGTGGGCACGAGAGCCGGTGCGATGGTCTCGACACGGACGAGGCTGGCGGCCTCTCCTTCGGGCTTCTCGAGGCGGTTCACGACGACATCGGCGAAATTGGTGCCCACGGAGTTCGCGATAGCGGCGGCCATATCGGCATCCGCCGCGGTGGCTCGGATTGTGATGATCACCGAATTCTGAGGCGACGAAGCCGAAATGGATCCCGCCAATTTCTGTGCCGTGGTGTCGAGATTCAGATCGTCGATGACCCGATCGAGGACCACGGCGCTGTCGACGACATCGACGAAGCTCACCACGGCCTGGCGCGCGAAAGTCGTGCCCTGGGCCAATTCGCTGATTCCCGAGCTGTCCGATCGCACGGACACGTAGAGCTGACTGCTCGCCTCGTAGGTCGGGGTCTGCAGCAGCGAGTACCCGAAGGCTCCTGCCCCGCCTAGAATCGTCATCGCAAGGATGAGGATCCAGTTGCGGTGCAGGATCCGGAGATAATCGCGCAGTTCCAAGCCTCGTCCATTCGCCAGTAAGCAGATAAGCGGGTGCCCGGCTGAATGGCGCAGATTCTCGGGCTATTCTTTCCCGAAGCAATCCGCGCCGTCACGGCGCCCCCTCGACTACCCTACGACATTCGAAGAACGGCGCCGGAAATGGTGCCCGGGAGACGCCATGAACGATCTGCGAACGCTGTTCGGGCCGACCGAGGAACGCCAGAGCACGGAATCAGGAAAGCAGTCGTCATCGGTGATCTCCGCGGCGTTGCGGACTCTCGTCGGGGGTCGCTCCGCGGAGTCCTCCGCCCCGACGTCCTCGACCAGCCTTCGCGATCTGGTCGGTGCGCCGACCGCCGTCTCGACCCCCTCTTCCGGAGACCTCTCCCTCGTCGTGGGGTCCTCGCGGCCGCAGTCCGCGCGCGCAGCCGCAGACCTTGCTGCGCTCGTGGGCGAGGGCTCCGATTCGGCCGTGTCGTCGTCCGCGTCCTCCGACCTCGCCGCACTCGTCGGCGGCGGCGAACGTGTCGCGGCGTCGTCGTCGGCCGCCGATCTCTCCGCGATGGTCGGTTCTCGGTCGGCCGAGAAGCTCGACGACACCGGCTGGCGCGCGCCCGATCTGGCGCAGGCGGGGAGGCGACCGCTCTTCGGCGGCCGGCGCAAGGCCGGTCCCGTCAACTACCTCAGCGTCGCCGTGGCCACCCTCGCCGTCGTGGCGTTGGTCGGAACCGCGTCCTTCGCCGTGGTTCTGCGCGCGACGGCCAACCCCGCCGACGACGCCATGGTCAGCCTGCGTGAGCGGGAGGCCGAGCTCGCCAACGAGACCAAGGTCCTTCAGACCGCCGTCGACCTCTACGCGGGCTCGACGTCGGAGGCCGCCGCTCTCGCGGAGACCAGTGCTCCCGTCCTCGCCGCCCTCCAGGGCCGAGTCGACGGGGCAGCCCTGACGACGGCGGAGAACGCGCGCGTCGTCCTGGCGGAGAAGGCCAAGGCCGCGGCCCCCGTGTCGGTTCCGGCGTACCAGCGGGAGTCGATCGACGAGAAGTCCCTCGACGACGTCGGCCAGGCGATCGACGACGTGCGTCTGGCGCGCGAGACGCTCCCGCCCCTGATCACGGAGGCCCGCGACGCACGGTCGTCGGTCGTCACCGCCCTGTCCGATTACCGCACGGCGTTGACCTCGCTGGGTACGGCGATTCAGGCAGAGGCGGCGAAACTCACCGCGGCCAATGAATCCGCGGGGTCGAATTTCCGCACGGCGGTCACGGATGCCGCCGCTCGCGTCGTCAGCGCGCAGCAGGCCGGAGGCGACGGGCTCGCCGACATGCCGGCCTACGCGGTGGCGGTGGACGCGTTGCGCGTCGAGAACGCACGCGTCGTCGCCCTGGAAGAGGCGGAGCGAGAGGCCACAAGGAACCGACCGACCACCCCGAACGGCGGGACCGACAACGGTCGGGACCCGGACTCCGACTCCTCCGACCCGGGCACGCCCTCGCCGGAGCCGTCGCAGCCCGCTCCGTCTCCGGATCCCGAGCCGTCGCCGGAGCCCACGCAGCCGGAGCCGACACCGGACCCCGAGCCGCAACCGTCGCAACCGTCCGTCCCGGACCCCGACCCGACCACTCCGACCGAAGGCGGCACGGCATGACGGCAGGGCACGAGGACCAGACGCGTCGACGTCGACGTCAAGAGACCCCGGAGCCGGTCCCGTCCAGTCGCGGGAGGGTCGCCGGCGCGATCGCCGGGTGGACGTTCGGTGTCCTCGGCCTCGCCGCCTGCGCGGTCGGCGTCGTGGCCCTGGCGTTCATGCAGCAGGCGGGTGTCGTGCGTACCGATCTTCTCGGGGCGCAGACGAAACTGTCGTTCGTCCCCCAGATCGTGGCCAACCGCGACATCGACGGCCTCAACCAGGTTTCGGGCGAAGTTCTCCAGATGACGGAACGCGCGGATGCCGGGTCGGCGGGGCCGCTGTGGGATCTCGCCTCCTCGATCCCGTTCGTGAAGGACAACACCGAGGCGGTGCAGGAGCTCACCGCTATGACGCGGGAATTGACCGGTCGTGCTCTTCCCCCGACGGTCGCGCTCCTCTCGGCATCCGATTTCTCCTCCCTCGCCGTCGAGGGCGGAGGCATCAATCTCGAGCCGTTCCGCCAGGCGGAGGGTGCGCTCCCGGAGATCACCAGTGCATTCACGGATGCCAAGGTCGTCACGGACGGCATCGACCGAACCAACCTCCTTCCGATCGTCACGGAGCCGCTCGACCAGGTCGCGCAGATCGTCGATCAGGCGGCACCCTCGTTGACCCTGGTGCAGAAGTACCTCCCCTCCCTCCTCGCAGCGGCGGGCGGGGACGGGCCCAAGACCTACCTGGTCGTGTTCCAGAACAACGCCGAGATCCGTGCGACCGGCGGCAACCCCGCCGCATCGAGCGTGATGGTGGTGGACAACGGCCGTATCGAGCTGAAGGAACAGTCCGACTCGATGGCGTTCTACGCCGCCGGTCAGGCGGGACGGTCGGTGCTCGATCTGCCCGAGAGCACCCTGGCGCTCTACCCGGACACGTTCACGCGGTACTCGCAGGACTACACCTTCACCCCCGACTTCCCCACGACCGCCCGTCTTTTCGAGTCGCTGTGGGATCGCACCGACGGGTCGCAGTTCGACGGCGTCATGTCGATCGACCCGGTCGTGCTCGCCCACATGCTCGAGGTCCTCGGGCCGGTGGATCTGCCGTCCGGTGAGCAGATCACCGCGGAGAACGCCGTGAAACTGCTGCTGAGCGACGCCTACCAGCGCTTCGGCGACGCGGGAGACAACGGGCGCTCCTCCGACGAGTTCTTCGCGATGGTCTCCTCGACCGTGTTCTCCCGCCTGGCGGGCGGACAGTGGAATCCGATCGCGATGTTCGACCAGCTGACGCGCAGCGCCCAGGAGCAGCGCATCAATCTGTGGTTCACCGACGAGCAGGCCCAGGCCCTCGTGACCGAGGTGGGGCTCGACGGCGGCCTGCGCCCGGACAACGCGGAGTCGACGCAGCTCGGGATCTATCTGAACGACTTCTCCATCGGCAAGCTCGAGTACCACTTGACCACTGCGGTGTCGGCCACATGCAACGCGGCCGACCGCACGGTGAATGTCTCGATGAACTTGCACAACGGCATCACCGATGACATCACCAATGCCTACACGCTCGGTTTCCGCAACAGCGACTACGGGCTCCCGAACACCACGATGATGCTCAACGCCCTCTTCTTCGCCCCTCCGGGTGCGACGATCACGGCGATGGATCCCGGCGACGGCGACATTCCTTCGCTTTCCCGCAGCGGGGTCGAGAACAACAACACCGGCGAGAGCCGGATGGTCACCCTCGGTCAGAACGAGAATCGGACGATCTCGTACACGGTGCAATTGCCGACTGGACCCCTCGGGCCGCTCGACCTCCGCCACACGCCGACGGCGAATGACACCTCCGTCTCGATCGACGCGTCGTGCGACGCCTTCCGTGAGGGCTTCGCGCAATAGCGGCGGTGCCGGTATCATCCCGCTGATCGGGCGAGGCTCTCCCAGTTAGCGCTGATTCCTAGCGATAGGCTGAAGAGATCATTTCGATATGGGGAGAAACCCATTTCAGACGAGCGGGAGCGCGCACGCCTATGGCTTCATCAGTCGCAATCATCGGGACGCGTGGCTATCCGAGCTACTACGGCGGTTTCGAGACGGCGGTGCGGAAGCTGGCTCCTTTCCTGGCAGAGGAGGGGTGGGACGTCACCGTGTACGGCCGCTCCGGCGCGACGAAGACGGACGATCCCGAGCGCGACGCACGTGTGCGGACCGAGGTCACCCGCGGCATCGAGAGCAAGTCCTTGAGCACCCTGTCGTACGGACTCACCGCGAGCATTCACGCCGCTCGGACGAAGCCGGACGTCGCCCTTGTCATGAATGTCGCGAACGGCTTCTTCCTCCCGCTGCTGAAGGCGCGAGGCGTCAAGACGCTGGTCAACGTGGACGGAATCGAGTGGGACCGCGCGAAGTGGGGGCGTCTGGCGAAGTTCATCTTCAAGACCGGTGCTCGAATGACCGCCTGGTTCGCCGACGACCTGGTCTTCGACTCGCGCGAGATCGAGCGGCGCTGGAATACGGAG
>Ga0308171_1002771_pt1 | contig 17447 bp, 10 predicted proteins | sample PhyGR1_FD_202135 | JGI IMG/M metagenome (GOLD analysis project Ga0308171, IMG submission 202135) | Phyllosphere microbial communities from UC Gill Tract Community Farm, Albany, California, United States - DLSLSG.R1 | ecosystem: Host-associated > Plants > Phyllosphere > Unclassified | place: USA... | reverse complement strand
TGATCAGCGTCGCGCTGTCGCGGACCCAGCCATGGAATTGGTCGAGATCGGCATGCGCCAGATCGCCCGCCGGGCGCGGCTCGTTGGACAGCTGCCACGCCATGATCGTCGGGTCGGCCGCATAGGGCTTCGCGGTGACGCTGTTGGTGCGCGACACGATGGTGCGGATCCAGTCGCGGTACATCTCCTTGGCGCGCGCATTGCCATAGAATTGCGCGTTGAAATTGGCGAAGGCGGGCCAGGGATGCGCCGGGTCGTTGGCGTTCAGGAACTGGCCGCCGTTCACATAGGACAGATAGGTCATCATGCCCCCCGACCATTCCCAGAAATTGGTCAGGTACAGGACCGCGCGCATGTTGCGCTTCGCCATCTCCGCCAGCGCATAGTCGAGCCCGGCGAGCAAGGTCCGGTTGGTCGTGGTGGCGGTGCGGAAACCCGGCTTGATCGAGTCGCGCAAGGGGCCTTCCTCGGCCGAGGCGAGGATGCGGATATTGGTCACGCCCATCGCCGCCAGCGCATCCAGCTCACGCCGCAGCCGGGCGCGGTCGCCATAAGGGGCATCGGCACCCAGATAGGCGGCGTACCACATATTGGCCCCGACGAAGCGATAGGTCGCGTCGCCGATCATCAGGCGGGTGCCCTTGCGACGGACGAACAGCTCCCGCTTCGCGCCCGCCGCATCGGCGGCAGTCGCCACGCCCGCGCATCCCGCCAGCAAGGCCGCCGACCCCAGAAAGCCGCGACGATCGATATCCATGGTCATGCCCGCATCCTCCCCCTCATATCGTTTCCCGACGCGGCTTTGCCGTCGTCATGGTGCAGGTCGATCGACCTGATTCCGTTGGCATAACGAAGAATAATGCAAATTGCTTGCGGTATTTTGAGTGGCCGAAACCCTCCCCCACCCGTCACCCCGGCAAAGGCCGGGGTCCAGTTACGGGGCGATGGCAACGACCTACCAGCGCTTGCCCGACCGAACCCCGGCCTGCGCCGGGATGGTCAGGTGTTTTCGCAGCGCCTCCCTTACGGGAGAGGATTGGCGATCAGCGCATCCCGCAGCTGACCGGGCCCGGCGGCGCGCTGGCGATGCGGATCGACGAGATGTCGAGGCCCAGCTTGCCGGTCGTCGCGAGCGTCCAGGGCTTCGTCACCGAGGCCATGGTCACGCCGCCATCCGCGAAACAGCGCAGCGGCACCGCCAGCTGGCGCCATTCGCCCAGCGTCCCCTTCAGCGCGCCGGTGATCGGCACCGTTGCGGGCTTGCCGCCCTCCATGCCCAGCAGGACCTCCGCGGTCGGGGCCTGGGTCACGCGGTAGTCGATCAGCAGGCTGAGCTGGCCGTTGGATTCGCGAGTGATGTCGATCGGCTTGGCTTCCTCGATCGCGGCGCTCGCCGAGCCGGTGCCCGCGAAGGTGAAGCGCAGGCTGTCCTCCTGCGCGGCGCGGTCGACGCGGCTCTGCTGCACCGCGCCCGCCACGTCCAGCCGCGCGCCCGCGACCACCCGGCCACGCACGAACAGCGCATTCTGATCCCCCGCCGCCACCGCCGGACGCGCCTCGCTCAGCACCGGCACGGTCGCGCCCTGCGCATAGGTCAGGCCATAGCCGATCGGGAAGAGCGGGTCGTAATTCGCGTCCCGCTTGTTCAGCACATATTGGTCGAGCCGCTTGGGCCACGAGAAACTGAGCTTGCCATGGAAGTCGTGGCGCGGCTTGCCGTCGCGCCCGGCGATCAGCACGTCCGCCACGCCGCCGCCCTCGGTGCCGGGCAGGAAGGCCGCGACGAATGCGTCCGCCGCGTTCATCTCGGGGTTCACCCAGAGCGGACGCCCCGACAGGAACACCGCGACGACCGGGACACCGGCGGCCTTCAGCTTCTTGAGCAACGCCAGGTCGCTCTTGTCCTCGGGGCTGTATTCCAGCGTCGGGCGGTCGCCGGTAAACTCGGCATAGGGGGTCTCGCCGAACACCACGATCGCGGCATCGGGCTTGGCGCTATAGGCGCCGTCGACCGCCAGCACCGCCTTGCCGCCGCCCGCGCGGACCGCCTCGTCGATGCCCGCCCAGATCGACTGGCCGTTGGGGAAGTTGGCGTTGGTGACGCCCGTGCCCTGCCAGGTGATCGACCAGCCGCCCGCCTGCTGCCCGATATTGTCGGCCCCGCGCCCCGCGACCAGGATATTGGCGCCGGGCTTGAGCGGCAACAGGCTGCCATTGTTCTTCAGGAGCACCATCGACTCGCGCACCGCCTGGCGGGCGATGGCGCGGTGCTCGGGCGATCCGATCAGGTCGAACTTGCCAGACACGGGCCGCGAGGACGGACGCCCCGCCTCGAAGCTGCCCGCCAATATCTTCACGCGCAGGATGCGGCGCACCGCATCGTCCAGCCGCGCGGCCGGGATCGTGCCGTCCTTCGCCTCGCGCAGCGTGTTGGCGTAAAGCTGCTTCCAGCCCGCACCCGAATACATGAACATGTCGAGCCCGGCATTGATCGCCGCCGGGCAATCCTCGTTGTTGCAGCCCGGCACCTGACCATGGGCGTTCCAGTCGCCGATGGTGAAGCCGTCAAAGCCGAGCTTGTCCTTCAGCACGCCGGTCAGCAGGCTCTTGTTGCCGGTCATCTTCGTGCCGTTCCAGCTGGAGAAGCTGGGCATCACGGTCAGCGCGCCCGCGACCAGGCCGCTGCGATAACCGGCCGCGTGCACATCGCGCAGCACCTCTTCGGACACGCGCGTATCGCCCTGGTCGCGGCCGCCGGTGCCGCCATCGCCCAGGAAATGCTTGATCGACGAGATGACATGGCCCGGCTTCATGAAGTCGCCGCCGACGCTGCCCTGAATGCCCTCGACCATCTTGCCGGCATAGGATTCGACGATCGCCGGATCTTCCGAATAGCTTTCATAGGTGCGGCCCCAGCGGTCGTCCTGCACCACCGCCACGGTCGGCGCGAAGCTCCAGTCGATGCCGGTCGCCGCCGTCTCGGCCGCCGTCGCCGCGCCGATCTTGCGGATCAGCTCGGGGTCGCGCGCCGCGCCGAGGCCGATATTGTGCGGGAACAGCGTCGCGCCGACGATATTGTTCGCGCCGTGGACCGCATCGGTGCCCCAGATCAGCGGCACCTGCGGACGACCGTCGCTGCGCTTCGCCGAGGCGTCGTAAAAGGCGTCGAACAGCTTCAGCCATTCGGGTGCGGGCGCGAACTCGTCATTATTGGGCGCCGAATTGCCGCCGTTCAGGATCGAGCCGAGCTTGTACGTCTCAAGGTCCTTGGGCGTGATCGAGGCGATGTCGACCTGGATCAGCTGGCCGACCTTGTCCTCGACGCTCATCTTCGACAGGATCTGCTCTACCCGCGCCTCGACCTTCGGGTCGCGCTGCCGCTTCAGGGGCAGGCGGGGCCACAGATCGGGATGCGCGACCGCCGAGGCCTCGGCGGCACCGGCGGCCTGTTGCCCGGCTGCCTGGGCGGAAACACCGCTGCTGAGCGCGGTTGCGGCCACCATCAGGGCCAGCGTGCGGGAAAACGGCATGGTACATCCTCTCCTGTCGATTTTCATGCGACGTTCCGGCTTCATGACAGCGCTGTCAACAAAACATATTTCAAATTTTCTTTTTACCGCTCTACGCTTCGCAACGGTTTCGTCGGACATGACCGAGGGCACGAAAAACAAAGGCGGCGCCGTGCCTTGCGACCGCCTGATGCTTGCTGGAGACGTTGATGCGCTACGCCCCTGCCCTTCTGCTGCTGCTCGGTGCCGGAGCCTCCGCGCAGCAGGTGCCGCCGCCCGCCGCCGCCAAGCCCGACGAGGGCGAGATCCGGCTGCACAATGATTTCGGCTGGCTGGGTCGCTACCAACAGGCCAATGCCCGCGTGACCGGGCCGGTGACGATCGTCTTCATGGGCGATTCCATCACGCAAGGCTGGTTCGACAAGATGCCGGGCTTCTTCACCCCCGGCCGGATCGGGCGCGGCATCGGTGGGCAGACGACGACGCAGATGCTGCTGCGCTTCCGCCAGGACGTGATCGACCTGAAGCCCAAGGTCGTCCAGATCATGGCGGGCACCAACGACATTGCAGGCAATACCGGCCCGATGACGCCCGAGCAGACCGAGGCGAACCTCATGTCGATGGCCGAGCTGGCGCGTGCGCATGGCATCCGCGTCATTCTGGCCTCCATCCCGCCCGCCGATCATTTCCCCTGGCGGCCGGGCCTCGACACCGCGTCGCGGATCGCGGTGCTCAACGACTGGATGAAGGGCTATGCGGCGCGCACGGGCGCGACCTATGCCGATTACTGGTCCGCGCTGCACGACGGCCAGGCGACCCGCGCCAGCCTGACCTATGACGGCGTCCACCCCAATGAGGCGGGCTATGCCGTGATGGCCCCGGTGGCCGAGGCCGCGATCCGCACCGCGCTGGCCAAGCCCATCGCGCGCTGATCGACTCGGGAAAAAACAAGGGCCGCGGTGTCGCCACCGCGGCCCTTTTTCATGCGATCGTGCCGACCGATCAGTAGGTCAGGCGAACGCTCAGCTGGAACTGGCGATCGCTCTTGAAGTACGACCGCGGCGCTTCCAGGCCCGAGCTGTTCAGCACGAAGGTCGTGCGCGTCGTCGCGTCGAGCAGGTTCTGGACCTGCAGACCGATCTTGAACTGCTTGTTGACCGTGTAGAACAGCGAGGCGTCCGCCTGGCCCGCCGCCAGCGAATAGACCGGCAGGAACGGGAAGCAGCAGTCGCGGTTGGTCAGCAGATATTTGGACCGCCAGCTATAGGCGATGCGCGCATAGATGCCCGCATAGTCATAGAAGGCCGAGACGTTGAAGTTGTACTTCGACAGCTGGGCCAGCGGCAGCGTGCTGTACAGCCCCGCCACGTCGACCGGCGGACGGTTGCCGTCGGCAGGCCCGTTGTTCGGCGTCGCGTTGGGGATCTTGCCCGGATCGACATAGGTGAAGGTCGCCTGCGTCCCCAGGCCGCGCAGGATGCCCGGCAGGAAGTCGTAGGTCTGCTGGTACGAGATTTCCGCGCCCTTGATATGCGCCGTGCCCGGTGCATTGGCGGGGCCGTTCACCGACACGGCGTAGGTCTGGCCGTTGTTGGTGAAGTCGCGGACGAACCCGTAATTGTCGAGGATGATGTTCGACAATTCCTTGTAGAACACCGCACCCGTCAGCGAGCCGACCTTGGCGAAATACCATTCGGCGGTCAGGTCGACCTGCTTGGCATCGACCGGACGCAGATAGGGGTTCCGCGCGCTCGACTGGAAGCCATAGGACCCGGTCGTGTTGCTGCCCGACGGGCTGAGGCCGACGAAGTTGCGCAGATCGGTGAAGCCCGGGCGCGAGATCGCCTTGGACGCGGCCAGACGGAACAGCAGGGTCGGCGTCACCTGATATTTCAGGTTCAGGCTGGGCAGCCACTTGTCGAAGCTCTGCTTGGCCACGTCGGTAGTCGACGCGCCGTTCGAGAAGGCGACGACCGCCGCCTGCTGCGCGCTGGTCAGCGTACAGATCGGGCGCACCGTGTTGGTGTCGTTGGGCGAGGCGCAATAGGCCGCGACGGTCGGGAAATTGCCGATCGTCGTGCCGATCTGCGGGAAGGTGATGCCGCCGGTCGATTCATCCCGCGTATGGACGTAGCGCAGGCCGATATTGCCCGACAGGCTGGTTTCGCCGCCGCCGATATTGTCGATCCCGAAATCGACGCGCGCATAGGCGGCATAGGTCCGCTCGCGCATCTTGTAGACTTCGTTCGGCCGGAAATAGCCGTCGACCAGGTCGGAGCCGCGATCCTCCAGCGGGGTATAGCTGCCGCCCGACGCCTTGGTCGCCTCGCGCAGCAGCGCGGTCAGCGCGTCGTGATCGGTCAGCAGCGCATCGCGCAGGCCATAGGTCGTCGGCGGGGTCACCACCTGACCACGATAGAAATCGGTGAAGTTCAGGCCGGTCACCGCGCTCGAATATTTGTCGAGCGTCGCGGTGCTGGAGGTCCAGGTGTCGGACACCGCGCCCCAGTTGTTATAGTCGTTGGTCTTCACCGTCTGGTTGCGGTCCGAATAGCGGCCGCCGACCCGCACCTTGCGCAGGAACGAGTCCTCGGACACGTCATATTGCGCATCGGCCTTGAACGCCCACTCGTCGCCGTCGCTGTGCGTGCGGTTGTTCATCGCGTCGCGGATGAAGATCTTGGTCGGGTCGCCGAAATAGGCGGCGGCGGACTGGCCGTTGGGCGGGATCACGTTGATCAGCGGCGCACCGTTGCTACCGTCGATCCGCACGCCCGAGAAGGTCGCCAGTTCGACCGTGTCGTCCGAATCGCGGCCCTTCGAGAAGACATATTGCCCGTCGAAGTTCAGGTGCAGCCGCTCGGTCGGGTCCCACTTGACGTTGACCGACTGGTCCTGCGTCGCGCCGTCCGTCTTGAAATAGCGGTTGGCGAGCGTGGTGTACTGGCCGCCGCCGTTGCGGATCAGCGTGCCCGAGGTGAACAGGCCGTTGGCGTCATAGGTCGGCTGGGTGAAGCTCTGCCCCGCGATCGGCGCATTGGGGTTATAGCCCTGCGGGAAGATCTGGTTGGCGTCGGCATAATAGACGTTCGGCTCGACCGTGCGGTCCAGCCAGGTCTGCTTGGACTCGGCGCGCAGGAACTGCGCGGTGATCAGCAGGTTGCCGCGACCATTCTCATATTGCGCCGAACCGGCATAGCCGATGCGGGTGCGGTCGAACTGCTGCATGCGCGACCCCGCGCCCAGCGGCACGTACACGACGTTGCGGCCCGACGGCACCGGATAATGGTCATAGGCGGTCGACGCATAGGGCGTGCCCGCATTGATCGTGCGGCCCTCGCCCGCGTCCTGCTGGCCATTGCCGTTGGTGTCGTCATTGTAGCGCGGGATGAACGCCGAATAGAAGACCGAGTCCGACCGGCTATATTGCTGGTTGTAGCTGCCGCTGGCGAGGATGCCGAAGCGGCCGCCATTGCCCAGCTGCCACTGCTTGGAGAACAGGCCGACGACGGCGGGCGCGCTGCGCTTCGAGAAGTCGCCATAGTTCACGCTGCCCGACAGATAGACCAGCGTCTCCTTGGTGTCGAAGGGCTTGCGGGTGTTGATGTTGACCGTGCCCGAGATACCGCCTTCGATCAGGTCGGCGGTCAGGTTCTTGTACACGTCGACCGAGCCGACCAGTTCGGTCGGCACGTCGTTGAAGCCGATCTCACGACCGCCCGACACGCCGAAGCTGTCGCGGCCGTTGAACTCGCCGCGCACATAGCTGAGGCCACGGATGGTGACGCCCGAACCCTCGACCGAGAAGTGGGCGGTATCGCTGGCGGCGGCGAAGCGGGTGATGGCGACGCCGGGGACGCGCTGCAGCGCCTCGTTGACCGAACGGTCGGGGAGCGCGCCAATGTCCTCGGCGGTGATCGCATCGACGACCGTGTCGGCGTTGCGCTTGATAGACTGGGCATTGGCGAGCGACTGGCGCAGGCCCGTGACAACGATGTCACCCTGATTGCCCTCGGCGGCGGGCGTCACGACGTCGGTAGCGGTCACATTGGACTGGTCGGGCGCGGTCTGGTTGGCGATCGACGCACTGTTCGACAGCGGCTTCTTGCCCGCATTGGCACCGGCGGGCACGCTGGCCTGCCCGGCCGTACCGGCGCCGACATTGGTCTGCGGCACGGACTCGTCGTCGCGGGAAGCGGGTGCGGGCGTCGTCTGGGCCGACGCGGTCGCGGGGACCAATTGCACGGCCGCACAAAGGGCTACGACCGAAACCGTGGCCGCCAGCCGCTTGCGGCTGACGCCGTCAGCCAAGATTCGCATGGTGTGCATGTACCTTCCCGATCCTCTCCGATGCGCTTCGTCATGGAAGCGCCCCCGTTTTTTCGTGCCGCGTGATAGCGGTTATCATGCGGCTAAATCGGTGCCGATCCGGACTCAAGGGAAATATCTAAACTTGATTTAATTATTGAGGAATTGCATCGAACTGTTGCTGCCAGGTGACACTCCACAGGATCCCTGCGGGCATGATCGGGAGAGGTTCGAGTGAGCGGCGATCCATCGGCGGACGACCGGGTGCGCATCATCGTGATCGGCGGCGGCACGGCGGGCTGGATGACCGCGGCGGGGCTGGTCGGCCTGTTGCCCGCGGCGTGCACCGTCCACCTGGTCGAGTCCGAGGAGATCGGCATCGTCGGCGTCGGCGAGGCGACCCTGCCGCATCTGCGGGCCTATCTCGAACGGCTGGGCATCGACGAAGCCGAATTCATGGCGGCGACCGATGCCACCTACAAGCTGGGGATCGAGTTCCGCGATTTCGGCCGGATCGGCGACCGCTATATCCACCCCTTCGGCACCTATGGCCGTCCGCTCGCCGATATCGGCTTTCACCATTACTGGCTGCGTCGCCATGCCGAAGGCGCGCCGGTGCCGCCGATCGGCGCCTATTCGGCCGGGGTCGCAGCCGCCGAGGCCCGCCGGTTCGAGCGACCGGGCACCGACCCCGACGATCCCACCACCAGCTTCGGCTATGCCTATCAGTTCGACGCGACCCGCTTCGCGCCCTTTCTCCGCCGCTGGGCCGAGGCGCGCGGCGCGCGGCGGACCGAGGGGCGCGTCGTGGCGGTCGAGCGCGATGCGGGCGACGGCGCGGTCCGGGCCGTGACGCTGGCCGACGGTACGCGGATCGAGGGCGATCTGTTCATCGACTGCTCGGGCTTTCGCAGCCTGTTGCTGGGGCAGGAACTGGCCGAACCCTGGGAGGACTGGTCGCACTGGCTGCCCTGCGACCGTGCGGTGGCGGTGCCGAGCGCCAGCCCCGACGCCCCGACCGAGCCCTTCACCCGGGCCACCGCGACCCTTGTAGGCTGGCGCTGGCGCATCCCGCTGCGCCACCGGGTCGGCAACGGCCATGTCTATGCCAGCGCATTCTGCGACGATGAACGGGCGGCCGAACTGCTGCTGGCCGGGTTGGACGGCCCCGCGCTCGCCGAGCCGCGCTTCCTGAAATTCCGCGCGGGACGGCGGCGGCGCAGCTTCGTCGGCAATGTCGTGGCGGTCGGGCTCGCCTCGGGCTTTCTCGAGCCATTGGAGTCGACCAGCATCTATCTGGTCCAGGCCGCGATCACCGCGCTGGTCGAGCATTTCCCGGACGCGCATGTCGCCGATATCGACCGCGACGGGTTCAACGCCGCGATCGATGCCGAATATGACCGAATCCGCGATTTCCTGATCCTGCATTATCATGCCACGACCCGCGACGACTCCCCCTTCTGGAACCATGTCCGCACCATGACGGTGCCCGACACGCTGGCCGAGAAGATGGAGTTGTGGCGCGCCACCGCGCAGGTCGCGCATTATCGCCACGGCCTGTTCCTCGAGCCGAGCTGGGTCGCGGTCTATCTGGGCCAGGGCGTCGTGCCGCATGGCTGGGACCCGCGCGCCGATCAACCCGAAGGCGCCGGACTCGACCGCGCCTTGTCCGGCCTGTCGCGCGCGATCGCCGATCGGGTGGCGCGGATGCCCACCCATGACGCCGCATTGGCGGCCATCGCGGCGGGAGCACGCGCATGAACCGCCGCACCCTTCCCGCCCATGTCGCGGTCGCAGGCGGCGGGCCCGTCGCCTTCGCCGCCGCGCTCGCCTTTGCGCAGGCCATGCCGGGCACGCGCGTCACGCTGGTCCCCGCGCCCGTGCCCGATGCCGCGCTGGCGGATCGCTGGCCGCTCGCCCTGCCGTCCGCCCATGCGATGCTCGCGCGGCTGCATTGCCCGCCCGACATGCTGCTGGCGCACGGCGTGGCGACGCCGCGCCTCGCCACGCGCTTCCTCGACTGGAGCGCGGACGGGACGGCGTGGATGGTCGCGGACGAGCCCGCCCCGCCGCTTGCGGGTGCACCGCTACACCAGCTCTGGCTCCGGGCCGGGGCACCGATGCCGTTCCACGCGCTCCACCCCGCCTGCGTCGCCGCCGAGGCGGGCCTGGTTCCCCGCGATGTCGAGCCTGGGCTCCGTCTGGATGCGCGGCGGCTGCGCGACGGGCTGGCCTCGCTCGCCCGGCAGGCGGGGGTTGGCCTAGCAAGTGCCCCGCTCGCCGAAGCGGCGGGCGACACCGGCGGCGTGACGGCGCTGCATCTGGCCGATGGCAATCGGATCGAGGCCGATCTGGTCATCGACGCGACCGGCCCGGCGCGGCTGATCGCCACCTCCCAGGGGTTCGAGGGCTGGGGCCACAGCCTGCCCTGCCATCACCTTCGGCTGGAACCATCCGCCGCCGCCCCCTCCCCCATCGACAGCTATCGCGCCGTGGCGGACGGCTGGACCGCCACATGGCCCGGCGCGGCGGTGAGGGCCAGCCAGGGCGCGACACCGGGCGCGATCGCCCTTGTCCCCGGACGGCTATCGGCGCCGATGCGCGGCAACGTCCTGGCGCTGGGCGAAGCGGCGGTGCAGCCGGGGCCGCTGGGCCTGACCGGCTTCACGCTGGCGCTGGCGCAGATCGCGCTGGCGCTGGAGTTGCTGCCGACCGGTGCGGACATGCCCCTGCTGGCGGCCGAATATAATCGCCGCGCGAACCAGCGTGCCGACCGGATGCGCGACTTCCTTGCCGCGCATTACATCGCCACCACGACGCCGCCCGCCATGACCCCGTCGCTGGCGACCATAATCTCCCAGTTCGAACGGCGCGGCACCCTGCCCCCGGCGGACGAGGATTCGGTCGAACGCGACGCCTGGATCGCGGTGCTGATCGGCCAGGGCCTGCGCCCCGAGCGGTCCGATCCCATCGCGTTGGGCATTCCGCGCGAGGTCGCGCGCCGGGCCGTGCTCGACAGGGCTGGACAGTGGCGCGCCGCCGCCGGAAAGCGCGGATCATGACCCCTTCCCCCATCGAACATGTCGTGATCGTCGGCGGCGGCACCGCCGGATGGATGATGGCGGCCGCCGCCGGGCGCTATCTGGACAATGGCCGCCGCCGGATCACCTTGGTGGAATCGGACGCGATCGGCACGGTTGGCGTCGGCGAGGCGACCATCCCCTCGATCCTGAACTTCAACGCGCTGCTCGGCATCGACGAGGCGGAGTTCCTGCGCGCCACCCAGGGCAGCTTCAAGCTGGGGATCGCGTTCACCGGCTGGCACCGCCCCGACAGCCACTATATCCACCCGTTCGGCCATTACGGCCGCGACATTCAGGGGCTGAACTTCCATCAGCTCTGGCTGAAGATGCAGGGGCAGCCGGGCGTCGGGCCGATCGGCGACTATTCCGCCTCGACCGTCGCAATGGAGCGCGCCGCGTTCGGCAAGCCCCTGCCCGATCCGCGCTCGCCGCTGTCGGGGCTGGCCTATGCCTATCATTTCGACGCCGGACTTTATGCCGCCTTTCTGCGCCGACGCGCGGAGGCGGACGGGGTCGCGCGGGTCGAGGGGCGGATCGTCGCGGTCGAGCGGCACGAAAACGGCGATGTCGCGGGGGTGCGGCTGGAGGATGGCCGCCGGATCGCGGGCGACCTGTTCGTCGACTGTTCGGGCTTCCGCAGCCTGTTGCTGGGCGACACGCTGGGCGTGCCGTTCGAGGACTGGTCGCACTGGCTGCCCTGCGACCGCGCCATCGCGGTGCCGACCGAGCGGACCGAGCCGCTGCTCCCCTATACCCGCGCCACCGCGCACGAAGCGGGCTGGCAATGGCGCATCCCGCTCCAGCACCGGACCGGCAATGGCGTGGTCTATGCTAGCCGTTTCATGGACGACGATGCGGCGGAGCGCCTGCTCTTGTCCCGGCTCGACGCCGCGCCGACCGCGACGCCCCGGCGGCTGTCCTTCACCGCCGGATGCCGCCAGCGCCTGTGGGAGCGCAACGTCGTCGCGCTGGGCCTCGCGGGGGGCTTTCTGGAGCCGCTGGAATCGACCAGCATCCACCTGATCCAGCAGGGCATCTCGAAACTGTTCGCGCTCTTCCCCGACAAGCGGCTCTCGCCGGTCGAGCGCGACGAGTATAACCGGCAGATGGGCGACAATTACCGCTCGATCCGCGACTTCATCATCCTTCACTATCATGCGACGGCGCGCGACGATTCCCCCTTCTGGGACCATGTCCGCACCATGGCCCTGCCCGACACGCTGACCCGCAAGATCGCGCTGTTCCGCGAAAAGGGGCGCATCTTCCGCTATGAGGACGAGCTGTTCGCGACGCCCAGCTGGGTCGCGGTGCTGCTGGGCCAGGGGGTGATGCCCGAAGGCTATGACCCCGTGATCGACGCGCTGGACGACGACCGGGTGCTCGCCGCGCTGCGCCAGATGCGACAGGCGACCGCCACCGCCGTGGCGGGCCTGCCGCCGCATGCGACGGCGCTGGCGCGGATCGTCGCCGGTCAGGGCTGACCGGCGCCCAGCATCCGCAACAGATAGCCGCGAATCCGCTCGTCCCGCTCGGGCGAGGGCGGCCCCAATATGCCGCGCACCGCCGGGGGCAGGTGATCCGCCACCCGCGCGGCATCCTCGCCAAAGACATAGTGGTCGAACCATTCGCGCATCGCCGCCCGCTCCGCCGCCGGTCGGTCGCGCACCGCCAATATGGCGTGGACCAGCGCGGCGAAGGGCGCATCCGAGGTGCCGCGCGTCCACCAGTAATTGACCAGCAGGTTCAGCGGTCCGTCGGCGCGGATCTCGTGCCACCACATGGCGGGGATATAGATGGCGTCGCCCGGCCCCAACTCGGCGACCTGGGCGGCGGCTTGCGCGGCGGCGAAACGGGGAAAGCGCGTCAGGTCGGGGCGTTCGAGGTCGACCATGCTGGTCGGCTGCCCCGCCATCGTCATGTCGAGCGGCCCGACATAGAGATTGGCGGCCTGTTCGGGCGGGAACAGCACGACCCGGCGGCGTCCGGCCGCGACGGCGGCGATGTTGCTGGCCATGTCGTAATGCGCCGACACCCGGCTGCCATTGCCGATCCACAGCCGCGCCTGCGCATCGCCGACCGGCAAGGGCAGCGGATGGTCGCGGGTCCAGCCGGGGAAATGCTCGGCCGCGGTGCTGGCCCCTGCATAAAGCGCGGGCGGTTCATCCTGCCCCTCGGCGCGCAACAACGCCTCGAGCAACAGGGGAAGCGGGATTTGCGCGCGCTCGAAATTGAAGCCGCTGAAATCGTCGCGGTAGAAGAATCGCCCGCCGATCGCGGGATCGCCCGCCATCAGCCCCAGCGGCTTGCCCCCGTCATAGCCGCGCAGGCAGTCGGCGAGCGCCGCCGTTCCCCGCCGCCCCGCCGCGACCACCGGCCAGCTCTCGACCAGACCGCGCAGCACCACCGGCGTCGCCGCCTCGACCAGCGCGAGGAAACCGTCCTGCGTGGTCGGCGCGCTCCGCTCCGCGACGCGGGGGGCCCGGGCGATCCAGTCGGCGGTCGCGCTCGCTTCGGAATCCTGTCTCATCACGGTTCAATCCGTGTCAGGCCCGGACAAGAAAAGGAAATGATTTTCGTTGCTTTGCGCCGCGCCGAGGGTAGCACGCGATGACATATGGGGCGGAACATCGGCCCCGTCAGGAGAGACGATGCCGCATATCCTGCCCCCGACACGGAGCTGCCGCCTGATGCTCGCCGGTCTGTCGCTGACGATGGGCCTGCCCGCCGCCCTGCCCGCCCAGTCGAGTGCGGCCGAGGGCATCCGCGCGCTCGGGGCCGAAACGCGAGCGGGGCGACCGCTGCCGCTTCATATCGGCGGACGCGTGGTCGCGACCGACGGCTATCGGCGGCAATGGCCGGGCACCTATATCGAGGGCGCGTTCCGGGGGCCGTCGGTCGATCTGGGGGTCGGCCCCGGTGCCGTGTCGTTGCGCATCCGCGTCGATGGCGGCGCGCCCATGCCGCTGGTCCGCCCCGCCCCCGGCCTCTATCGCATCGCCGCACGGGGCGCGGGGCCGCACCGCATCCGCGTCGACGTCGCCAGCGAGAGCCAGGCCGGATGGACGGTGCTGCGCGGGCTGTTCGCCCCCACCGGCACGATCCCGCTGCCCGCGCCCGCGCCGCGCGCGCGACAGATTGAGTTCATCGGCGATTCGCACACGGTCGGCTATGGCAACACCTCCCCCACCCGTCAGTGCAGCCAGGATGCGATCTGGCGGACGACCGACACGACGCTGGGCCTGCCCGGCATCGCCGCGCGCCATTACGACGCCGATTATCAGGTCAACGCCATTTCCGGTCGCGGGATCGTGCGCAACTATGGCGGCTTCGCCGCGCCGACCTTGCCGGAGGCCTATCCCTATGCGCTGTTCGACGGCCGCACCCCGGCGGCGACGCCCGGCTGGAACCCGCAGGTCGTGGTCATCGCACTGGGCACCAACGACTTCTCGACGCCGCTGAAGCCGGGCGAGCGCTGGGCCGACCGCGATGCGCTGCACGCCGATTACGAGCGGCGCTATGTCGATTTCGTCGGCCGCCTGCGCCGCCACTATCCCCGCGCCTTCTTCGTCCTGTGGGCGACCGATCTGGCCGATGGCGAGATCAAGCGCGAGGTTGGCAAGATCGTCGACCGGCTGCGTGCGGGCGGGGAGCGGCGCATCGCCTTCGTGCCCGTCGACGGGCTGGGCTTTACCGGCTGCGACGCCCATCCCGACACCGATGACGATCGCAGGATCGCCGCCGCGATCGAACGGGCCATCGATGCCCGACCCGATATATGGACGCGCCGCTGATGCGCCGCCTCCTGACGCTGCTCGCCGTTGCGGCCGCCGCCATGCCCGCCCAGGCCGCCACCCGCTGGCCCCATGGCGCGAAGGCGGCCGTGGTGCTGACCTATGACGATGCGCTGCCCTCGCAGCTCGACCATGCGGTGCCCGCACTCGACGCCGCCGGGCTGAAGGGCACCTTCTTCCTCGCCAATGTCCGCGCGCAGGATGTCGGTCGCTGGCGCGCCGTGGCGCATGAAGGACACGAGCTGGGCAATCACACCATCTTCCACCCCTGCCGCGCCGCCGCCTTTCCCGCCGATCCGCGCTACACCACCGAGGCCTATACCCCGGCGAGCATGATCCGGGAGATCGCGCAGCAGAATGTCCTGCTGACCGCGCTCGACGGCAGGATGCGCCACGGCTTTGCGACACCCTGTGGCGAGACGCGAGCAGGCGGGGTCGATTATCTCGAGCCGCTGCGCGCCGCCGGCCTCGTCACCTATGCGCGCGGGGTCAGCGTCAGCCCGGCCGAGCTGGCGGCGGACGTCGCGCGGATCGACCCGATGCACATCCCCGCACGCGGTTTCGGCGAGGGGGACGACGCCGCGAAGATGATCGCCTTCGTCGAACAGGCCGAGGCGGGCGGCGGCATGGCGGTGCTGCTGTTCCACGGTGTCGGCGGCGATCACCTGGCGGTCAGCGATGCGCAGCACCGCGCCTTCGTCGCCTGGCTGAAGGCGCATCGGCGCGACGTCTGGGTCGCCACGCTGCAACAGGCGCTCGACTGGGCGCAGGCGCATCCGGTGACATCGCCGCGGCGATAGCCCGCCATCGGGAACTCTCTGCCGCCCCAATTCGTCAGCCATCATGACCCAAAATCGATCGTTTTGCGGCATTTGCGTGTAAAGGGATCGAGACTCGGCAATGGCGGACGATGAGGTGACGGGACGGCATGCGATGGCGGCGGCGTAATTTGGCTTCGATGAGTGCGGATGTGGGCGATGGACTGGCCCCGGCGGTCGAGGCGGTAACGAGCGGTTCGCGCCCCACCCCCACCCCCACCCCCACCCTCACCCCGTCCGCCCGCCCCCCGGAACGCGGATATCGGGTCATCGCGCTGGTCGTCGCATCGGCCCTGTTCATGCAGCAGCTGGACGGCACCGTCCTGACCGTCGCGCTGCCCACCATGGCGCGCGACCTGGGCACATCAGCCACCAGCCTCAGCTTCGCGCTGACCGCCTATCTGCTGGCGCTGGCGCTGTTCATTCCCGCCAGCGGAACGCTGGCCGACCGTTTCGGATCGCGGACCGTCTTCTGCTCGGCGATCGGCATCTTCCTGCTCGGCTCGGTCCTGTGCGCGCAGGCGGGGACCTTGCCCATCCTGGTCGCGGCGCGGTTCCTGCAGGGGATCGGCGGGGCGATGATGGTGCCGGTCGGCCGCCTCGTCCTGCTGCGCAGTGTCGCCAAGGAGGATATGGTCCAGGCGCTGTCCTGGCTGGTCATGCCCGCGCTGATCGGGCCGATCCTGGGGCCGCCGCTGGGCGGGTTCATCGTGACCTGGCTCGACTGGCGCTGGATCTTCTATCTCAACATCCCGATCGGCGTGCTGGGCATGATCGGTGCGATCCTGCTGGTGCCCGACGTGCCCGGCGATGCGCGGGCGCGGTTCGACGTGTCGGGCTTCCTCCTGTCGGGGATCGCGCTCGGCTGCCTGTTGTTCGGGTTCGAGCTGGCGAGCCGACCGGGGACGGGCTGGGCCGCGCTGGCGCTGCTGGCGGTCGGTGCGGTGCTGGCCGTCGCCTATATCCGCCATGCCCGGCGGGTCAGCGACCCGATCCTCGACCTGACGCTGATGTGCGTGCCGACCTTCCGCCTGTCGGTGATCGGCGGATCGCTGACCCGGATCACGCAGGGCGCGCAGCCCTTCCTGTTGCCGCTGATGTTCCAGCTGGGCTTCGGGCTGACCGCCGCGAAGACGGGCACGATCACCATGGCGGGCGCGGTCGGCGCGCTGGCGATGAAGGCGCTGGCGCCGCGCGTGCTGCGCCGCTGGGGCTTTCGCCGCAGCCTGATCGTGTCGGGGCTGGTGAGCAGCGCAGGCTATGCGACCTGCGCGCTGTTCCGCCCCGACTGGCCGACCGCCGTGATGATCGGCGTGCTCGCGCTGTCGGGCTTCTTCACCTCGTTCCAGTTCACCGGCTTCAACGCGATCGCCTATGCCGATGTCGAGAAGGAACGGATGAGCGCGGCGACCAGCTTCTATGCGACCTTCCAGCAGCTGACCCTGTCGCTGGGCATCTGCACGGCCGCGACGGTGCTGGAGCTGGGGACGCTGGTCGAGGGCAAGGCGCAGCCGACGCTGACCGTGTTTTCGGCGGCATTCCTGGTGGTTGCCGCCATCTCGGCCTCCGCCGTGATCTGGAACCGCCGCTTCGCCGCCGATGCGGGAGCGGAGATGAGCGGGCACCACCCGGCCCGGTGAAGCCGGCCCGCCCCGCCTTCCGCAAACCGCTTGCATTGCATGTGTACAAATGTACACATCGCCGTCGATCCGCTGCTCGGAAAGGATGGATGTCATGCAGGAAACGCGAATGTCGCGCCGGTCGGTCATGGGGGGTGCGATGGCGCTGACGGTGCCGGGCATCGGCAGCGTGGCGGCGGCGCAGGGCGCGGGCAGGCCGGTGCTGGGCCGCCGCGACGGCCGCTGGCTGAACGAGCCCCGGCAATGGAGCGTCGATGCGGCGGGCGACCTGACCCTGGTCACCGATCAGGGCACCGAT
>Ga0308171_1002770_pt1 | contig 17460 bp, 14 predicted proteins | sample PhyGR1_FD_202135 | JGI IMG/M metagenome (GOLD analysis project Ga0308171, IMG submission 202135) | Phyllosphere microbial communities from UC Gill Tract Community Farm, Albany, California, United States - DLSLSG.R1 | ecosystem: Host-associated > Plants > Phyllosphere > Unclassified | place: USA... | reverse complement strand
GGTAAATTAGGACCATTGGGTAGAGTATTAGGACCAAGAGGTTTGATGCCTAACCCTAAATCAGGTACTGTAACTATGGAAATTGGTAAAGCAGTAACTGAAGTAAAAGCGGGTAAAATCGACTTTAAAGTAGACAAATACGGTATTATCCACGCTGGTATTGGTAAAGTATCTTTCGATGCTGCTAAAATCAAGGAAAATGCTCAGGAATTGATTTCTACTTTGATCAAAATGAAACCAACTGCTGCTAAAGGTACTTATGTGAAGTCTATTTATTTATCTTCTACAATGAGTCCTGGTATTGCAATCGATACTAAAGCTGTTAACTAATACTAAATCCTAAGACAATGACAAAAGACCAAAAAGTTGTAGCGATACAAGAGATCAAAGACTTGCTTCAGGATGCTAAAGTAGTATATGTTGCAGATCTTGATGGTTTGAACGCTGGTAAATCTTCTGAATTCAGAAGACAGGCTTTCAAACAAAATATCAAAGTAAAAGTGGTGAAAAATACGCTTTTGCAAAAAGCAATGGAGCAAATTGAAGGAGTAGATTACTCTGAAATGTTCCAGACTTTCAAAGGAAACTCTGCATTAATGGTTGCTGAAACGGCTAACGCTCCGGCAAAATTAATCAAAGATTTCAGAAAGAAAGACGAAAAACCTGCTTTAAAATCAGCTTTCGTACAAGAAACGTTCTATGTTGGTGACAACAACCTTGATGCTTTAGTAAGCATTAAGTCTAGAGAAGAAATGATCGGTGAAATCATCGGATTACTTCAGTCTCCAATCCAAAGAGTTGTTTCTGCTCTTCAAAATAAATCTGAAGCTGCAGAGGCTAGCACTGAAGAAGTTGCTGCTCCTGCTGTTGAAGAAACTCCTGCTGAGGCTGCTCCAGAAGCTCCTGCTGCAGAAAGCACTGACGAAACGCCAGCTGCTGAATAATTAGACTCAAAAAATAAATAAAATAATCAACAAAAAACATTACAACAATGTCAGATTTAAAAAATTTAGCTGAAACGCTAGTAAACTTAACAGTAAAAGACGTAAACGAATTAGCAACTATCCTTAAAGACGAGTATGGAATCGAGCCTGCTGCTGCTGCAGTAGTAATGGCTGGTCCTGGTGCTGGTGAAGCTGCTGAAGAAAAGACTGAATTCGACGTAATTCTTAAGTCTGCAGGTGCTTCTAAATTAGCTATCGTTAAATTGGTAAAAGATTTAACTGGTGCTGGTCTTAAAGAAGCTAAAGACATCGTAGACGGAGCTCCTTCAGCTATCAAAGAAGGTATCTCTAAAGACGAAGCTGAAGCTCTTAAGAAGCAATTAGAAGAAGCTGGTGCTGAAGTAGAATTGAAATAATTCTAGGTTTACCCTAAAAATATGAGGCCTGAACAATTTGTTCAGGCTTTTTTGTGCAATAATATTTAGGAATTTTATTTTGTTGAATTTAAATGTAAAGAAATCAAAAGTGATGGGAAATATTTGTTATGCAAAATTCTTGTACATATCAATTGATTTTTGTAAATTTGCATTCTCTTTTGGCGCAAAAAATTGTTTATAAATATATAAAATACTGTAGATCAACTCTTTCAATAAAATGAAAGGGCTTTTGTATATATAGATATAGCGGCGAATATGCCTCAAAAGTAATAAAAATATTTTGCATTACACTGTGAAAAGATATACCAGTGTTGCAATTAGGAATAAGATTCTGAGAATCAAGATAAAAAAATAAAAGCAATTTCTAATAGCGCCAATATTACAAGTCTTTTATCATTTATTTCTCATTCTTTTTCTGATATTTTTTGTAATTAATCAAAATATTTTTTAACCTTTCTTAAAAGTTTTATGAGTAAAACAACACCTACAACTAGGGGAAATCAGAGAATTAACTTCTCTTCAGCGAAAGGAAAAATCATCACTCCTGACTTCCTGGATATCCAGATTGAGTCTTTCAGTGAGTTTTTTCAGCTTGATACGCTTCCTGAAGACAGAACTGACGAAGGTTTGTACAGAACCTTCCAGGAAAATTTCCCGATTACCGATTCTAGAAACCAATTTGTTTTGGAGTTCATAGATTATTTGGTAGATTCTCCACGTTATTCAATCGATGAGTGTGTGGAAAGAGGATTGACGTATTCAGTACCTCTTAAAGCAAGACTTAAATTGTATTGTACAGACCCTGAGCACGAGGATTTCCAGACTGTGGTTCAGGATGTATATTTAGGCCCGGTTCCTTACATGACGCCTAGCGGATCTTTCATCATCAATGGTGCAGAGAGAGTTATCGTTACGCAGTTACACCGTTCACCTGGTGTATTCTTCGGACAGACTTACCACGCAAACGGAACTAAATTGTACTATTCAAGAATTATCCCTTTTAAAGGATCTTGGATGGAATTTACTACGGATATCAACAGCGTAATGTATGCGTATATTGACCGTAAGAAAAAGTTACCATTAACTACTTTATTAAGAGCTATCGGTTTTGAATCTGATAAGGATATCCTTCAGATCTTCGACCTTGCTGAGGAAGTGAAAGTTTCTAAAGCTGCCCTTAAAAAAGTGGAAGGAAGAACATTGGCTGCGAGAGTATTGAACACTTGGTTCGAGGACTTCGTAGACGAAGATACAGGTGAAGTAGTTTCTATCGAAAGAAACGAAATCATCTTAGATAGAGAAACTATTCTTGAAAAAGAACATTTAGATCTTATTCTTGATGCAGGTGTGAAATCTATTTTGATTCACAAAGAAAATGCAAATGAATTCTCTATCATCCAGAATACATTACAAAAAGACCCTACTAACTCTGAAAAAGAAGCGGTAGAGTATATTTACCGTCAGCTAAGAAATGCAGATCCACCAGATGAGGAAACTGCAAGAGGAATTATCGAAAAATTATTCTTCTCTGAGCAAAGATATTCATTGGGAGAAGTGGGACGTTACAGACTAAACAAAAAGTTAGGTCTAAACATTCCTACGGGTACTGAGGTTCTTACAAAAGAAGATATCATTGCGATTGTAAGACACTTGATCGAGTTGGTAAACTCTAAAGCAGAGGTTGATGATATCGATCACTTATCAAACAGAAGAATTAAAACTGTTGGTGAGCAATTGGCAGGGCAGTTCGGTGTAGGTCTTTCAAGAATTGCAAGAACGATTAAAGAGAGAATGAACGTTAGAGATAACGAAATCTTTACTCCTCTTGATCTTGTTAATGCTAAAACGTTGACATCTGTAATTAACTCATTCTTTGGTACCAACCAGCTTTCTCAGTTTATGGACCAAACCAACCCGCTATCAGAAATCACGCACAAGCGTAGACTTTCTGCACTAGGGCCTGGTGGTTTATCAAGAGAAAGAGCAGGTTTCGAGGTTCGTGACGTTCACCATACTCACTACGGAAGAATTTGTCCGATTGAAACTCCGGAAGGACCAAATATCGGTTTGATTTCATCTTTAGGTATTTATGCTAAAATCAACAGACTTGGTTTCATCGAAACTCCGTATAGAAAAGTAGAAGGTGGTAAGATTGATCTTGCTGCTGATCCTATTTACTTAAATGCGGAAGACGAAGAAGACAAAGTAATTGCTCAGGCAAACGTTGAATTGAGTGATAACGGTGATTTCTTAACAGACAGAATTATTGCAAGATTGGATGGTGATTATCCGGTAGTGGAACCAGCTCAGGTTAACCTTATCGACGTTGCGCCAAACCAGATTTCCGGTATTTCAGCTTCATTGATTCCTTTCTTGGAACATGATGATGCGAACCGTGCATTGATGGGATCTAACATGATGCGTCAGGCAGTTCCTTTGTTGAAGCCACAAGCTCCAATCGTAGGTACAGGTCTGGAACAGCAGGTTGCAAGAGATTCAAGAATCTTAATTAACGCTGAAGGTACGGGTACTGTAGAGTACGTAGATGCTGACAAAATCGTTATTAAATATGAAAGAAGTGAAGACGAAGATTTAGTACAATTCGAGTCTGCTACTAAAACATATAAATTAACTAAGTTTAGAAAAACCAACCAGAGTACAACAATTACCCTAAGACCAAACGTAAGAGTAGGTGATGTAGTGGAAAAAGGACAGGTACTTTGTGACGGTTATGCTACTGAAAAAGGAGAATTGGCTCTTGGTAGAAACTTAGTGGTTGCATTTATGCCTTGGAAAGGATACAACTTCGAGGATGCAATCGTAATTAATGAAAAAGTTGTACGTGAAGACTGGTTTACTTCAATTCACGTAGATGAATATTCTCTTGAAGTTCGTGATACCAAATTAGGTATGGAAGAATTGACAGCAGATATTCCTAACGTTTCGGAAGAAGCTACAAAAGATCTTGACGAGAACGGGATGATCAGAATTGGTGCAGATGTGAAGCCTGGAGATATTATGATCGGTAAGATCACTCCAAAAGGTGAGTCTGACCCAACTCCGGAAGAAAAACTTTTGAGAGCAATCTTTGGTGACAAAGCTGGTGATGTAAAGGATGCTTCATTGAAAGCTGACTCTTCATTAAGAGGGGTTGTGATCAACAAAAAGTTATTCTCAAGAAATATCAAAGACAAAAAGAAGAGAACTGAAGAAAAACTTAAGCTTGAAGAGATTGAAAATACTTATAAAGCTAAGTTTGATGAGTTGAGAAATACTTTAATTGAGAAATTAAACATTCTTGTCAGCGGTAAAACTTCTCAGGGAGTTACCAATGACCTAGATGAAGAAATCATCAGCAAAGGGGTGAAATTCACTCACAAATTGTTGACTTCAGTTGAAGATTATGTAAACGTTAGCGGTTCAGACTGGACTGTTGATAACGATAAAAATGAATTAATCAAACAGTTAATTCACAACTACAAAATCAAATTCAACGATATTCAAGGAGTTAAAAACCGTGAGAAATTCGCAATTTCTATCGGAGATGAGCTTCCAGCAGGTATCATGAAGTTGGCTAAAGTATATATCGCTAAAAAACGTAAGCTGAATGTAGGGGATAAAATGGCAGGACGTCACGGTAACAAAGGTATCGTTTCAAGAATCGTTCGTGAAGAAGATATGCCATTCCTGGAAGACGGAACACCGGTAGATATCGTATTGAATCCACTTGGGGTACCTTCTCGTATGAACATCGGACAGATCTATGAAACAGTTCTTGGATGGGCTGGTCAGAGATTAGGAATGACGTTCGCTACACCAATCTTTGATGGGGCTACACTTGATCAGATTACAGAATATACTGAGAAAGCAGGAGTTCCTAAATTCGGTCACACTCACCTTTATGATGGGGGTACCGGAGAAAGATTTACTCAGGCTGCAACTGTTGGTATCATCTATATGTTGAAACTAGGACACATGGTTGATGACAAAATGCACGCACGTTCTATCGGACCTTACTCATTGATTACTCAGCAGCCGTTAGGAGGTAAGGCTCAGTTCGGTGGTCAGAGATTCGGAGAGATGGAGGTTTGGGCTCTTGAAGCATTTGGAGCATCAAATATCTTGAGAGAGATCCTTACTGTGAAGTCGGATGACGTGATTGGTAGAGCGAAAACTTATGAAGCAATTGCAAAAGGTGAATCTATGCCTGAACCAGGTATCCCAGAATCATTCAATGTATTACTTCACGAGCTACAAGGTCTTGGATTAGACGTAAGATTGGAGGAGTAAATTAAGATTTAATTATTTAAAAATTAAAGAATTAATTAACTCCGAGATATAAGAGAGAAAGTAACATTTCAATCTTTAATCTTTTAATCAAAAATAAAATTATGTCAAATAAAAATAAATCAAGTAGATTTAATAAAATAACCATCGGTTTAGCTTCTCCGGAGTCTATTTTACAGGACTCAAGAGGGGAGGTTCTTAAGCCGGAAACTATTAACTACAGAACGCACAAACCTGAGAGAGACGGGTTGTTCTGTGAAAAAATCTTCGGTCCTGTAAAAGATTACGAATGTGCTTGTGGTAAATACAAGAGAATTCGTTACAAAGGGATCGTTTGTGACCGTTGTGGAGTAGAGGTGACGGAGAAAAAAGTGCGTAGAGAAAGAATCGGACACATCGGTTTGGTTGTTCCTATTGCTCACATTTGGTATTTCCGTTCTTTACCAAACAAAATCGGTTACCTTTTAGGTATTCCTTCTAAGAAATTAGATATGATCATCTATTACGAGAGATATGTTGTTATTCAGCAAGGTATCGCTAAGAAATTGGATGGTTCTGATTTTGATGATAAAGAATTCCTTACAGAAGAAGAATACCTTGATATCATGGAAACTCTTCCTGTAGAAAACCAGTATCTTGACGATTCTGATCCAAACAAATTCATCGCTAAAATGGGTGCTGAAGCTGTTGAGGAATTATTGAAAAGAATTGATCTTGATGCATTATCTTTCGATTTGAGACATAAAGCTCACAACGAAGGTTCTAAGCAAAGAAGAACAGAAGCTCTGAAAAGATTGAACGTTGTAGAAGCATTGAGAGGTGCAAATACAAGAATGATCAACAGACCGGAGTGGATGATTATGCGTGTGCTTCCTGTAATTCCACCAGAATTAAGACCATTAGTTCCATTGGATGGAGGACGTTTCGCTACTTCTGACTTAAATGACCTTTACAGAAGAGTTATTATCAGAAATAACCGTTTGAAGCGATTATTGGAGATCAAAGCTCCGGAAGTAATCTTAAGAAACGAGAAGCGTATGCTTCAGGAATCAGTAGATTCATTATTTGATAATACAAGAAAATCTTCAGCTGTAAAATCTGAATCAAACAGACCATTGAAATCACTTTCAGATTCATTGAAAGGTAAACAAGGTCGTTTCCGTCAGAACTTATTAGGAAAAAGGGTAGATTACTCGGCGCGTTCGGTAATTGTTGTAGGTCCAAACTTACAGCTTCACGAATGTGGTATTCCTAAAGATATGGCTGCTGAGCTTTACAAACCATTTATCATCAGAAAACTGATTGAAAGAGGAATTGTAAAAACAGTAAAATCTGCAAAGAGAATTATTGATAGAAAAGAACCGGTAGTTTATGATATCCTTGAAAACGTGATGAAAGGTCACCCTGTTCTTCTGAACAGAGCACCTACGCTTCACAGATTGGGTATTCAGGCTTTCCAGCCTAAGATGATCGAAGGTAAGGCAATCCAACTACATCCATTAGTAACAACAGCCTTCAACGCCGATTTCGATGGTGACCAGATGGCGGTACACTTACCGTTAGGCCCGGAAGCGATCTTGGAAGCTCAGTTATTGATGTTAGGTTCTCAGAATATCTTGAACCCTGCAAATGGTTCTCCAATTACGGTACCTTCTCAGGACATGGTTCTTGGTCTTTATTTCATGACCAAAGAATTAAGCTCTACAGAAGACAAAAAAGTTTTGGGAGAAGGTCTTGCATTCTACTCTCCGGAAGAAGCGGAAATCGCTTATGCTGAAGGTAGAGTTTCATTGAATGCTAAGGTAAGATGTAGACTACCAGTTAAGGAAGAAGGTGTAATCACAACTAAATTGATTGAAACTTCTGTTGGTAGAATCTTATTCAACCAGATCGTTCCTAAGCAGTCAGGATATATTAATGAACTTCTTACTAAGAAATCATTAAGAAACGTTATCGGTAGAGTTTTAGCTGATACAGATTTCCCTACAACGGTGAAGTTCCTGGATGCAATGAAAGATTTAGGATATTCAAATGCATTTAAAGGAGGTCTTTCATTCTCATTAGGTGATATTGTTGTTCCTGTTGAGAAAAAGCAGATGATTGCTACTTCAATTGAAACTGTAGACGAAATTAGAGCTAACTATAACATGGGTCTAATTACCGATACAGAAAGATATAACCAGGTAATCGACGTTTGGACAAATACCAACGCTGGATTAACTGAAATGATCATGAGCAGAATGAAAACTGACCAAGGTGGGTTCAACTCTGTATACATGATGCTTGATTCTGGGGCAAGGGGTTCTAAGGAACAGATCCGTCAGTTATCAGGGATGAGAGGTTTGATGGCAAAACCGCAGAAAGCTGGGTCTACCGGTGCGGAAATTATCGAAAACCCGATCCTTGCAAACTTTAAAGAAGGTCTTTCCATCTTAGAATATTTTATCTCTACTCACGGTGCTCGTAAAGGTCTTGCGGATACCGCTCTTAAGACAGCCGATGCTGGTTACTTAACGAGAAGATTGGTAGACGTTGCACAGGATGTTATCGTTACAGAAGATGACTGTGGAACTTTAAGAGGTACAGAAGTTACTGCGCTTAAGAAAAATGATGAGATCGTTGAAAGAATCTCTGAAAGAATCTTAGGTAGAGTTTCTTTACATAATATTTACGATCCTGAAAGTGATGATGTTATCGCAGAAGCTGATCAGGTAATTACTGAGCAGTTAGCTAAGAGAATTGAAGAAGCAGGTTTAGAAGCTGTTGAAGTTCGTTCTCCATTAACTTGTGAAGCTAAGAAAGGTATCTGTGCTAAATGTTACGGTAGAAACTTGGCAACAGGTAAGATGATTCACATGGGTGAAGCTGTAGGGGTTATCGGAGCACAATCAATTGGTGAACCGGGAACTCAGTTAACACTGAGAACTTTCCACCAGGGTGGGGTTTCAACAAACGTATCAGAAAATCCATCTATCGTTGCAAGAAGAGACGGTATCGTAGAATTGGATGAAGTAAGAACAATTACTTCTGAAGACGAAAACGGTAACACTGCTGAAGTAGTAGTGTCTCGTACAACGGAATTCAGATTGGTTGCTGATAATGAAGCTAGAACTCCATTAATGGTTGCCAACGTACCTTACGGTGCTATATTAGCTGTAAAACCAGGTGATAAAGTAAGTAAAGGTGATCTTATTTGTAAGTGGGATGCATATAACGCAGTTATCATTGCAGAAACTTCAGGTAAGGTAGAATATGAAGATATTATCCAGGGTATTTCATTCCAATTGGAAATTGACGAAGCTACAGGATTCGAAGAGAAAGTAATCTCTGAATCTAGAAATAAGAAAGCCGTACCTACTTTGAAGGTGGTAGATTCTAAAGGTGTTGAACAGAAAGGTTACAACTTACCGGTAGGAGCCCACTTAATGGTAAACGATGGTGAAAAAATTAAAGCTGGTAAAGTTTTAATTAAAATCCCAAGAAAAGCTGCAAAGACAGGGGATATCACCGGAGGTCTTCCGAGAGTTACCGAATTATTCGAAGCAAGAAACCCTTCAAACCCGGCGGTTGTTACAGAAATCGATGGGGTAGTTTCTTACGGAAAAATTAAGAGAGGTAACCGTGAATTGATCGTTGAAGCTAAAACTGGTGAAAGAAAAATTTATTTAGTTAAATTATCAAACCAGATCTTGGTACAGGAGAATGACTTCGTGAGAGCTGGTTCGCCACTTTCTGATGGTTCAATCACTCCAGACGATATCTTAAGAATCAAAGGTCCAACTGCGGTTCAGGAATATTTAGTAAACGAAATTCAGGAAGTTTACCGTCTACAAGGAGTAAAAATTGATGATAAGCACTTCGAAATTATCGTAAGACAGATGATGACGAAAGTATCTATCGTTGATGGAGGTGATACTCAGTTCCTTGAAGGTGCTCTTGAGCACAAATATGACTTCTTAGAAGAGAACAACAGAGTTTTCGGACTTAAAGTAGTTGTAAATGCTGGAGATTCTAAGTCATTCCAACCGGGTCAGATGATTACTGCAAGAGAATTAAGAGACGAAAACTCTAAATTGAAGCGTGAAGATCAGGCTTTAGTGGAAGTAAGAGAAGCTTTACCTGCTACAGCAACGCCTGTATTGCAAGGTATTACAAGAGCAGCTCTTCAGACTAAGTCATTTATGTCTGCAGCGTCATTCCAGGAAACAACGAAGGTTCTTAACGAAGCGGCTGTTGCTGGTAAAATTGACTTCTTGAGCGGTCTTAAAGAAAATGTAATTGTAGGACACAGAATCCCTGCAGGTACAGGTCTTAAAGAATATCAAAACGTGATCGTAGGTTCTAAGAAAGAATTCGAAGATCTTAACTAAAATTAATGTTTCGGAAATTTGAGGTTTGGATTTATTTTTATATTTTCACAACCTCAAAATTTCGAATAAAAAAAAATATTTTATAACAATGGACAACAATCAAAATCCGCAAGACGGAAACATCAACATCGAATTGAACGAAATGGTAGCTGCAGGAGTTTATGCAAACCTTGCTTTGGTAAACCACTCTCCATCTGAATTCGTTGTAGATTTCATCCAGTTAATGCCAGGTGTACAACAAGCTAAAGTAAGATCAAGAATTATTCTTGCTCCTCTTCACGCTAAAAGAGTACTTTCTGCTCTTCAACAAAACATCACAAACTACGAACAACAATTTGGTGAAATCAAAGAAGTTGAGCCTTTCGTATTAGGTGGAAACAACGTACAAGCTTAAGATTTTTTCTTAATCATAATACATAAGAATGCCTCAGTGAAAACTGGGGCATTTTTTATTGAATCGTAATACCACATTTTTAAATAACTCAAATAGATAAAAAAAAAACATCCCAATCTATCTATTTTATATATTTGCGTGTTGAATATGATATACGGGATATGATAAATAATCAGTTTATTCTTAATAGATTTGGTTTCTTAGGCAGTGATTTTGCGAATGAAATTCAAAAACATGCCGTTTTAACTAATATAAAAGCAAAAACAGAAGTCATCAGAGAAGGTCAAAAAAATAAGTTTGTCCCTTTTGTGATCACAGGTTCTGTAAAAGTATATTCTCTCAATGACGGCAGAGAACTAATCTACTATTATGTAAGACCCAACGACAGTTGTCTGATGACTTTTTCTTCGATTTTTAATGATTATACGAGTAAAATCTATGCAATAGCAGAGGAAGATTCCGAAGTAATGCTTATTCCGGTGTCAGTAATCCATGAATGGTTAATTAAATATCCTGAAATCAACAGAATTTTTTATAGTGAATATCACAGACGATTTTCTGACGTAATGAATATGGTAAATGATGCCGTTTTCCATAAGCTTGATAAAAGAGTTTTAAATTATATTAAACAGCAGATAGAACTTACAGGACAGAATCCTATAAGGCTTACTCATCGGGAAATTGCCAGTAATTTGGGAACTTCAAGAGAAGTGGTAAGCCGTGTAATGAAAAAAGTGGAAAATGAAGGAGAAATTATTCAGACGAAAGAAGGGATAAAAATGCCTGAAAATGAAAATGTTAGATTTAGCTAATATAAAAGTTTTAAGAGAGTAATATCTGTTATTGATAGAAACTATGTGCTCTGTGACTTTTATCACACGATTTTAAACTGATAAGTCTATAAGTTTGTCATACAATTTTTAATAATAAACGTGCATGACAAAAACTTTCTTACTTTTATCAATGTTAATCTCAGGATTTGCCTTTTCACAGGAAGATCTGCTGAAAGATATTGATACTATTCAAACTAAAAACACCGAAACTTCGCAGCCGGCTTTTAAAGCACTGCAGATCGTAACGGGACAATCCACAAAGCTTTCTGCCAAAAATGAATGGTACATTGTTGTAGCCCACCGTTTCGGCGACGTAAGCAAAGGATTCAAAGATTTCTTCGGATTAGATGATGCTTCTACCAAATTGGGTGTTATATATGGTGTGACAGACGGGATTTCTGTAAGCCTTTCCAGAGAAACCAATCTTAAAACTTTTGAAGGTGCTGTAAAGTATAAATTGCTTAAACAAAATGACAGTTTTCCTGTAGATGTTGTCGGGTACAATGTTATGGCATTAAATACAGATCTGAAAAAAGACAATTATCCACATCTGCAGTTTGGCGACAGACTTTCTTATCTTACACAGGCTTTGATTTCCAGAAGATTCAGTGATGATTTTTCTCTACAGTTGACGCCGTCGTATGTTCACAAAAATTTATATGAACCTTTAATTGAAGACAAAAATCAATTTCTGACAGGTTTGGGAGGTCGCTACAAGATTTCAAAAAGGATTTCGATTAATGCAGAATATTTTGTGAATTTCGACAATCACAGTTTCTACAAAAATCCACTTTCATTAGGGATGGATATAGAGACCGGAGGACACGTTTTCCAGCTTTTATTTTCGAATTCCCAGCTGAATTCAGATATTGGCTATCTTACAAATGCTGCCGGAAAATGGGAAAAAGGACAGATTTTCTTTGGGTTTAATCTTTACAGAGTATTTTAATTATGAAAAAGTTTATGTATATCATTTCATCGGCAGTCGTATTCGTTGCCTGTGAAAGCAGAACCTACGAAGAAATTTCAGACAATACTCCCATTACACAGGTTGTAACTTTTACCAACGATGTGAAGCCTATCATTGATGCTAATTGTGTCAGCTGCCATTCACCGGGTGCTCAGGCTTTAACGAATTATACTCAAGTGAAGAATAATATCGATAACATCATCGACAGAATTGGAAGAGCCAACGGAGATCCTTTAAAAATGCCTCAGGGAGGAAGTTTATCTCCGGCACAAATTAATATCATCACCAAATGGAAAGCCGACGGGCTTCTCGAAAATTAAAAGAATGAATATGAAAAAGCTAGTATTAATTATTGTAGCATTATTTTTTACCAATCTTGTTTTTGCTCAAAAATATGTTGCTAAAACAGGAAAAGTAACGTTTGAAGCGTCTGTACCTTTATTTGAAGATGTTTTTGCACAGGACGACAACAATGTGGCTGTTATCAATTCGGATAATGGAGATTTCGCTTCAGTTTCTGTTGTTAAAAACTTTCATTTTAAAACAAAATTAATGGAAGAACATTTCAACGAAAGTTATGCGGAAACGGCAAAATATCCGAAAGCAACTTTCAAAGGTAAAATTGTAAATTTTGATAAAACTAAATTATCTACATCACCTCAGAAATATACAGTTCAGGGAACTTTAAACTTTCATGGAGTTGATAAAGCTTATACGTCACAGGCAACAATCTATGCTAAAGACGGTAAAATTTATATGACTGGGGGATTTGTCGTAAAGTCGGCCGATCACAAAGTGACAATACCAAAAATGGTGTCTAAAAAAGTGGCAGAAACAGTGAATATTCAGTATAACTATGTTTTGTCAAAACAATGAAAAAACTGATTGTTTTAATGACTGTTTTTCTGAGTGTTGCAGTAATTAATGCTCAGCAAAAAGCAAAATCTATTTTTGATATTGCAAGAAACGGAACGGTAGCTGAGGTAAAAGATCTGATGAAACAGAACCCGGATATTATCAACCAAACCAATGAAAACTGCTTCTCTCCATTGATTTTAGCTTGCTATAAAGGCAATGTGGAAGTGGCTGAATTTTTGATTGATCATGTAAAGGATGTCAATTATAAAAGTCAGGAAGGAACGGCTTTAGCGGGACTTTCTGTAAAATATAATAAGGTTTTGGTAGAGCATTTACTTAAGAAAAATGCCGATCCCAATATCAAAGATGCTACAGGATCTACTCCTTTATTCTGGGCAGTGAAATTCGGGAATAAAGAATTAACAGAATTATTACTTCAATACAAGGCAGACAAATCTATAAAAGACACAGAAGGAAAGACTCCTTTCGAATACGCCTTACAAACAAACAATAAAGAAATCATTAACCTACTTAAAAATTAAAAAATATGAAAAAACTTCTACTATTAACATCAATGGCTCTTGCAACTTCTTTGGGAGCTCAGTTTTTCTCGTCAGGAACAGTGAATCTGGGATCAACCGGTATGACTGTAAAATTAGTGACTTCGCCAACTCTTGCTACGATTACTTTAACAGGAGCAGATACATCTTATTTGGGAATAGGATTCGGTACTTCTGGAATGGCAAACGGTGCGGATGGATTCATTTACAATTCTTCTGCAAACAGAGATTATACATTTGTAGGAGTAGGGGGAACGCCTACAGCAGATGCTTCACAGGACTGGACTCAGACTTCCAATACCGTTTCAGGAGGGATCAGAACGGTAGTTGCTACAAGATCTCTTTCTGGGGGAGCTGGTGACACGGCGATACCAAATGCAGCGGGAACAGTTAATATTTTCTATGCTAAAGGACCTGGAACGGCGCTATCATCAGGATATCACGGAGGTGGAAACAGAGGATATGCAAGTCTTACAATGGGATCGGTTTTAGCAACAAATGACCTAGCATTGGAAAGCAAAAAAGTAGTGCTTTATCCAAATCCTGCAAAAGAAACTGCTAATTTTAAAAATGCGGACAAAATTACATCTGTAGATATATTTGAATCAACAGGAAGAAAAGTAAAATCTGTAAAAATGGAAAGTGAGAGTATCAATATCTCTGATTTGAAATCCGGAAATTATTATTTGGAGATTACGTTAAAAGATGGATCAACTTCTTTTGAGCAACTAATCAAGCAATAAATTGAATTTAAATTTTTAATAATTGTGATCCTGAAAGCCGTAAGGTTTTCAGGATTTTTTCTTTTGTTTAAAAGTATTTTGATAAATTTATCCACATTTGTAATACCAAATCTTTTCTTTTTATAAAATTAGAGGATTATGATAGTTGACCATAAACAATATGACTTATTTGGAAAACCTTTATTGCACAAATTGGTTTTAAAATCACCTTTTACATTTGATTTTCCTATTACGGATAATGCCTGCTTTTTATATATGCTGGAAGGTGAGATGCAGTACAGGCTGGATGATGAGAAAAAAGATCTTCCGACAAAACATTCTTTATTTCAGAACTGTATACAATCTGATAAGCAGATAAGTAATGAGAATGTAGAAAACAAAAATGAAATTCTTATTATTAATTTTCATCCGGATATACTTGTGAAAATTTATGATAAAGAATTGCCTTTGTTGCTTAAATCAGAAAAAAATATCATTTCAAATAAATCAATTGAACAAATAAACAATGATTTCTTAATTCAGAAATATATTGAGGGTCTGCTATTTTATTTTGAGAATCCATCTTTGGTAAATGAAGAAATTTTAGTGTTGAAATTAAAAGAAATTATACTTTTACTTTCTCAAACACGGAATGTAGAAGCAATACAGGTTATATTATCGCAGCTTTTTTCACCAACGACTTATGTTTTTAAACAGATCGTTAAAGCACACTTGTTTTCCCAGTTAACTATTGAAGAACTGGCACAGCATCATAATCTGAGTGTTTCTTCCTTCAAACGCGAATTTGCAAAACATTATAATGACACGCCTGCCAATTATATTAAAACTAAAAAACTGGAAAAAGCTGCCGAACTGCTTCTTATTTCTGATGAACGCATTTCCGACATTGCTTTCGATTGTGGGTTTAATGATCTTGCCAATTTTACTAGAAGTTTTAGTAATAAATACAATATTTCTCCTACAAAATATCGTTTGAACCAAAATGATAAATAATTGAGCCAATTTGCAAAGTCCAATTTTTGAATCTGTTGCAATTTTGCAGTGTTACTTATAACACGCAATTTAATAACAAACAAATTCAAAAAATACTAAAATGGGACTATCAAACTTAGGAATTTTCCATACTGTCATTGGCGTTGTTGCCATTATATCAGCTTTGTTATCATTCATCAGATTCGGTAAAATTAATTTAAACAACATTACCGGTAAGATCTATTTTTATTTCACAATCATCACATCGCTTACTGCATTAGGAATTTCTAAACACGGAGGTTTTAATGCGGGGCACGTACTTTCTTTAATCATTTTGATTCTTGTATCGGTTGCCTTTTTTCTTCATAGCAAAAAAGAAGGTAATAATAAAGCACGTTATTTTGAGAATTTTCTCATGTCTTTCAGTTTTCTTCTGTCTATGCTTCCTACAGTCAACGAAACTCTTACCAGAATTCCGGTTGGACATCCTTTGGCTAAAGATATTAATGATCCTTTAATCAGTAAAACTCTGCTTGTTATTTTTATCCTTTTTATTATGGGTTCGGTTTATCAGATTGTTAAGCAAAGAAAAATTAATAAATCAGAAACCAATTCAATTGAAATTTAATAGAAACAGATAATGTTAAAAAAATGTTTATCGAATTAAACTCATGAAATATTTAAATTTATTTTAATCTATAAAACTTTTCAGTCAGAAATACAGAAGGTAACTTTGCGGAAAATTTTATAATGAAGCAAGGGTTACAATTCTTATTACTGATGATTTCATTGGTAGTTTCTGCTCAGAAAGAAAATGTGGATACCGCACAAGTCGTTATTCCAAATAGATATAACAGCGTTGAAGCACAGACGAAACCTTATGTAATTATGATTTCCACAGATGGTTTCCGATACGATTATGCTAAAAAATACAATGCCGAAAATCTTCTGAAATTTTCAAATGAAGGCGTTCAGGCAAAAACAATGATTCCAAGTTATCCGAGTATTACTTTTCCGAATCACTGGTCTTTAATTACAGGATTATATCCTTCTCATCACGGTTTGATCGATAATTTTTTCTACGATTATAAAAGAAAAGAAGCTTATGCAATGAACGATCGAAAAAATGTACAAGACGGAAGCTGGTACGGTGGAACTCCGCTTTGGGCATTGGCTGAAAAACAAGGAATGGTTTCGGCTTCTTTAATGTGGGTTGGCTCAGCAAGTGATGCTGGTGGAAAAAGACCAACCTATTATTATCCGTATCATGAAAAATTTTCACCTTCTGAAAAAGTGAATAAAGTGATTAATTGGCTGAAATTACCAGAAGATAAAAGACCGCATTTCGTTTCATTATATTTTCCTGAGGTCGATGGTAGCGGACATCATTTCGGACCTGATGCCAAGGAAACAGAAGATGCTGTACACTTAATTGATAATGCGATAGGAGAGTTGGTTCAAAAAGTAAATGATTTGGGATTAAAAAATGTAAATTTTGTCTTCGTTTCAGATCACGGAATGATAAAAGTGGATGGTGAAACTCCTCTGGAAATTCCTGTAATGCTTTTCAATAAAGATAAATTTGATTACTATAATTCTCAGACTTTATTAAGAGTGTATGTTAAAAATCCGGATGAGGTTAAAAGTGTTTATAAAGAATTAAAAGCCAATAAAACCGATGATTATGAAGTATATCTGGATAAAAAACTTCCAAAATATCTTCACTTTGCAACAAGAGATGATCAATACCATAGAATCGGGCAAATTTTATTGATTCCAAAAGCGCCAAAGATTTTCCTGGAAAAAGGTAAGAAAACCTCGGTCGGAAAACACGGCTATAATCCAAAAGAAGTTCCTGAAATGAAAGCTACATTCTTTGCTTGGGGACCTGAATTTAAAAATAATTTGGTAATTGATGAATTTGCCAATATCAATGTTTATCCTTTAGTTGCCAATGTTTTAGGATTGAAAATAGACCAGCCGATTGATGGAAAATTGAAAGTATTGAAAGGAATTTTGAAGAATCAGAAAAGATTAAATTGAAATAATTTTTAATATTAAGTTTAAAACAGTTTCGGCGAGCCAAAGGCTC
>Ga0308171_1002764_pt1 | contig 17496 bp, 16 predicted proteins | sample PhyGR1_FD_202135 | JGI IMG/M metagenome (GOLD analysis project Ga0308171, IMG submission 202135) | Phyllosphere microbial communities from UC Gill Tract Community Farm, Albany, California, United States - DLSLSG.R1 | ecosystem: Host-associated > Plants > Phyllosphere > Unclassified | place: USA... | reverse complement strand
GCTGCTGTTCTTCGCGGTGCCGTTCCTGATCGTGCTGATGATCAGTTTCTCGCACAGCCGGGTCGGCTCGCCGCCGTACACCTGGCTGCTGCAGTATGTCGATGGCGGGCTCTCGCTCAAGCTCAACCTCGAGAACTACCTGGCGCTGTTCCGCGATTCGATCTATGCGCAGGCGTTCCTGAGCTCGATCAAGATCGCCGCGATCTCGACCTTCCTCACCCTGCTGATCGGCTATCCGATGGCCTATGCCATCGCCCGCCTGTCGCCGGCCGCGCGCAACGTGGCGATGATGCTGGTGGTGCTGCCGTCCTGGACCTCGTTCCTGATCCGCGTCTATGCATGGAAAGCGATCCTGGACCGCAACGGCCTGCTCGACCAGTTCCTGCAGTACACCGGCCTGCAGTCGCTGATGACCTCGATGGGCCTGCCGAAACTGCAGCTGATCGACACCCCGACCGCGGCCTACATCGGCATCGTGTACTGCTATCTGCCGTTCATGGTGCTGCCGCTGTACGCCAACCTGGTCAAGCATGACCACCGTCTGCTGGAAGCAGCCTACGACCTCGGCGCCAAGCCGTGGCAGGCGTTCCTGCGCATCACCCTGCCGCTGTCGAAGGCGGGCATCATCGCCGGCTGCATGCTGGTGATGATCCCGGCGATCGGCGAATTCGTGATCCCGGAAATGCTGGGTGGTTCGGAAACCCTGATGGTCGGCCGCCAGCTGTGGAACGAGTTCTTCAACAACCGCAACTGGCCGGGCGCCTCGGCGATGGCCGTGGCGATGATCCTGTTGCTGCTGGTGCCGATCCTGCTGTTCAACCGATCCCAGCAGCGGTTGCTGGAAGGGAAGCAGGCATGAGCCCGCGTTCTGCCAAGGGCCTGGGCCTGGGCGTGCTGCTGCTCGGCTTCGCTTTCCTGTACCTGCCGATCCTGCTGCTGATGTTCTATTCGTTCAACAGCTCGCGGTTGGCCATGGTCTGGGCCGGGTTCTCCACCCGTGCCTACAGCGATCTGTTTGCCGATCGCGCGCTGATGGATGCGATGTGGACCAGCCTGGTGGTCGCGTTCTGGACCGCCTGCACCGCCACCGTGCTCGGCACGCTGGCGGCAATGGTGATGACCCGCTTCAAGCGTTTCCGCGGCAAGCCGTTCTTCGGTGCGCTGGTGACCGCGCCGCTGGTGATGCCGGACGTGATCCTCGGCTTCTCGCTGATGGCGCTGCTGGCCTCGATGGGCGCGATACCGGGCTTCCCGGCGCGCGGCCTGGCCACCATCTGGATCGCCCACGTCACCTTCACCCTGTGCTTCGTCACCGTGGTGGTGTCCTCGCGCCTGCAGGAGATGGACCTGTCGCTGGAAGAAGCGGCGATGGATCTTGGCGCGAGCCGGCTGACCGTGTTCACCCGCATCACCCTGCCGATCATCGCCCCGGCGCTGGTGGCCGGTTGGCTGCTGGCGTTCACCCTGTCGCTGGATGACGTGGTGGTGGCCAGCTTCGTTGCCACGCCGGGCTCGACCACGTTGCCGATGAAGGTGTTCGCCTCGGTACGCATGGGCATCAGCCCGAAGATCAATGCGCTTGCCACGCTGCTGGTGTCGGCAGTGTCCATCGCTGCGGTGATCGGCTGGTATATCAATGCGCGTGCGGAGAAGCGACGCCAGCGCGATCTGCAGCTGGCACGCCAGGACAACGGCTGAGCCAGCAACATCCGGCTCACGGCGGCAGGCGCACAATGGGGGCCTACCTGATGGAGACCCCCCATGACCGTCGAGATCATCAACCCGGCCACCGGCCAGGTGACCTACCGCCATGAGCTGATGGATGCTGCTGCCATCGAGCAGCGCCTGCAGGCTGCAGCCGAGGCGTTCCCGCGCTGGGCCGAGCGCTCCCTGCAGGATCGCGGGGCGATCCTCAAGCAGATTGCCGGCCAGCTGCGTGCGCGCCGCGATGACCTGCAGCAGGCCATGACCGGCGAGATGGGCAAGCTGAAGGCCGAGGCCCTGGCCGAAGTGGAAAAGTGCGCGGCGACCTGTGAGTTCTATGCCGACCACGCCGCCGATTACCTCAAGCCACAGCTGATCGATACCGAGGCCCAGCGCAGCTATGTGCGCTATGAGCCGATCGGCTGCGTGTTCGCGGTGATGCCGTGGAATTTCCCGATCTGGCAGGTGTTCCGCTTCCTGGCCCCTGCATTCATGGCCGGCAACGTGGCGCTGCTCAAGCATGCCAGCAACGTGCCGCAGTGCGCCGACCTGATCCTGGCGGTGTGCCGCGAGGGTGGCCTGCCGGACGGTGTATTCGACGTGCTGCACATCGACAACGACCAGGCTGCCGAGGTACTGCGCGATGCACGGGTGAAGGCCGTCACCCTGACCGGCAGCGAGCGGGCAGGGCGCTCCATCGCGTCCAACGCTGGCAGCCAGTTGAAGAAATCGGTGATGGAGCTGGGCGGCAGCGACGCCTTCGTGGTGCTCGAAGATGCCGACCTGGACAAGGCCGTTGCCGCGGCGGTGAAGTCGCGCTTCGACAACAGTGGGCAGACCTGCATTGCCGCCAAGCGCTTCATCGTGGTTGAAGCGGTGGCCGATGAATTCACCCGGCGCTTCGTCGAGGCCGCGGGCGAGCGTCAGTACGGCGATCCGAACGAGCGCGGCACCACGCTGGCGCCGATGGCCCGTGCCGACCTGCGCGACGAACTGCACAAGCAGGTGCAGGCCAGCGTCGCCAAAGGTGCGCGGGTGCTGATCGGCGGTGAACCGATCGCCGGTTCGTACGCGGGTTACCCGGCCAGCGTGCTCGACCAGGTAGGGCCGGGCATGCCGGCCTACGACGAAGAACTGTTCGGGCCGGTCGCCGCGGTCATCCGGGTCAAGGATGAAGCCGAAGCGCTGCGCGTGGCCAACGACACCCGCTTCGGCCTCGGCGGCAGCGTGTGGACGCGTGACCCGGTGCGTGGCGAGTCCTTCGCCCAGCGCATGGAATGCGGCGCGGCCTTCGTCAACGCCATCGTCAAGAGCGATGCGCGGTTGCCGTTCGGCGGCAGCAAGGAATCAGGCTTCGGCCGTGAGCTGGCCGACCACGGCATCCATGAGTTCATGAACATCAAGACCATCTACGTGGCTTGATTCTGAACGGTAGTGCCGGCCGCTGGCCGGCATCGCCTCGTTGCCGGGCAGCGGGCCGGCACTAGCAAAGGCGGGTCATGGGCCACCACCATCGGTCGCGGCCTACCGGTTCGGTGGGTGTCGACCGTTGGTCGTTACGCCCTACAGCCACTTCACCCGCTTGAACAGCCGGTACAGGCCAACGCAGATGCCACCGACAGCGACGATCATCAGCGGGTAGGCCCACGGCTGGTTCAATTCCGGCATGTGGCTGAAATTCATGCCATACCAACTGGTGATCAGCGTCGGTGCGGCCAGCAGCGCGGCCCATGCACCCAGCCGCTTCACTGTTTCGCCCTGCGCCAGCGTCACCAGTGACAGGTTCACGCTCAGGGCCGTGCCCAGCATCTCGCGCAGCGTGTCGATGACATCGCTGATGCGTACCGCATGGTCGTGCACGTCGCGGATATACAGCTTCACTTCGTCCGGGAACAGTTCGCCCTGGTAGCGGCGCAGCTGTGCCAGTACATCCTGCAGTGGCGCCACCGCCATCCGCATCTTGTTCAACTCGCGCTTGAGCTCGTACAGGCGCACCACCGTGCTGCGCTTGTAGCTGTCGGCGAAGATGTCCTTCTCCAGCAGTTCCAGGGTGTCGCGGAAGCGGTTGGTGATGGGCAGGTAATTGTCGACCACGAAGTCGGCCACGGCGTACAGGCAGTATGAGGGGCCCATTTTCAGCAGCTGTGGTTCGCGCTCGACGCGCGCACGCACCGGTGCGTACGAGAGCGAGGCGCCATGGCGCACGGTCACCAGGAAACGTGGGCCGAGGAAGGCGTGGGTCTCGCCGTACTGGATGCGCTCGTCAACCATCTGCGCGGTGGTCACCACCACGAACAACGAGTTGCCGTAGGCCTCCACCTTGGGGCGCTGGTGCGCGTTGCGCGCATCCTCGACGGCCAGGTCGTGCAGGCAGAATTCTTCCTGCAGCTTCAGCAGTACGTCTTCATTCGGATCGTACAGGCCGACCCAGACGAAACCGTTGTTGCTGGCGATGACATCGCTGATGGCATCCAGGCTGATGTCGTGGCGTTTGCCGTCGTCATCGTAGTGGACGCAGTTGATGACGCAGGTGGGATTGGCTGCGGCGGAGGCGGCAGCAGGGGCGGGCAATGAGGCGGGCAATGACATGCCCGCCATCGTGCGTCAGTGCTGCGTTTCCGACAAGTGAGGACGGCGCCCCAGCACCCAGGCCAAGGCGGCGTGGACCGGCAGCAGCAGCACGATCCACTGCACGTTGTACTGCGCCTGCAGGCTCAGCCAGTGCAGCACCAGAGCCGCCACGGCCTGTACCGCCACCAGCCACAGTACGATCCTGAACATGCGGCTGGGCACGCGCCGCCGCAGCAGGCTGATCGCCCCCGGCAGCAACAGCAGGCACAGCGGCGAGAGCAGCAGCAGGTTGCGGTTGGCCCAGGCGGCGTAGTGCGTGCTGAAGCCCCACAGGAACACCAGCAGGCCGCCGGCGATGGTGCACAGCAGCCACAGCGGCAAGGCCAGGCCGGCCAGCAGGCGCGTGCGCCTGCGCAGCGCCAGCACGCTCGCTGCAATCACCAGGCCACACAGCAGCCACGGCCACCAGTGGCGCGCGAATTCCTTCGGTTCGGGGTCGATGCGGTGCGGCAGCAGTTCCTGTTCGGACTGCACCAGCGGGCGGCCGTCGCTGTTGCGGGCTTGGCGCAGGGCGTCGGCCAGGCGCATCGGCACGAAGGCTTCCTGCCAGCGCGACAGCGGCTGGTCGGCAAACGGGCCCAGGCCGATATCGAAGCCCAGCCACATCCACGGCGCCGGGGACGCCAGCCGTACCGACTCGCTGCGATAGGTGTTGCCACGCGAACGGCCCGACAGCTGCGAGTGCAGGCCGCCGCCCAGAGCCTTGTCCAGCGTGTCGCGCACCATCGTGGCGCAGTTGGCGGTGTAGTAATCGTAGTGGTAGCGCGCGTTTTCCGGCTTGGCCCTTTCGGCCAGGTCGGCGGCCAGCGAGCGCGCCTGGTCAGGGGTGATATCCAGCCACTGCACGCTGGCACCGCGGCCGGTCTCGTCGTAGTACGACAGGCCCTGCTGCAGTGGCAGCGCCACCAGGTAGTACATCATGTCGCCACGTACGAAGCGGCCGATGAAATCCTGTTCGGACGGATCGAAGTAGCCGAAGTTGTACGAGATCGCCTCGCCGCTCACCGGGTCCAGCACGACGATGGCATCGTGGCCGAAGCGTTCGAAGAACACGGTGCCGGGCTGCATGGTGACCACACCGACGCGTGGGGCAGGGGCATCGCTGGCCGTCGAAACGGTCGGCGCCGCCGCCTGCGCGAGCACGGTCAGTGGCAGGGTCGTGGCCAGCACGCACAGCACCAGCCACAGGGTCAGGATCGGGCCACGGTGCTTCAAGCGTCGTCCTGCGCGTCCGGTGCCAGCACCGTTACATGGAAGGCCTGGACCCGGCGCGCATCGGCGCGGGCTACGCGGAACATGAAGCGGTCCAGCGCCAGTTCGTCACCGACTTCCGGCAGATGGCCCACCGCTTCGGTCACCAGGCCACCGATGGTGTCGTAGTCCTCATCGGAGAAGGTTGCACCGAAGCGCTCGTTGAAATCGCCGATCGGCGTGAGCGCATCCACCACGTACTGGCCATCGGCCTGGATGGCGATCTGCGCCGAGAAGTCCTCGGCCTCGTCGTGTTCGTCGTCGATCTCGCCGACGATCTGCTCCAGCACGTCCTCGATGGTGACCAGGCCGGCGACACCGCCGTACTCGTCCACCACGATCGCCATGTGGTTGCGCGACAGGCGGAATTCCTTCAGCAGCACGTTGAGCTTCTTCGCTTCCGGAATCAGCACCGCCGGGCGCAGCAGCTCACGCACGTTGCCCGGACCGTTGTCGGCAACCACGCCGCGCAGCAGGTCCTTGGCCAGCAACACGCCGAGGATGTCGTCCTTGTTCTCGCCATGCACCGGGAAGCGCGAATGGCCGGACTCGACCACCTGCTTCATCAGTTCCAGGAAGGGCGCCTCCACCGGCAGCGAGACCATCTGCGAACGCGAGATCATCACGTCGCCCACGGTCAGCTCGGCCACTGAAATGGCACCTTCCATCATCTTCAGGGTATCGGCGGCGATCAACCCTTCTTCCTGCGCGGTGTGCAGGACAGCGACCAGCTCGTCGCGGGTGTGGGGTTCGCCGGAAAAAGCAGACGTCAGGCGTTCAAGCCAGCCGCGCTTCTTTTCACTGTGCTCCACGGAGGAGCTACTACTGTCGTCTTCTGACATCTCTGGAAAAAAGGCACCCGGCAGGCCGGGCGATGACCCAAGTCTAGCAGGATGTGGGGGCCTGTCAGTGACCGTCGGCCGCCGGGACGGTGGCGGCCGGGCCCTCGTCCTCGGCCGGCAGGTCCAGGCTGTAGGTGCAGCCGGCCAGGGTCCTGCCCGGGTGGGTGGCGACGGTGGATACGCTGAGGATGATCGACTCGATCTGCGCCTCCCCGGTCTTCGGGTCGGTCACATCGCGGCTGACCAGCTCGCGCCCGGCCATGAACTTGCCGTCCTGGTCGTAGCCGATCTCCAAGGCCAGCTGCTTGGCCAGCGGCCGCGGATCGGCCTGGTCGAGCACGGCCATGACGCTGGCGCCGGCCACGGCCACACGCTCGGTCTGCTGGCCGAACACGGTGATCGGGCTGGCCAGCCGGTACTCGCTCATGAACTGGTTGCCCTGCGGCAGCGGCTGCAGGCCATGCGCAACGGCCTTCAGCGGATCGGCCAGCAGCGGTGCCAGTGCGGCGTGCTCGGCCACGCCCTGGCGGCATTCGATCAGGGCCGGCAGGTCCAGCGGCGCGGCGGAAGCGGTGGAGGCAAGCAGTAAGGGCAATGGCAGGAGGGTACGCAGCAGCACAAGCGGGTTCCGTAATAGGGCCGAGCCCATGCTCGGCTGCTTTTTTGGCCAGGTCGGCGGGGCGCATGGTGCACTGCGGCCGAGCATGGGCTCGGTCATACGAGCACCGGCCCGCTGTCAGCGCTCGCCCGCGTACGGGTCGTCGATGCCAAGCTCGGCCAGGATCTCGCGCTCCAGCTGTTCCATCGCCTCGGCTTCCTTGTCGTCCTCGTGGTCCCAGCCGAGCAGGTGCAGCACGCCGTGCACGGTCAGGTGCGCGTAGTGGGCGTTGAGCACTTTGCCCTGCTCCTCGGCTTCACGCGCCACCACCGGTGCGCAGATCACCAGATCGCCCAGCAGCGGGAACTTGACGCCCTTGGGCAGGCCCTCCGGCACGTCGGCCGGGAAGCTCAGCACGTTGGTGGCGTAGTCCTTGCCCCGGTAGTGCCGGTTCAACGACTGCCCTTCCTTGCTGTCGACCACGCGGATGGCCAGGTCGGCCTCGCGGATCCGGCCCTTCAACGCCGCCGCCACCCACTTGCGGAAGCTGACAGCCGAGGGCAGCCCGGCACGGGGCAGGGCGTAGTTGACGGCTACATCGAGGCGGACGGGACCCTTGGTCATGGCAACACCGGCATTTCAGATCGAACAGGAGGTCACAGTATCGCGCGTGTCGCCGTTCACTGCGACTTCCAGTCGCCGGCCTCGTAGGCGATTTCGATCACCGACGCCTTGGCCGCACGCGACTGGATATCGGCATTGCCGGTCGATGCGTGGCAGTTGTAGCCGTTCTGCAGGGTCACCTGACTGGCCAACTGGATTGCCCCCTGCTCCGGCGCTGCATCGGGATCCACATACAGGGTAGCGTTGGCACAGCCGCCTATGTTGGCCACTTCCAGCGCCGGAATCAGGCTGCGCGTGGCGCGATCAGCGAGGACATCGAATGCCTCGCGCGGGAGGACGGACTGGTTGGCCGAGATGCGCAGCTTGAAGAAATGCAGCTGTTTGTAGAACAGATAGCCATTGGAATGCAGCGGCTGGTTGCTGGACACCTGCAGCAGGCCCAGGCGCAGCTTTTCGCCTCGAACCTGTCCTGCCTTGGCAATGGCCTGGATCACCGCCGCGTCGATGTCATTGGCACCTTTCGCAGGAACTGCCTCGGCCGACAGCGCGAAGGGCTCCTCTCCCAGTTCCTGCAGGTCCGCGTAGATGCCGGACGCAACCGCCTGCCTGAGGTCCGCCTGCAAGGCCTGCATGCCGTGGTCCACGGCAACCTGCGGGTCCAACCGGCCCGCCGGATACACGAAAACACTGATCGCCGCCTCTGGGTGCAGGCGGCTGCGGTAACTGAATCCGGCCCCCGCCAATCGGTCGTCCGGGTTGTAACTGCTGCGCACCAGCGTGAAATCCTCCACCTGGTAGGGAGCAATCACATAACTGGATTCAACGTACGCCCGCGCTTCGGCGGCGGGCGGGGGAGAGGCGAGTGAAGGGACCGGCCCGAGGGCCAGCAGGCACAACGACAGCAGCAGGCCCGGGCGAACCATGACACGTCCTTATGTGCACAGGAGCCCGGAGTGTAGTGTCATTCCGCTCCAGGTTGAATCTGGTGCAGGTCGCGGCGGTCGTAGGCACTGACGATGCGCGCCACCAGCGGGTGGCGGACCACGTCGCGGGCTTCGAAGAAGGTGAAGCTGACGCCCTCCACGTCGCGCAGCACGTCGATCGCATCGCGCAGGCCGGACTTCACATGCTTGGGCAGGTCGGTCTGGGTCAGGTCGCCGGTGACCACGGCGGTGGAGCCAAAGCCCAGACGGGTCAGGAACATCTTCATCTGTTCGATGGTGGTGTTCTGCGCTTCGTCCAGGATCACGAATGCATCGTTGAGCGTGCGGCCACGCATGTAGGCCAGCGGCGCGATCTCGATGACGTTCTTTTCCAGCAGCTTGAGCACCTTTTCCACGCCCAGCATTTCATACAGGGCGTCGTACAGCGGGCGCAGGTACGGGTCGACCTTCTGGCTCAGGTCGCCCGGCAGGAAGCCCAGCTTCTCGCCGGCTTCGACCGCCGGACGCACCAGGATCAGGCGCTGCACGCGTGATTCGTTCAGTGCTTCCACTGCGCTGGCCACGGCTAGGAAGGTCTTGCCGGTACCAGCCGGGCCGATGCCGAAGTTGATGTCGTGGCTGACGATCTGGTGCAGGTAGCGGCTCTGGTTGGAACCCCGCCCGCGCACGGTCCCGCGCTTGACCTTGATCGCCACGTCCTGCGCTTCGTAGGAGCGGTCGGCGATCTGTTCGATGTTGGCCGCGTTCAGCCGCAGGTGAATGGCGTGGTTGTCGAAGGTGGTCTCGGCGGCTTCTTCGTACAGCGCCTCGATCAGTTTCTGCGCTTCGGCGCTGGCCTCGGCCGGGCCGCTGACGCGGAACACGAAGCCGCGGTTGGCGATTTCCACGCCAAGCTTCAGTTCGATCTGGCGCAGGTGGCCGTCGAACGGGCCGCACAGGTTGGCCAGCTGCGCGTTGTCTTCCGGCGACAGGGTGAAGTCTCGATGCTCGATGCTTTTCATTGCTTGGGGTGGGGCGGGTTCGCCGTCCACCGCGATGGAGTCAGGGACGACAAGGGTAACGCGCAAGCCGGCATGACGACAGTTCTCCACACCGGGTGTGGACCGGCGCCGAAGAAACCTGTGGATAGATCTTCGCAGGGCTTGTGCCACAAGGAAGATGATGCCGTGGTGAAAATTCTGCCAGTGCCTGCTGGGTTTTCCACATGCGGTGTGGACGGTGTTGCCACGAACCTGTGGATAGGTGGCAGCGAGCCTTGCGGCAGTGGCGTTGGCAACGACTGATCAATTATTGGCCAACGCTGATCTGGATCATTGCGGGTGCACAGGGAGCATGGCACCGTGGCGCCATCGCAGGAGGTGGCGCATGGCCGTAGGCACGTGGGTGCGCAGGATGGGGTTGCTGTGCAGCTGCCTGCTGGTGGGCTGCAGCGACGCACCGCCGGCGGCACTGGGTACGCTTGAGTGGGACCGGATCAGCGTGCCCGCGCCAGCGGCTGAAGTGATCAGTACCGTTGACGTGCGCGAGGGGCAGGCGGTCAAGGCGGGCGCGCTGCTGATGCGCCTGGACCCTGTCCGCGGCGCAGCCCAGCTCGACGCCGCACAGGCCGAAACGGCCCGCGCGCAGGCACAGCTCGAGGAACTGCAGGTGGGCCCGCGTCCGGAGCAGATCGCTCAGGCGCAGGCACAGCTCGCCGCGCTGCGCGCGCAGGCGGCGGAAGCCACCGCTTACTACCGCCGGGTGCAACCGCTGGCCCGTCAGCGGCTGGTGGCTGCCGCCGAGCTGGACCGGGCCCGTGCGGCCGCCGACAACGCCGTGGCCAGCGTGCGTGCTGCCGAACAGGCGTGGCTGCAGCTGCAGCGCGGCAACCGTCGCGAGGACATCGCCCAGGGCCAGGCCGCCTCCAGGGCGACACAGGCACAGGAGGTCGTGCAGGCCGTCAACCTGCAGAAACTGCAGCTGCGCGCGCCGCGCGATGGCGTGGTTGATGCATTGCCCTACAGGCAGGGCGACCAGGCACCGATCGGTGCGCCGCTGGTGGTGATGCTGGTGGGCGAACGGCCGTACGCGCGCGTGTACCTGCCGCAGCCGTTGCGCCTGCAGGTGAAGGTCGGGCAGGCCGCGCTGGTGCAGCTGGACGGCGCCAACACCGTATTGAAGGGGCATGTGCGGTCGATCCGCAGCGAACCTTCCTTTACCCCCTATTACGCGTTGACCGGTGATGACGTCTCGCGGCTGAGCTATCTGGCCGAGATCGAGATCGACGACAGTGCCGACATGCAGGCGCTGCCGGCGGGGCTGCCGGTGCAGGTGCGCTTCTGAATCCGGTCGATGACATCGCCGTGCGTGCGCAGGGCCTGAGCCGCCGTTTCGGCGACCTGCTGGCGGTGGACAACGTCGACCTGCAGGTGCCGCGTGGACAGGTATACGGCTTCCTCGGCCCGAACGGCTCGGGCAAGTCGACCACCATCCGCATGCTGTGCGGGCTGCTTGAGCCGAGCGCCGGCGAGATCGAGGTGCTGGGCCTGGCGATCCCGGCGCAGGCCGAAGCGTTGCGCCGCCGCATCGGCTACATGACCCAACGTTTTTCGTTGTACGAAGACCTGTCGGTGCGGGAGAACCTGGAATTTCTTGCCGCCATCCAGGGTCTGCCACGCGCGCAGGCGCGGCAACGGGTCGATGCGCTGCTGCAGCAATACCGCCTGCAGGACCGCCAGGTGCAGTTGGCCGGCACCCTCAGTGGTGGGCAGAAGCAGCGGCTGGCGCTGGCCGGTGCGGTGATCCATGCGCCGGAACTGCTGTTCCTGGATGAGCCGACTAGTGCGGTCGATCCCGAGTCGCGTCGCGATTTCTGGGAAGCGCTGTTCGAACTCGCCGATGCCGGCACCACGGTGCTGGTGTCCACCCACTACATGGACGAGGCCGAACGCTGCCACCGGCTGGCGATCCTTGATCGAGGTGCCCTGGTAGCCGATGGCACGCCGGCCGAACTGTGCGCGCAGCTGCAGGGCCGCACTCTGGTCGTCACCACCGCACAACCCCGGCAGGCCAGCCGCGCGCTGGCGGCGTTGCCGGGCGTGCTCAGCGTGGCGCAGATCGGCACCGAGCTGCGCGTGCTGTGCAGCGACGGCGCGGCCACTACCACCGTGCTGGCGCAGGCCCTTGCCGCCGCCGATCCGCAGGCCAGGATCGAGCCGGTGGCGCCCAACCTGGAAGATGTCTTCGTTGCCGCCACCCGTGGCCGTGGCCGGGAGCCGGCGGCATGAGCCTGCGACGGCTGTGGGCGATCATGCTCAAGGAGCTGCGCCAGCTGCGCCGCGACCGGATCACCCTGGCGATGATCATCGGCATCCCGGTGATGCAGCTGCTGCTGTTCGGCTACGCGATCAACCTCAACCTGCGGCACCTGGATGCCGGCATCGCCGACCAGGCCAATAGTGCGGCGTCGCGCGCGCTGGTGCAGGACATGGTCGCCACCGGTGTGATCGCCCCGCGCGCGCAGGCCTATACGCCCGACCAGCTGATGGAGGCCTTGCGACGGGGCAGGATCAGCGTGGGCATCGTGATTCCCGCCGATTTCGAACGACGCCGCTACGAAGGCCGCGAAGCGGTGCAGGTACTGGTCGATGGCAGCGACACGGTGGTGCAGAGTGCGGCGATCCAGCTGGCGCAGGTGCCGCTGGACACGCGCCCGACCAGCAACACGCGGCCGTTGCGCGAAGGCAGCATCGCCAGCGGGCCGGTGAGTGTCATCAGCTTCTACAATCCGCAACGACGCTCAGCAGTGAACATCGTGCCCGGCTTGATCGGCGTGATCCTGACCATGACCCTGGTGATGTTCACTGCAGTGGCAGTGGTACGCGAGCGCGAACGCGGCAACATGGAGCTGCTGATCGCCACGCCGGTATCGCGCAGCGAACTGATGGTCGGCAAGGTACTGCCATACGCAGCGATCGGTCTGCTGCAGACCACTCTGGTGCTGCTGTTGGGCACGTGGTTGTTCGAGGTGCCTGTCCGCGGCAGGCTGCTGGATGTCTATCTGGCCGCCGTGCTGCTGGTGCTGGCCAACCTCGCGCTGGGCCTGTTGATTTCAACGCGCGCGCGGTCGCAGTTCCAGGCCATGCAGATGACCCTGTTCCTGTTCCTGCCCTCCATCCTGCTGTCGGGCTTCATGTTCCCGTTCGCCGGCATGCCCCGGCCGGTGCAGTGGCTGGCTGAAGTATTGCCGCTGACCCACTTCCTGCGCCTGGTGCGCGGCATCATGCTGCGCGGGGCTTCGCTGTGGGAGCTGTGGCCGGACGCACTGGCGCTGCTGGTGTTCATCGTGGCGATGATGGCCCTGGCGATCCTGCGCTTCCGCAAGCGGCTGGATTGACGTGGCCGGGGTCGGATCCCCACAGGGGCTCTGACCCCAATGATCGGTGCAACGGGTCGGAGCCCCTGCGGGGATCCGACCCTGCCGGTCAGCCCGCCACCACGCGCCCGCGCAGCGAATTGGTCAGCGCTTCGGTGATCACCACATCCACGAACTGGCCGATCAGGCGCGCCGGCGCCGGGAAGTTCACCGAACGCATGTTCTCGGTCTTGCCGGTCAGTTCGTTCGGGTTCTTGCGCGAAGGGCCTTCCACCAGCACGGTCTGTACGCTGCCGACCATCTTTTCGGAGATCTGCGCGGCATGCGCGTTGATCCGTTCCTGCAGCCGCGACAGGCGCGCATGCTTTTCCGCATCGCTGATGGTGTCTTCCAGGTCTGCAGCCGGTGTGCCCGGGCGACGCGAATAAATGAAGGAGAAGCTGTGGTCGAAGCCGATGTCCTCGATCAGCTTCATGGTCTTCTCGAAATCAGCATCCGTCTCGCCGGGGAAGCCGACGATGAAGTCCGAGCTGATCGAGATGTCGGGGCGCACCGCACGCAGCTTGCGGATCTTCGACTTGAATTCCAGTGCGGTGTAACCACGCTTCATCGCTGACAGCACGCGGTCGCTGCCGGCCTGCACCGGCAGGTGCAGGAAGTTGGCCAGCTGCGGTACATCGCGGAAAGCGTCGATCAGCGAGTCGCTGAACTCCAGCGGATGCGAGGTGGTGAAGCGGATGCGGCCGATGCCGTCGATCTCGGCGATGGTGCGGATCAGCAGGCCCAGGTCGGCCAGTTCGCCATCACCATAGGGGCCACGGTAGGCGTTGACGTTCTGGCCGAGCAGGTTGATCTCGCGCACGCCCTGCGCCGCGAGCTGTGCCACTTCCACCACCACGTCCTCGAACGGGCGGCTGACTTCGGTGCCACGCGTGTAGGGCACCACGCAGAACGAACAGTACTTGGAGCAGCCTTCCATGATCGACACGAATGCCGACGCGCCATCAGCACGCGGTTCGGGCAGGCGATCGAACTTCTCGATTTCCGGGAAGCTGATGTCCACCTGCGGGCGCTGCTGCTCGCGACGGGCGCGGATCAGTTCCGGCAGGCGATGCAGCGTCTGCGGGCCGAACACCAGGTCGACGAACGGCGCACGCTTGATGATCGCCTCGCCCTCCTGCGACGCCACGCAACCGCCCACGCCGATGATGACCTCGCGGCCCTGGTTCTTCAGGCTCTTCCAGATGCCCAGCTGGCTGAACACCTTTTCCTGCGCCTTTTCGCGGATCGAGCAGGTATTGACCAGGATGACGTCGGCGTCCTCCGGGCGATCGGTCAGTTCCAGGCCATCGCTGGCGGCAAGCACGTCGGCCATCTTGGCCGAGTCGTACTCGTTCATCTGGCAACCGTGGGTCTTGATGTACAGCTTGCCCTTCACCTGGTCAGGCTTGCGCGGACCAGAGGGCAGGGCAACGAGCGGAGTGCCGCCCTGGGCGGCGGGCGGAAAGACGTCTGGCGTCCCGTTCATGGCGCTTAATCCATTCGGGTGGCGGGAAAGGGGGCGATTCTACCCGCATCCTGCGCCACCCGCCCGGTAGCGCCGGGCCATCCTAGGCGGAATGCCAACGGGGCCGGGCGGTGCGCTCGCGGGGCATGGCCCCGCGCTACCGATATCCCGCGCCACTCGCCGCCCTTACGCCGCGGCCAGCTCCGCATCGATCTGCCGCGAGCGGTCGAACGCGGTCAGCGCACTCATCCGTGCGATGTAGGCGGCCGTCGCCGGTGCCGGCTGCACCAGACCGAATGCACTGGTCCAGGCCAGTGCATTGCCCCACAGCACGTCGGCTGCACTCATCACCTCGCCCAGCAGGTAAGGCCCCTGCGCCAGCTGCGCTTCGATCACCTGCAGCACCGTATCGGCATCGTTGTAGGGCGACATCAGGCGCGGCGGCGGCTCGCGATGCATGGCCTTGTCGATCATCGCCGGCTCGAAACAGGCGCCATAGAAGGCCATCCAGCGCAGGTAAGGGCCGCGCAGGGCGTCGCCGATCGGCGGCGCCAGCCCGGCTTCCGGGTACAGGTCGGCCAGGTACAGATAGATCGCCACCTGCTCGGTCACCAGGGCGCCGTTGTGGACGATGGCCGGCACCTTGCCCATCGGGTTGATCGCCAGGTAGGCCGGAGCCAGGTTGGCACCGGCCTTCAGGTCCAGCACCTGCATGCGGTAATCGGCGCCCAGTGCTTCGAGCAGGGCCACCGCGCCGCTCGAGCGCGACCGGGCGGCGTGGTACAGGGTGATCTGGCGGGATGTCATGGCGGTGCTCCGTGCGGGTAGTGATGAAGTGGCGCTCATCCTGAGGCACTATTGCGGACGACTTCTGTCCTCGATTGCACATGCGCCATACCGCCCACCGCCTGCTTCGCCTGATCTCCCTGCTGCAGGCCCGCCGTCACTGGTCTGGTGCCGAACTGGCCGAGCGCATGGGCGTGGACCGGCGCAGCATCCGCCGCGATGTCGAGCGTCTGCGCGAACTGGGCTACCCGGTGCAGGCCTCGGCGGGTGTAGGCGGTGGCTACCGGCTCGGTGCCGGTGCGCCGGTGCTGCCGATGCTGCTGGATGAGGAAGAGGCCACCACACTGGCGATTGCCCTGCGTGCTGCCTCGGCCACCGTGTCCGGCATCGATGACACCGCCCGGGGATTGCTGTCCAAGCTGGACCCGCTGGTGCCGGCCCGCCGCCGCCAACAGGCCGGCGAGGTCCATGCCGCCACGGCAACGCTGTCCAACATGCCCTCCACCGATGCCCGCCTGCTCGGTCGCCTGGCCCAGTACTGCCGGCAGGCGGCGCGGCTGTCCTTCGAGTACCGCAGCGCGCAGGACGTGCTGACCCAGCGCGACGTCGAGGCCCAGCACCTGGTCAACTACGGCAGCCGCTGGTATCTGCTGGCCTGGGACCGGGTGCGGCAGGACTGGCGCACCCTTCGGGTCGACCGCATGGGGGTGGTCGTGCCGCAGTCGGGGCCGGGCCTGCACCGGCGTACCCCGGCGCCACCGGACGTGATGGTGCGGCAAGCGGTCAGCCAGGCGCCGTTCGCCCTGCAGGCCGTGCTGCGCCTGGCCGGGTCGCAGGCCGAGCTGGCTGGCCGGATACCGCCCTGGTGCGGCGTGCTGGAGGCCGATGGCGCCGACCATTGCCTGTTGCGGATGGGCGCAGAGAGCCGCGGCATGATGCTTGCGCAGATCCTCAGTCTGGACCGCCTGCCGGTGGCGCTGTGGACCACGCCAGTGGAGTTGCGTGAGGAGCTGGCACACCGGTTGAGCGGGCTGGGCCAGCTGCTGGCTGTGCCGGCGGTCACGGACTGAGCGGCGCAGCTTGGCAAGCTGCAGCGAAGCTGGGACACTCGCGGCCATGAAGGGGAGACTGGGGATAACGGCGATCATCATCGCTGCGCTGACCGCTGCGCCGGCCAGCGCCGGTACCCTGTACAAGTGCCTCGGCGCCGACGGTGTCACCAGCTATGTCAGCAAGCGGGTGGCCGGTGCCCAATGCAGCACCATCAGCTATACCCGCAGCGCGGGCAGGGCGGCGCGCGCTGCGGTCGCCACGCCGGTGCCGACGCCGCTACCAGCACCTGCGGCAGTGGTGGCCAGCGCCGAGCGCAATTCGGTTGCGGTTGCCGCCGTTGCGGCCAGTCCTGCTGTGGCAGCGACCCCGGCACCCGCAGCGGCCTCTACGCAGGCCAGCCCACGCGGCGGCAGGATGGTCAGCGGCCAGGTCTATTCGTACATGCAGGACGGGGTGCGCCACTACACCAGCGCACGCCCGACCCAGGTTGCCAACCTCGGCCCGGTGCGGACCATCCGCTACAGTTTCATGGAGCGCTGCTACGCCTGCGGGGTCAATCCGCGCGTCGATTTCGGCAGCGTGCGCCTGAACACCACGGCCTTCCAGAGCGAGATCACCGCGGCCGCACGCGAGTTCGGGGTGGAGGAGGCCGTGGTACGCGCGATCATCCATGCCGAGTCGGCCTACAACCCGACCGCACTCAGCCGTGCCGGCGCCCAAGGCCTGATGCAACTGATGCCGCCCACCGCCGCGCGCTTCGGCGTCAGCGATTCCTACGACGCCGGGCAGAACATCCGTGGCGGTGTGCAGTATCTGGCGTGGCTGTTGAAGCGTTTCAATGGAGATCTGACCCTGGCCGCGGCCGGCTACAACGCGGGCGAGGGCGCGGTCGATCGCCATCGCGGCGTGCCGCCTTACAGCGAGACCCAGTATTACGTGCGCCGGGTCGGCCAGCTGGCCGAGCGCTATCGCACGGCCCTGACCAAGCAGTAGGTGCCGATCGCCGGCCGGCACGCCTTTGAACAGGTAGTGCCGGCCGCTGGCCGGCAACCTGACAAACTATGTTGTTGCAATGCGTTGTGTGGCGCGCGACGGTTCCGCTACACTCGACCGAGATTCAATGCGGCTCTGGCCCCCACCGGAACCGCTGGCAGCCTTAAAGCTACCTAATCAATATCGGAGTGCCGGATGGCCAACGATGG
>Ga0308171_1002763_pt1 | contig 17498 bp, 9 predicted proteins | sample PhyGR1_FD_202135 | JGI IMG/M metagenome (GOLD analysis project Ga0308171, IMG submission 202135) | Phyllosphere microbial communities from UC Gill Tract Community Farm, Albany, California, United States - DLSLSG.R1 | ecosystem: Host-associated > Plants > Phyllosphere > Unclassified | place: USA... | reverse complement strand
TAGGAAACGATCTTGCTCCCGTCGGCCGCCAGACGTACCTGCCCGGGCTCGTAGGGTTCGATCATTCCTTCCTGCTCCGCCATGCGGCGGATCCACTTGTCTGACTTGATGGCCATGGTATTCAACGTATTCAAAGAATCCGGCATTTTACGCGAAAACCGGCCCAAGTTGGGCCATCGCGGGCCATCCTGGCACGCCCGGGCCTGCCGCTGCTGCCCGGCAGGCCTGCTTGCCTCAGCTAGCGTCCCCCGCCGAACAGGGACTTGAAGAAGCCCACGCGTTCTGGTTGGCGGCGTTCATAGAAGGGCTTGGTCTCGGTCAGCATGAAGTCGGCGATGCTGTTGCCGGCCTCCACGCGCAACATGTCCACCGGTGCATTGGCCGGTCCGTGCTCGGCGATCACGGGCGTAATCTCGCGCATCAGGCGTTCCATGTGGCTGGCGGGAAGATCGACGCCTATCACCAAGGTGGGCTGTGGATCGTGACCAGGGTTGTGCATGAGGGCGAGATAGGCGGCCTTGACCTTGTCGTGGCGGGTGAAGAACGCCGACAGCGCGTCCAGCATCGCCTGCGGCGGCTGGTCCGGCACACCCAGCTGCACATTGGCACCGCCCATGTCGCGCGAGGGCGGCACGCCGCCGTTGTCTTGCTGCAGCACATGGGCCACTTCGCCGGGGACGAAGTACTTGGGGAGGGGGCTGTCAGGATAGAGGATGAAAATCGTCCGGCCATCGCCACACATGCGGAACAGTTCGCGCACCGTCATGCCCAGACAGGAAGCGCCTTCCTCGAAGGCTTGCCCGATTTCCTCCATGGAACTGAACATGGGCAGCATCATCTCGCCGTCTTCGCCGGGCCAGCGCATGATCTGGACCTGCTCGCGGTTGCCGTCGGGCGGCAGGTTGCCGCGCACGAACACGGTGGACTCCAGCAGCATGCGATAGAAGGCGGGACGCGCTTCCGGGTCTTCGTGGGCCCGGCGCAGGGCCTCTTCGAGGGGGGTGACGGCAGGGGAGGATTCGGCTTGCATGGCGCTCTCTTTCTGGTTGTTGGGGTCCATGCCGTACCGTTCCGGCGAACGGCACAAGGCGCACTTTTGAGCAGGCTGCAAATCGAAGGTTCCCATCTTGTGGGATATCGGCGACAATGGACCGATATTTCCAAAAGGAAACAATATGTTCTTCCTGATTGCGCGTTTGCTCAAGGCCTGGACCCGCCCCATTCCCGGCCCGACCGGCGAAGGCAGCCGGGACCACCTGCCGCACGCCGACGGTGGCGAGCCTGCCGACTGGGGGCCGCGTGTTTACCTGCCGGGCCACGGAGACATTTCATTGCGCCGCGCCTTGCCCAGAGTCGCCGCCATGGAGAAGCCGGAACTGGTCTGCGAATGCATCACGCAGCATTCGGGCTATCTGCGCCAGGCCGGCATCGAACGCGCGATGGTGTTGAATGACACGCGCTACCTGCCGCTGCTGGCGGCTCGCCTCAACGATTGGAGCGCTCCGGTACGGCAGGCAGCGCAGCAGGCACTGGCGCATTACCGCAGCACGCATCCTGCGGCCGATTTCGTCCCCGCCCTGGCCGCGTTGCATGGCGCGGCACGCGGGCAGCGCTCGGACCACGCGTGGATCGCCGCATTCGTGCAAGGGCTTGATGCGGATGACACTGCGGATTGGCTGAAGCCCGCGCTTGCGTCACGCGATGCGCCCCTGCGGCGCGCAGCGTATGCGCTGGCAATGGATTACCTGCCGCAGCGACTGGACGAACTGGTGGCCTTCGGCCTGGGCTCGCGCGATCTGATGCAGGCGCACCGGGCGCTGCTCGCCCTGCCCCGGCTTGATGACGAGAGGCGTCGCGCGCATACACCGTTGGGCCTGCGCTCGCCGTTCGGACAGGTGCGCCAGTTCGCGGCCGACCATGCGCCTGCGCCGTTGTCCCGGGAAGCGCTGCTGACGCTGCTGTTCGATCCGATGCCGCGCATCCGGCAGACGGCGGCAGCGCAACTGGCAGCGTTGGGAGAGGATGTGAAGGGCCACGTGCATCAGGCCATCCAGGATGGACAACTGGCCGCGCGTCCGCTGTGCGCCGCACTGGCGCTGCTGGTGCAGTGGCGGCAGCCGGATGTGGAGAATTTGTTGCGCCACCATGCGGACGATGCGCGCGAACGGGTGCGGAGACAGGCCTTGTTCCTGTGGGCCAGGATGTTGCCGCAGGAACGCGATGCCGTGGCCTCGCGGGCTCTGCTGGACGCGGCGGGCTCGGTGCGCAAGCTGGCGGTGCAGCTGTGCCGGGATGGCGCTTACATCCGCTTTGAGGATATCGCCACCATGCTGCGTGAGCATGGACATCAGACGGCGGCGCTATCGCTCTGTGCGCGCCATCCCTGGGATATGGTGGCTTGTGTCGTTTTCATTGACAGTCTCGGGGAGCGTCAGCCCTGTCAGGATGAACGCCTGCGCGCCGCGCTGATGCCGTGGCTGGGCAATGCGGAGGCTGGATGGACCAGTCCGCAGCCTTGGCATATCGCGCTGATGCAGGAGCGGGATGGGGTGCGGAGGCTGCGGCGGATCATGTCGCCGGGTTGGGATGCGAAGTTGGATGCGTTGCTGAGCGGGTTGATGGAGCGGTGATGGACTGAAGGGCCGATGCAAGTTTCTGGTGTGACGCTGTGTTGAGACTGCTTCGGCAGGGAGAATGTTGCGGGCAACAGTGCTTTTGTGCCGCAGATCATTCCTGCGCTTTCTTTCGCACGGAACGCATCAGCTCTGACGAGACCTGTGAAATTTCGGACGTACGAAGACATTAAATGTTTTGCTGAATTCACAAAGCCTTTTGATGTATGAGCGAAGCGGTCAAGTGCCGCTTCAAAACCAAAGTATTTCGGTATCTTCCCTGCGCGAATTGCGCTTCAATGTCTCCCGCGCTGCGGTGACTATCCAACGTTAAAGCGTAATTTTCAGCGCTGCCATTACACGGGCACGAAGCGCCCACTTGTCTCTGCGTGAACATCTTCCAAGTGAAGGATTATCCGGGACACATGCCATCCTCATCGTTGACCGGGGGTGCGGGCGACTTCATCGCTTCGACTCCGACTTCTTCGTCACGCCTTCATGCATTTACATCTCGTCATCCCTCTCGCGCTTTCTCTACTCGCGACAGAAGCGAACGTCATTGAATGCACTCGCGCGATTTCAAATATGGAACAGCGCATCTGCAGCGATCCGCTACTGATCCGTCTGGACACCGCGCTGAACAACAACTACCGATGGATGCTGAATGCTCACATCGGTATCGAAGCGAGAAACGCACTCAGGCAATCACAACGAATCTGGCTGCGCCAGCGCAACCAATGCATCGACCGCGAATGCTTGCTGACCGTCTACAAGCAACGCATTGAACAGGTCTGCGACTACCCTGTTACTCAAGGAATCCATCCGATTTGCGACGAGTCCGATATGTCAGAAAATGCCATTCAGCGCGACTGATCATCCCGAAACTGAACGTGCAGGCTCGCTTATTTCTATCTCTCGCTGGGCCGGACTACCCAATTCTGATGTACTGGCTCGCACCTTCTTCAGCGCCGAGCAAGAGCCGACAGTTCATGGCACCCACCTGCCTGAAGACTCACATCGGTTAGTAACAATTGTTACCAACCATATCGTCTTTGGCTGCAGTCTTCATACTTTCCGCCTCAATCAACGAGCAAAAAGAAGAGGATCCCCAGCCATCATCGTACTGATGTCAGAAGCCGAAAAACTTATTTTTTTATTTCTCTCACAACTAGTTTTTCTGAATTTCAATAAGTCAGAACTCAAACTCTGTCTTCATTAATCAATGCCGTCTTTACAGAAAACATTCGATAGGATTCTGCGGCGAATCAGGGTTCAATAGCGCAGGAAATTTTTTCCCTGCGTGAACTCTCCAGGAACGCATCAGCAACCAACATCAAGGCGAAGAGCCTGTGAGCGAACGCCGTACTTGTGAAGCAGTCCGTACCGACCAGACATACAAGCTCGCGATTGCCGGTCTCCACTTGACCACGATCTCATCATCGTTCGGCGAACGCGCTCAGGAAAACCAGATGCAAGATATGGAGCAATTGGAACATGCTCAGCAAACGCGGATTTCAATGGTGTGCAAACCATCATCGCCAGATCAGGATGGTGTGCTGGACCATCATCGGCATTTTTGTCATCCGATACATCGTTCTGTTTGTGATCCGCTTCTACTGGGCAGGACTGGGTCCGTTGGATTACCGCCTGGCCGAGTCGATGATGGAGAAAATGAATTGCCACACCGAGCAGGTCAAGGCCATGTTCATTCCTTCAACCAATCAGGTGTTTCCTCCCCGCTGGAACCTGAGCCCCTTCAAGTCCAGCAATCTGGATCGGACCGATGCACGCTTCTGGATGCTAGAGAACTATCCGACCACTTTGATCGGATCCGAAATATTGACCGAGGCACCCGCTTGTCTCGGGGCCTATATCGCGGACATAAAGGACTATCCGGGACCGCATGCCATTCTCATCGTCGACCGGGATTCGGGTGACACCATTTTTCGTATTGCGCTGCTCAAGGACTATCTGACGCGATAACGCCGGATGGAGGAATTAATTTTCAATATTCGATACGAGGAGGTCGACGATGCTCAGCAAACGGCAATGGCAGTGGTGCGCGGATCACGAGCTGGGGATCAAGCTGGTTTTGCTGTACTTGTTTTTGGTGTTCATGATGGTCTACACCTACAATTTTCTTAAGGTTTTCTGGTGGAATAACAAGTTACCTTTGCAGTACCAGAATTTGACTCTCAAGAGCGCTGAAAACGGGTGTCAGACGGCTGATGTCTATGAAATGTTCATCCCTTCGCAAAATAAGCTGATCGCCCTTAACGGGAATTACAGCAACTACCAATCCGATCCGCTTGATCGGGGTGATGCAAGATACTTTCTCCTTGAGAAACACCGAACCATAAGCTGGGGATCTGAAATATTAGATAAACGCGCAGATTGTCTTGGGGCGTTTATTGCAGACAAACAAGGATGGCCGGAGCCTATTGTCATGAGAATTGTTGATCGAAGAAGTGGCATGCCTCTTTATCGAATTTCCTTGGTTAAAGACTATCTGAAGCGCTAACTTTTAGGAGCAAACTGTATGAGCAAATATCAAGTAACGGTCAAGACGTTTCCCACCGGAGGTGTCAAGAACTGGAGTCCACAAGTTGGACATGCGTTTGTTGTTCTATCTACTACAGGGCGCGAAGACATTACCATTGGCTATTACCCGATCGTTCATGGCGCTGACGGAGCTGGCACCGTACGGGACGATTCAATCTCGGAGAAAGACCCGAACGGGAACTCCGTACCTCACAGCGACACTTGGTCGCGCACATTTTCTGTATCCGAACGCCAATACAGCAACATGCTCGAATATGCAGCCTCTGTTGCCAACGACACCACCGACAATTACAGCGCCGTCCGGGGTGTACTTCCTCTTATCCTTCCAATCAGTGGCGTGACAGGCCCGATGTCCAACGTCTGCACCGATTTCGTCAAGAACATCCTGGCCGTAGGTGAGATTTCTCCCAGCGCGTACAGCTCCCTCTCGGACACCATGCTCCCGCAAGAAGTGACCCGCAGATACTCTAGCGTGGACACCAACCAGGTCAAGCCTGATTCAGCCCCCGCCGGCAGCTATTCAGCCAAGATAGCAAAGAACACGGAAAAGTTATGGAAAGGCATTCACGCCTATGATCCGTCGTATGCCAACTGGCTACCCAACACCGGCGGCCCCGGCCTCGCCTTCAAAGAAGAACACTTCGGCCGCAACGGCACAGTCCGCACTTACACCAATGGCGTGCGGTATATCGTTGACGCAGACAATGGAACACTTTCCTGGATCGTCCCCAATCCCGATACCGGCAAGATCACGACCACATTCCAGAACCTGGTGACCGGCGAAACGAGCTTCAAGACGGTGCCCATGGAGAGCAAGGCTGATCCCGTACCGCCGAAACCGACTGAAACCGTCTCCATCAAATCCTTCACCGAAGCTGCATTGAATGGGCACAAGCTCATCACCACTACCCAGACAGGAACGGGCGCAGTTTCCTATCAGCTGCGCAACCCGGATGGCAGCTTGTCCAATGCCAATATCGCAGCCAACGGCAGCCTCTCCTTCTATTCCGATGGAATGGTTCAGGTCTTCAACAATAACAAATACGTCGGACGGTTTACACTTGGTGCCAGCACCGGCACCCTCGCCGACGGCACCTCCGGCAACTTCCGCTACGACGCCGCCTCCGGCCAGATCACCCGCAGCAGCAGCAACATTGGCGGCCTCAACGTCACCGGCTTCGCCTACACCGAGCGCTCCAACAACGGCGTGAGCTGGAGCGACCGCCGCTACCAGTTCAGCGACGTCAACGCCGCCAACTCGGCCGATCACGCAGCCTGGGCCGCGCTTGCCAACGGCGCACTGAACAAGTCCGGCTTCGAGAACCTCGTCAATGCCTCCACCGATTACCTGGTCAACAATCAATTCAGCTACAAGCCTGGCGTACAGTACGTCCCCAGCTTCCCGCTGCCGGACCTGTTCCCCATCGGTGCCTTCTACGAAAGCCGATCCGCCATCTCCGACAAAGCGGAGTCGGTTGCACAACGCAGCTTCCGTATCCTCAACAGCAGCAACCTGGCACTGACCGCCCTGCAACTGGGAAGCTTCGATACCAACCGCGATGGCCAGCTCAATGGAGGCGAACTCAACGGCCTCACTGCCTGGGTCGACAGCAATGAGGACGGCGTCGCCCAGATGATGGAGCTGACCTCGCTGTCGATGGCCATGATGCGGGCCGGCCTGAACACGCTCCGCTCGGGCGACTACGCCTTCCATACCGCCGGCAACGCGAGCTTCCGCACCGAAGCCCAGCAACGCGCCACGACCTCATCCTCCTGGGAATTCGAGCCCGTGCTGCCGTGGGCGCAATTCAGCCGCTACGACTACCTGCGCCAGGTCGACAATACCTACTACGTCAATGCCACCGACTACATCCAGTTCGGCCCCAACCAGGTCAAGATCAACAACAGCAACCGCGACAGCCTCATCGGCACCGACGGCAATGACAGCTTCGATGCCAACTACTACGCGGCCTACAACGGCGTCTACTTCAACACCGACCTGCTGGTGAAATTCTATGCCGGCGCTGGCAACGATACGATGGGCGGCAGTGTCCGCAACGATACCCTGTGGGGCGGCACCGGCAACGATACGCTGTGGGGCTATGAAGGCAATGACACCCTCTGCGGCGAGGAAGACAACGACCAACTCATCGGCGGTGCCGGCAATGATGTCCTCGATGGCGGCAGCGGCAACGATACCCTGTTCGGCCAGGCTGGCAACGACACCCTCATCGGTGCCGAGGGCAATGATGAACTCCAGGGTGGTGACGGTGACGATGCGCTGCACGGTGGCGCAGGCCATGACAAGCTGTTCGGCCAGGCAGGTGACGACACGCTGTACGGGGGCGACGGCAAAGATGTGCTGGTCGGATTCACGCCGTCCAATGACAGCAAGCAGACCTTGGCTGCAGGCGAATCCGACAATGACACCCTGCGTGGTGGCAGAGGCGACGACAGCATGTACGGCGGCCTCGGCAATGACAACCTCGACGGCGGTGACGACAACGACCTCATCTTCGGCGGTGCGGGCAATGACACGCTGGCCGGCAGCGCCGGGGAGGATGAACTCGACGGTGGTGCCGGCAATGACAGCGTGGACGGTGGTGCCGGCGTCGACAAGATCTTCGGTGGCGTTGGCAACGATACGCTGTGGGGTGGTAGCGGCGACGACATCCTCGTGGGCTTTACGCCTTCCAATGACAGCAAGCAGAGCCTGTTGGCCGGGGAGACCGACGACGACACCCTGTACGGCGGTTCTGGCGATGACTTCATCATCGGTGCGTTCGGCAATGACCAGATGTGGGGCGGCGTCGGCAACGACGAGGCCCAAGGGGGCCTGGGCGATGACCAGCTCTATGGCGAGGAGGGGAATGATCGCCTCTTCGGCGGAGCCGGCAATGACCTGATCTATGGCGGTGCCGGGGACGACATCATCGTCGGCGGTGCCGCCGTGAACGAGGCCGCCCTGGCAGCAGGCGTGAGCGACAGCAACTTGCTCTACGGCGGCGCTGGCAACGACATCATCATCGGCGGTATCGGCAATGACTTCATCGACGGCGGCGCGGGTGCCGACAAGATGGAAGGCGGCAAGGGTGATGACCTCTATATCGTCAACAGCGTCAATGATGTCATCCTCGAACATGCGGCAGAGGGCTACGATACCGTCGTTGCCAGCAGCAACGCCATGCTCGGGGCCAACGTCGAAGAACTGCGCCTGATGGAAGGCGGCAGCTTCAACGGCACCGGCAACAGCGGCGCAAACAAGCTCATCGGCAACAGCCAGGCCAATATCCTGGATGGCGTCACCGGCGCAGATCTCATGATCGGCGGCCAGGGCAACGACATCTATTACGTCGATGACCTCGGTGACCGGGTCGTTGAACTGGCCGGCGAAGGCAGTGACACGGTTCTGTCCAGTATCAGCCATACCCTGGGCGCACAGGTGGAAAATCTGGGGTTGCTGGACTTTTCCAAGCCCGAGAAAGGTATCGCCGATGGCGTTGACATCCTGGTCTATGGCTATCCCAAAGCCAATGAGCTGGACTACATGCAGGGCAACGCAGTACGCGATTACGCCGGCACCTGCGCGCTGACCAGCATTGCCAACCTGGGCATCCAGGCCAACCAGAACCTGTCGGAAGCCAAGGTAGTGCAGCGAGCCATCGACAACAAATGGTGCGTGACTGACAGCGCCGTCAGCGACTACGAGCGTGGTGGTTCCAATTACGTCGGTCAGCGCGCCCTGCTGGACAGCTACGGCATCCGCAACGGCCTCATGCAGGGCTACAACGAAGAAGGCATCGCCAACCTGATCAAGGGCGGCCGCGGAGTCATCATCGCCCTGAACGCCGGCAAGCTCTGGGGTGAGAATGCCTACCTCGACGGCGGCGGCGTCAATCACGTGGTCACCGTGACCGGCGTTGCCTGCGATGCCAGGACCGGGAGTATCAACGGCTTCTATATCGCCGATTCGGGCCGCGGGCTGGTCAGCGACATGACGCGCTATCTCTCCGTGGGTGACTTCCGTCGCTATGCCAACGTCGCCAATGCCTACAGCATCTACACCATCGATCCGATCAAGCTGCGCAACGAAAACATCGATGGTGCGGGCAACGAACTGGCCAACATCATCACCGGCAATCGCGGCGACAACGTGCTCACCGGTGGACGCGGCAATGACACGCTCATCGGCCAGGCCGGCAACGACACCTATCGCTTCAGTCGCGGTGATGGAACCGATACCATCGTCGACAGCGACATGACGGTCGGCAATATCGATGTACTGGAACTCTCCGACATGCGCCAGCAAAACCTGTGGTTCAAGCACGTGGGGGATGATCTGCAGATCAACGTGATGGGAACGGCGGACCAGATTGTCGTCAAGGGCTGGTACGGCAGCGCTGCGGAGAATGGCGCAGGCCACATCGAACGCATCAAGACAGCCGACGGTTTGAACCTGCACGACACCGATGTCGAGCAATTCGTCCAGGCCATGGCTGGCTTCGCGCCGCCCACGGCGTCGCAAACCAGCTGGACCAACGGCCAGACCAGCAACGGCCGCATCCTGATGACCGTGACGCACTGACCGGTCAGTGCGGCGACAGCACCTTCGCATAAGCGCGGGGCCGTCGCCGCCTGCACCGGCACTGCACGCCCGTTCCTCCTTCATCCGCCCGGCCAGACGGCCTCCCTAAAGAACATCAGCGTGAAAGACCACGATAATCCAGACGCGCGCTCCGCCAGCGCAGAGGGCCCGGACAGCGGGCTGCACTGCCTGCTGATGATGGCCAGGCTGCACGACATCGCAGCCGATGCGCACCAGTTGCAACACGAGTTCGGAAGCGCACCCTTCCGCATTGAGACCATCCTGCTGGCAGCGAAGAAACTGGGCTTGTCTGCTCGCTGCGTGCAGCAGGACCCCAACCGCCTGGAGCGCATGCCGCTGCCGGCCATCGCCGTGGATCGTGACGGCAAGTTCCTGCTGATCGGCAAGATTGATCGTACCCAGCCCATCTGGCGCATCCTCGTACAACGGCCTGGCGAGCGGCCCACGGTGATGCCGAGACCCGCCTTCGAGCAGTGCTGGAGTGGCCAGATGATCTTCATGACCAGCAAGGCCAGTTTTGCCGGGACCATGAGCAAGTTTGATTTCAGCTGGTTCATCCCGGCCGTGATCAAGTATCGCAAGGCGCTGGGCGAAGTCTTGCTGATCTCGCTGGTGCTGCAACTGATCGGCTTGTGTACGCCGCTGTTCTTTCAGGTGGTGATGGACAAGGTGCTGGTCAATCACGCCATGAAAACCCTCAACGTCATCGCCATCGGACTGATCGCGGCCACCTTGTTTGAATCCATTCTGGGTGGAATCCGCACTGCCCTGTTCGCCCATACCAGCAGCAAGATCGATGTGGAATTGGGGTCCAGGCTGTTTGCACACTTGCTGAGCCTGCCCATCACCTATTTCCAGACACGGCGGGCGGGTGACTCGATTGCCCGCATCCGCGAGCTGGAGAACATCCGGTCCTTCCTGACCAGCAATGCCATGACGCTGCTGCTGGATCTGGCCTTCTCCTTCGTCTTCCTGGGCGTCATGCTCTGGTACAGCGTGACTCTGTCCTTGATCGTGCTGGCGTCGATTCCGGTGTACCTGATACTGTCCTTCATCTTCACCCCTGTGTTGCGGACCAGGCTGGACGACAAGTTCAACAAGGGCGCAGAGAACCAGTCGTTTTTGGTGGAGACGCTGACCGGCATGGATACCTTGAAGTCCATGGCGGTCGAGCCACGCTGGCAGCAGAAGTGGGAAAGGCAACTGGCCGCCTATGTGAGTGCCGGGCTTAGTACCGCCAACATCGGTCTGCTGGCCAGCGGCAGTGTCAGCCTGGTCGGCAAGCTGGTGACCGCTGCCATCATGTGGCTGGGCGCCACGCTGGTCATCGACCAGCAACTCACGGTCGGCGAACTGGTTGCCTTCAATATGCTGGCCGGACAAGTGGCCGCCCCCATCCTGAGGCTGGCCCAGTTGTGGAACGATTTCCAGCAGGTAGGAATATCGATGAGCCGGCTGGGCGACGTCCTCGATACGCGCCCCGAGGTGGCGGGCAAGAAGAGCCGCTTGCCCAGGCTAAGCGGTGCCATCGGCTTCGACCAGGTGTCGTTCCGCTATCGTCCGGAAGCCTCTGACGTGATCCGTTCTCTCACGCTCAATATCCGCGCCGGCGAAGTGATCGGCATCGTTGGCCGCTCAGGCTCGGGAAAAAGCACACTGACCAAGCTGGTACAGCGCCTCTATGTCTGCGATCGCGGACGGGTCCTGATTGACGGACAGGACCTGGCCATCATCGATACCGCCTCCCTGCGCCAGCAAATCGGCGTGGTGCTGCAGGAAAACATGCTGTTCTCCCGCTCCATCCGCGACAACATCGCCCTGACCGATCCCTCCTTGCCGATCGAGGCCGTCATGGCCGCCGCCAGGCTGGCAGGCGCGCATGAATTCATCTGCGAATTGCCGGAGGCCTATGACACGCTGGTCGGCGAACATGGCACCGGCCTGTCTGGTGGTCAGCGCCAGCGCATCGCCATCGCGCGCGCCCTGATCTCGAACCCGGCCATTCTCATCTTCGATGAAGCCACCAGTGCGCTCGACTATGAGTCCGAGAAAATCATCCAGGACAACATGCGCCAGATCTGCGCCGGAAGAACCGTGCTGATCATCGCCCATCGACTCTCGGCCGTGCGCGATGCCCATCGCATCCTGGTCATGGAGAAGGGCCAGATCGTCGAAAGCGGACGCCATGAAGAATTGCTGCGCAATCCCGGCGGTATCTACACGCATCTGCATCGCCTGCAGATGAGCCAAGGCGCGGCCAGCGCTTCTTCGGTGAGTTGACGACATGAAGTGGTTTCACTGGCTTGCCGCGTGGCGCGACCTGTGGCGACGTTATCATGCGGTCTTTTCCCACTTCTGGAAGAGTCGCGAACGCCTGCGTTCGGACTACTACAACCAGCAGGAGGCCGATTTCCTTCCCGCGGCGCTGGCCTTGCAGGAGTCGCCCTCTTCGCCGACCTTGCGCTGGACAGGACGCGTGTTGATGTGTCTTGTCGGCTTCTTTTTCCTGTGGGCGATCTTTGGCCGCATCGACATCATCGTGCAAGCCTCCGGCAAGGTCATTCCTTCCTCACGCACCAAGACCATTGCGTCCATTGATGTGGCCAGCGTCAAGGCCTTGCATGTGGTTGAAGGCCAATCCGTCAAGGCAGGGGAGCTGCTCATTGAGCTGGACTCCAGCAGCAGCGATGCCGAGCATGACAAAGCTGCCGATGTCGCAGCGCAGGCCCGCTTGCAGCTCGCTCGCACCAATGCCATGCGTGATGCCGTGGCATCTGGCCGTAGCCCCAGCTTGCCACAAGTACAGGCCAGCAGCGCTGCGCAATGGCAAGCGGCGCAACGGCAACTGGAAAGCCAATATCGGGATTTCAAAACCAAGCTGGATCGGCTCAACGATGAGATCGCCCGCTACGCTGCCGCTTTGCCGTTGGCCGAGCAGCTTGCCCATGACTATCACTCGCTGCTGGCCGACAACACCGTTTCGCGCCACGCCTGGCAAGAGAAGGAGCAAGCCAGGATTGAGCTGCGGGGACAACTTGCGGATGCGCGCAACCAGCGTGCCGCTTTGATTGCCCAGACCCTGAAGGAGGCCCACGATGAGGGTATCGATGCCAGCAAGCGCATCGAGGCCGCCCTGCAGGATCAGCGCCGCGCCGGCGAGCACAGCAAGTTGCTCAAACTGGTAGCGCCGGTGAGCGGCACGGTGCAGCAGCTCACGGTCCATACGGTCGGTGGCGTGGTCCCCGCGGCCCAGCCGCTGATGCAGATCGTTCCGCAAGAAGCGGCGGTCGAGGTAGAGGCGTTTCTGGAAAACAAGGATATCGGCTTCGTGGAGGTCGGCCAGCAGGCCCACGTCAAGATCGAAGCCTACGACTACACCAAATACGGCACCGTGCCGGCCACGGTGCGGCATGTCTCGCACGACGCCATCGAAGACGAGAAGCGCGGTCTGATCTATGCCAGCAAGATCGTTCTGGGACGAAACACCTTGACCGCGGATGGGCGCACTTTGCTGCTATCACCGGGCATGTCGGTGACGGTCGAGATCAGGACGGGAACACGGCGCGTCATCCAGTACGTGCTCTCCCCTCTCATTCGCCACCAGCGGGAATCCCTCAATGAGCGCTAGGCCTGTCGCGATGATCCTGATGGCAACGGCGCTCTCCTGCATGACGCCGCATGGACAAGCGCGCGATCTGGCCGACCTGGACCTGACGCCTCTGGAGGATCCTCTGCTGGCGCGGCCACCCGAACTGGATCATGGCAAAGTCCTGCCGGGCGATGCCCTGCCGCTGGCCTGTGATGATCGGCCAGCCCTTCTTACAGTGCCCTTGAGCTTGCGCGACGCCATCGACCTTGGCTTGTGTCACCACGCCCAAGTGAAGGCGGGATGGGCCCGCATCAAGGTACAGGCCGCGCAGAAAGGGGAAGCCAGGGCAGCCTATCTCCCGACCATCAATGCAGGACTACGACATCAACAGGAACGGGTACGCCAGCCCGATGCTGCAGTTGCTCCTGATGCGCAACGTATCAGCCGCTCGCAGTACTACACGCTGACCTGGCGTCTGCTGGACTTCGGCGGCAGGGCAGCCAATCTGCGCGCTGCCGATGCCTTGCTGGAAGCCGCACTGGCCAGCCACGATGCGATCTTGCAAAAGACCATGAGCAACGTCATTGCTGCGTATTACGAGGTTCAGACGAGCGGTGCGAATCGCCAGGCGAGAGCATTGAACGAAGGTTTAGCACGCCAGATCATGGAGACCACCCAGAGACGGGCAGCGCGCGGCATGGCCGCACGGTCCGACCTGCTGCAGGTACAAACAGCCTTGTCCAAAGCGGAGCTGGAACATGCGCGCGCCATCGGCCAACATGAGAAATCATTGATCACCCTGTCCATTGCACTGGGACTGCGAGGACAGAGCGCGCAAATTGACGTGCCCATCGGAAGCCCTGACTCGGCCATGGATGAGCAACAGGTTTCCCAAGATCTTGAGCAATGGAGTGCGCAGGCGCAACTGCACCATCCGGCCTTGCTGGCCTCGCGGGCCCAGCTGGCATCGGCGCGCGAAAAGCTGGCCGCGACGCGCGCCGAGGGCTTGCCCAATCTCGATTTCTCACACGGGTACTACGTCAACGGGCGTCCCAATCAGGGCAACGTGGGCCGGCAGACACGCGAGACCGTGACCGGTCTCTCCCTGAACATCCCGCTCTTCGACGGTTTTTCTCACACATACAAGGTTCGCAGCGCCCAAGCGCAGATTGACCTGCGGGAAGCTGAACTGCTGGAAGCCGAGGGACAGGTCATTGGCGAACTCGCCAGCGCATATGCGGACAATCAGGCCGCGCAACGAAACCTTGCGTCGTCACAACGGCTACTGGACAGCGCAACGCTTGCCCTGGAAGACGTTCAGCGCAAATACGAACGCGGGCTCAGCGACATCATTGGCATCCTCAATGTGCAAGCCGCTCTGGCAGATGCCAGCCAGGAACGCATCCGTGCCCTGGCCGAATGGCGTTCGGCCAGGCTCAGACTGCTGGCCAGCGCCGGGGAATTGGGACGCACGCGTATTGCGGAACAAGGCAAGTGAGCGCCAGCGACCCGCATCACCGGCGCCGTCTCGCTGAGTTCTATCGCTGCATGCTCTCCCACACCTTCTGCAAGCGCTTCACCGACACCGGCATCGGCGTCTTCAGTTCCTGCGCATAAAGCGACACGCGCAGTTCCTCCAGCATCCAGCGGAACTCGGTCATCTTGGGATCAACCCGGCCGGCGCGGTCCTTCAGGGCGCGCTGGTAGGGCAAGGCCACCGAATTCCACTCTGCCAGCAGGCGCGTATCGCGGGCCGGATCGGCACGCAGCTTGTCCAGCCGCACGTTGATGGCCTTGAGGTAACGCGGATAGTGGCTGAGATTTCCGTAATCCGTTTCCGCCACGAAACGCTTGCCCACCAGTTGCGCCAACTGCGCCTGCATGTCAGCCGCAGCAGCCGCATGGGCCTTGATGCCCTGCAGCTTCTTGGGCAGCGCGTGGTACTCCGCCAGCACCTGGCCGCACAGGCGCGCAATCTCGTTGACCAGCAAACCCAGCCGCGCCTTGCCCTCATCACGGCGGCGGTTGAATTCATCCGCGTTGCGCGGCAACGGGTCCTGCAGGAAAGCCCGTTCCAGACCGGCGTTGAGGATCTGTTCACGCAACTCTTCCTGCGAACCCAGCGCCATGAATTGCATGCCCATCTGCTGCAGGCCCGGAATGTTCTTCTCCAGATACTTCAGCTGCTCCTTCATCTGCAAGGCAAAGAGCCGGCGCAGACCGGCGTAATGGAAACGCGCCGCCTCGGCCGGATCATCGAAGACTTCCAGATCGCAATGCGTCTTGCGATCCACCAGCGCCGGGAATCCAATCAGTGTCTGCGCCTGCTTGCCACTGCCACGCGTGATCTCCAACAGCTCCGGCAATTCACCGAAACTCCAGCTGGTGAGATTGCTGTACTCGCCCACCGAAGCGGGCGCCGCCGGGGCTGCGCTCGGAACGGGCTTGCCGGGTGCAGCAGCGGACGCGGGTGCGGCGCTGTCCTCATCCTCGCGCGGGGCAATGGCCACCTGCTCGGCCAGCTTCTGGAACTGCTGGCGCGCCTGCCCGCCGAATTCGGCCTGCAGGGCAGCGAGATTGCGGCCCATCTCCAGCTGGCGTCCATGCTCGTCGACGATCTTGAAGTTCATCGCATGGTGCGCCGACAGCGTCTCCTGCTTGAAGTCGCTGGGCTTGACCAGAATCGTGATCTGCTCGCGAATGTCGGCAATGATGGCGTCGATCAGGTTGCCCCGGCCGAAGATCTTGCGCTCTTCCATGCGCTCGCAGAAACGCGCGGCGTAATCGGGCAGCGGCACGCAATGGCGGCGCAGCTTCTGCGGCAGGGATTTGAGCAGCAGGTGCACCTTCTCCTTGAGCATGCCCGGCACCAGCCAGTCGCAGCGGTCCGACGAGACCTGGTTGAGCGCATACAGCGGCACGGTGAGGGTCACGCCATCGCGCGCCGCACCGGGTTCGAAGTGATAGCTCAAGGCCATGGCGATGCCGGCCACGTTCATGGTCTTGGGGAAGAGCTCGGTGGTTACGCCCGCTGCCTCGTGACGCATCAGGTCGTCACGGTTCAGGTACAGCAGCTTGGGATCGGCGGCAGCCGCCTCCTTGTGCCACTTCTCGAAATCGACCCCGTTGCAGATGTCGTGCGGGATCAGCTTGTCGTAGAAACCGATGATCAGTTCATCGTCCACCAGCACATCGAGGCGGCGCGATTTGTGTTCCAGGTTCTCGATCTCGCGCACCAGCTTCTGGTTGTGCGCGAAGAACGGGGCACGGGTCTCGAAGTCGCCACCGACTAGCGCGTCGCGGATGAAGATCTCACGCGCTTCGTTCGGGTTGATCTTGCCGTAATTGATGCGGCGCTGGCTGTACACCACCAGCCCATAGAGCGTGGCGCGCTCGGAGGCCGTGACCTGGGCGGCACGCTTTTCCCAGCGCGGCTCGCCCCAGGATTTCTTGAGCAGATGGCCGCCGAGTTTTTCCAGCCACTCGGGCTGGATGTTGGCCACGCAGCGCGCGTACAGGCGCGCAGTGTCGACCAGCTCGGCCGCCATCACCCAGCGGCCGGGCTTCTTGGTCAGGTGCGCACCGGGCCAGATGTTGAACTTGATGCCGCGCGCGCCCAGGTATTGCGCATCGTCCTCGCTCTTGAAACCGACGTTGCCCAGCAAGCCGGTCAGCAAGGCCAGGTGCAGTTGATCGTAAGTGGCCGGTGCTTCGTTCAGACGCCAGCCCTGTTCCTTGACGATGGTCAGCAGCTGCGAATGGACATCGCGCCATTCACGCAGGCGCAGTTGCGAGAGGAAATTCTCACGGCAATGTTCCTGCAACTGGCGATTCGATTTCTTGTGCGCGATGGCCTCTTCGAACCACTTCCAGATCTTGAGATAGCTGGCAAATTCCGACTTCTCGTCGGCGAATTTCTTGTGGGCGTTGTCGGCGGCATTCTGCGCATCCATGGGCCGGTCACGCGGGTCCTGCACGGATACCGCTGCGGCGATGATGAGCAATTCGGTCAGGCAGGCATTGTCGCGGCCGGCCAGGATCATGCGGCCCACGCGCGGATCCAGCGGCAGGCGGGCCAGCTGCTTGCCCAGCGCCGTCAGGCGATTGACGCCGCCCTGCTCTTCCACCG
>Ga0308171_1002761_pt1 | contig 17509 bp, 15 predicted proteins | sample PhyGR1_FD_202135 | JGI IMG/M metagenome (GOLD analysis project Ga0308171, IMG submission 202135) | Phyllosphere microbial communities from UC Gill Tract Community Farm, Albany, California, United States - DLSLSG.R1 | ecosystem: Host-associated > Plants > Phyllosphere > Unclassified | place: USA... | reverse complement strand
CATCCTTCAATTCGATAAAAATATTTTTGAGCGATGGTGGCGCTTTTACATTCTCCGAAACAGAAAAACAAAGGCCGTTTGCCTGACCGTCATTATGATATGGATCTTGCCCGATGATAACAACCTTCACATCTTCAAATTCCGTAAGTTCCAAAGCACGGAAAATCTGTTTAGTTGGTGGAAAACATTTTTTGGAATTAAACTCCAATTTTACATTCTCCCAAAGATCGATAAAATAAGCACTTTCTTTAATCGGTTTCAGAACTTCGGTCCAGGTCATAGCAAGATTTTTGACAAAATTAAATTTACAGATCCACTAATGCAAATTTGAAGACTATTCCTGTGAAATAAAGTTAATTTATCACAAATATCATTTGGCTTAATTTTATATATAATAAATTCGCAAAAAATATACTTTTGCCATCAATTTTTAGAATGAAACTCTGGAACAGCTTTATCTTTTCAATCATTTTTATGACCAATCTTTCAGCGCAAAATACAATCATCGTAGGAACTTACACCAATATCGATAAGTGTAACAGCGGCGGCATCTACATTTTTGATTTTGATGAGAATACTTACAAATATGATCTCAAATTCCATACAGAAAATGTCATCAATCCAAGTTTTGTAAGCCTGAGTCCGGACAAAAAATTTCTTTTTTCCGTGAATGAAAACGGTGACAAAAGTACAGTCAGTTCCTTTTCTATAAAAGAAACTGATGGAAAATTAATCAAAAAAGATGAGAAAAAAACACAAGGCGAAGATCCATGTTTTCTAATCTCTGACGACCAAAATATCATCACAGCCAATTATTCTGGCGGAAGCATCAATGTTTTCAAACGATATGTGGATGGTAAATTATCCGAAGTTTTTCAAAATATCAAATTTGAAGGTGTTGGTTTGAATCCTAAACGTCAGGAAAAATCACACATTCACCAGGTTCAATTTTCTCCAGATCATCAATATGTTTTGGCGACTGATCTTGGATTAGATAAAATCTATGTCTTTAAATATAATAAGACAGGCGAAGAAGTTTTAGAAAAAATTGGTGAATTTGATGCAAAGAAAGGTTCTGGACCGAGACATATCACTTTTGATAAAACAGGAAAATTAATCTATCTGGTTCAGGAATTGAGCGGCGACCTTTCTGTTTTAAGTTTTAATGAAGGAAAAATTGAATTGATCCAGGAAGAAACTTTGTTATCACGAAAAGTAAGATTCAATTTCCGTGCGGCGGACATTCATCTTTCTAATAATGAGAGGTTTGTTTACGTCACCAATCGCGATGATGCAGATGACATCACCGTTTTCAAAAGAAAAAAAGATGGAACGGTAAAGAAGATCCAACAAACGAAAACCATTGGACGAAATCCCAGAAACTTCACCATCAGTCCAAATAATAAACTGGTGTTGATCGCCAATCAGGACACAAACCGAATCAATATTTTCACACGTGATCAAAAAAGTGGTTTGCTGACCGCAACTGGAAAATCCATTCCCGTTTGCAGCCCTGTAAATGTCATATTTTATGAAAAAGGTAAATAAGTTTTACATCAAAACAATATTTAAAACAAAAAACAGTTATTAATAGTTAATGCTTGATGAAATCGATGCTTGATAAAAAATTTATTCTCTCCTTCTTTCTGATCTTCGTTACCGGTTTGCTTTTCTCGCAGACTGACAAAGAAAACGAAATCGAAAACGTCGTTATCCAAGGCGTTAAAAAATACAAAAACAAAAAGGAAAATCCCGCTTACGCCATTATGCGCGAGGTTTGGAAAAAGAAAAAATCCAATGGATTGCTTCTCCACAAAGATTACAAATACAAAACCTACGAAAAGATAGATTTCCGTCTGGATAATATTGACAGCGCTTTCACCAAAAAGAAAGCCTTTCGTGGAATGGACTCTATCATCTTCAAATACAATGATTCTTCCGAGATTGCTGGTAAAGCTGTTTTACCGGTTTTCATCACCGAAAGTATTTTTGAAACTTACGGAAAGAACGACCCGAAAAAAGAACGCAAAGACCTTTTGGCAACCCGACTTTCTGGACTTAAGAATAATCAGATCGTGACGAAAACTGTACAAGGTATGTACAAGGACATCAATATTTATGATAATACGATCAATTATCTGAATATCGGTTTTGTAAGTCCTGTTTCAACAGATGGTTTCGGCGTTTTTGATTATAATATTACAGACACGATCGAGGTCAATACCGTAAGAAGTTACGAGATCAGATTCACTCCAAAAAACCCTGAAGCACTTGCTTTGAAAGGCAGACTTTATATTTCAATGGACAAGTACAACGTGATGAAGGTGGAAATGGAAACCAATAAAAAGATCAACATCAATTTCGTTAAGAAAATTGCGACAGACCTTGAGTTTGATAATCCTGATGATTCTACATTCATCCCAACTAGAAATGAAACGACGATAAATCTCGTTACAAATGATAAAGACAAAGCAAAATCCATCATAGCTAGACGCGTCGCCAATTATTCTGATTATGAATTTGACAAAGGCATCACAGATGATTTTCTGAACAAAATCGTCATTCCCGAAGACGAAATGGTCGCCAAAGACGAAACTTATTGGCAAACAAACAGAACCGAAGCGCTGACAGAAAGTGACCAGAACATCTATAAAATGTACGATGAACTAGCCGATAATCCGAAATACAAGAAGATTGTAAAGATTGTAGAAATCGGTAATTCTGGATATTTTCACATTGGTCACGGTATTGATATCGGAAATATATTTCAGTCCTTCGGATATAATGACATTGAAGGTGTAAGGCTGAGAGGCGGTTTCAGAACTTATCATGGCAAAAATGACATGTGGAGGATCCAAGGTTACACAGCGTATGGTTTCCGCGACCAGAAGTGGAAATTCGGTGGTGAGGCCAAATATATGTTCAACAAGGAAAACCGATTTATGATCGGTGCAGGTTACAGAAAAGATGTCTTGCAACTTGGTGTTCAGCTAACGACCGATGAAGGAATTATGACCCGTTCATTCGCTTCTTCTTCTGTTCTTAATAGCGGCGAAACCACATCAATGAGTTCCGTAAATCAAACCAATGTTTTCACCAGCATCGAGCCTTGGAAAAACTTCCAAGTAAGATTGGATGCAACGACTCAGAATATAAAATCCGCTGATTCTAATCTATTCAACATCAATTATTACAGAGGTGGCGTTCTGAGAACAGATCTGAATGACACCAGATTCACAGCAACCATCATCGCAAGACCTGGAATCAAATTCTCTACTTATGGCGTTGACAGATATGAAATGACTGCTTTGGCAACCAATCCATCCTTCATTTTAAAATACACCAAAGGTGTAGGCGGTGTTTTCAATTCCGATTTTAATTATAACAAACTTCAGTTCTACTATTACCAACCTGTGATTTTAGGAAATTGGGGACGTTTGTTTGCCAATGTAGAAATCGGGAAAAACTTCGACGCTCTCCCACTCGCTTTGCAGAATGTGATGCCTGCCAACCAATCTTACGGTTTGGTGCGAGGTGTTTTCTCATTGATGAATTATTACGAATTTGTGGCAGATTCTTATGCCGTTATGTTTCTGGAACATCACTTCAACGGAAAAATTCTATCTCAAATTCCATTAATTAAAAAACTAAAATTGCGTGAAGTTGCCTTTTTTCGCTCGGGAATTGGAAGTTTGAAACCAGAAACTATTACAATGAATGCAGGAAATCTGAACCTTAGCGCTCCAAACAAACCTTATTACGAATATGGTTTCGGGATCGAGAATATTGGTTGGGGGAATTTTAGATTATTACGATTGGATTTTAATTGGAGAGGGAATTACCTTAATCATAATACTTCTGCAACTTCTGAGGTTAGAAAATTTGGTGTTCAGTTTGGTTTCCAGGCTAATTTTTAGGAAATTTGTTTAAAGTCCAATTTACAAGTTAAATCTGTGGTATTAATTTCTAAAATACAGCTCAATGAATAGCCGAAAAATAACTCTTTTACTAAGTTTTTTAATTTTTACAAATCTTTTTGCACAGAGAGAATTTGTGTTTTTCGGTTCTTATAATTGGGACAAAGGTTCAGAAGCGGTTTATGTTTACGAACTCGATACAGAAAGTGGAAAATTAACGAAAGTTACTTCATCGTCGGATGTCATTAATCCGGGTTACATTACAATTTCTAATGATGGAAAATATGTTTACGCTTCGTCCGACGCCAAAATGCCAAACGGAACAGTGAGTGCTTTCGCTTTTGATGCTGACAAAAAATCATTGACTTTCCTTAATCAACAGAAAACCGGTGGCGAAAATCCAGTTTATGTGAATGTTGATAAAAGTGGAAAATGGCTCATCAATGCAACCTATAATATTCCAACGATTTCAGTATTTCCAATTCTTGAAAATGGAAAAATAGATTCTATAGTGCAACATTTTACATTCAAAGAAGGAAGCGGTGTTGACCCGAAAAGACAGGAAAAAGCACACACGCATTCTGCCGTTTTTTCACCAGATTACAAGACTTTGCTCGTTGCGGATTTGGGCGCTGATAAAATCTTACAATATCCTTTCGATGCCAATCTGAAACAACCTTTGATAGATAGTCAAAGTACATTTGTCAGCACAAAGCCTCGTAGCGGACCAAGACATATCACATTTAGCAAAGATGGAAAATTGGCCTACTCGATTGAAGAATTAGCTGGAATGATTTCGGTTTATGATTTTTCTGAAAATAAGTTGAAGGAAATCCAAAGAATTGCAACGCATCCGGACAAAATTAAAGAAGGTTTTGAAAGTTCCGATGTTCACATCTCGCCAGACGGCAAGTTCCTTTATGCGAGTAACAGAGGCAAAGAAAACAATATTGCGATTTTTAAAATCAAAGAAGATGGAACTTTGGAATCTATCGGATATCAATCTGTGAAAGGGAAACATCCAAGAACTTTTGCAATTGATGAAACGGGAAAATTCATTATTGTGACGAATGTTAATTCAAATAATGTAACTGTTTTTAAAAGAAATCTGGAGACAGGAATGTTGAAAAAAGTGGGGAAACCAGTAAAAATTAATCATCCAACTTGTGTGAAAATTAAGATGTATTAATTGCTTTCATCAAAACTGTAAATATCTCCAGATTTGTTTTTACATTCTCTGAAAAACTGCTTTGGTAAACCATTTTTAAAAATAATTCTAGAAGCAACATTTTTATCACAGTTAGAGTCTAAATTTCTAAAAATTAAATTTCCATTTTGCAGTTCAGTTGGTAAATCAAGATTAACAGAGACATAATAATTTCCTAAATATTGATTTCTTTCATTGAAGATCAATATTCTATTTGTAGCTCTTTTCGACAATCCCCAATTCCAAACCGAGTTCATAATTTTATAAATTTTCCCATCAGAGGTTTGTACTTTTCCTAAATATTTTAAATGAGTTTCTGTTCCATCTTTCTCACTCCATTTTCCAAAAATAAATTCCTTTCCAATTACATTTTTTCGCAGAACTTCTAATCTAATGTTTTGGTCATTGATTTGTGTTTTCCATAAAAGTGGAATTAAAATTAATAGTAGAAATATTTTTTTCAATTTGATAAGGATAATAAGACTTTAGTATGAAATTTTTCTGTCTTTAAAAATACTTATAAATTACCTTATCTTTGCAAAAAATCGGAATTGGACGTTAGAGCAAAAAAACACCTTGGTCAGCATTTTCTTACAGACCATAATATCGCACGTGACATTGTAGATTCGCTTTCTTTGGAAGGTTACAAAAAAGTTTTGGAAGTGGGTCCAGGAATGGGCGTTCTTACGAAATTCCTTTTGGAAAAAAACGTTGAAACTTACGTTGCGGAAATCGATAACGAGTCCATCGATTATCTTAAAAAACATTACCCAAAATTAGAAGAAAAGCATTTCACTGGCGACTTTCTGAAGACTGATATTCCAACTGTTTTTGGTGGCGAAGAATTGGCTGTGATTGGGAATTTCCCTTATAATATTTCGTCTCAGATTTTGTTTAAGATCATTGATAATTTCCAATACGTTCCGGAAATGAGCGGAATGTTCCAAAAAGAAGTGGCAGAAAGAACCTCCGGAATCCCAAGAACGAAGGAATACGGCATTTTATCGGTTTTGGTTCAGGCTTATTACGATGTGGAATATCTTTTCACGGTTCACGAAAACGTGTTCAATCCGCCACCAAAAGTGAAATCCGGCGTTATCCGAATGAAGCGAAATCTAAAACCTGGATTAGCTGGAAATGAAGTTCTCTTCAAGCAAATCGTGAAAGCTGGATTTGGACAAAGACGGAAAAAAATGAGCAATTCTTTGAAAGTCCTTGGCATTCCTGAAGCTATGAGTTCACATCGTTTTCTTGATATTCGCGCGGAAGAATTATCTGTGGCAGATTTTATTGATTTTACGAATGAGTGGAAGTCGAGTTTGGGAGTTTGAGAGTTTGAGAGTTTGAGAGTTTATCCGAAAAACTAAATTATAAAACACAATATTGTCATTCCGTAGGAATCTTGACCGCTAAGTTTAGATTCCTACGGAATGACGAATAAGATTTTCAGACAAACTTCAATCAATTTACAAAGCCCATAGCCCCGATTGCAACGGCATCCTTTTTTGTTTTGGATTAAATTTCGATTTTATAACAAAACGTGATAAAACAAAAAAGATATAGTGGAAAGCGGGAAACAGCTCCAAATAATTACATTTAAAATCCTTATTTTTGTGCTATGGAAAAAGTGGTATTGGTAAATCCGAACGATGATGTTTTGGGGCAAATGGAAAAAATGCAGGCGCACGAAAATGGGCTTCTGCATCGTGCATTTTCTGTGTTTCTGTTCAATGATCAAGGCGAAATGCTTTTGCAGAAACGTGCCAACCAAAAATACCACTCGCCAAACCAATGGACGAACGCTTGTTGCTCGCATCCACGCCTCAATGAATCTTATCTGGATGGTGCGAAAAGACGCACTAAAGAGGAATTGGGCATCGACTGTGAATTGACGGAAAAATTTCATTTCATCTATAAAGCGGACGTTGGAGACGGGCTTTGGGAACACGAACTGGATTATGTTTTCACCGGGATTTTTTCGGGAGAATTTGATTTGAATGCTGAGGAAGTTTCTGAGATCCGTTATGTTTCTATCGCTGATCTGCAAAAGGAAATTACTGAGAATGCTGAGCATTTTACGGAATGGTTTAAAATCATTTGGGCGGAATATCGCAATCAGCTGAATTAGAATCAACCACAAAAGTCACAAGAGACTTTTAGGAAATTCGTTTCTTTTTTTACCTTTTGATAAACTAAAATAGCTTTAAAACTTTTGTGACTTTTGTGGTTATAAATAAAAGCTTATAAAAGTTCAATCCCGAAAATATTGCTTAACTTTATTATCAAATCTCAGAATTATGAAGGCTTTGGTAATTGGTGCAACTGGCGCAACGGGTAAAGATCTTGTGGATCAACTTTCTCACGACCCGGAATTTGAGCAGATCGATATTTTCGTAAGACGGCGTTCTGATTTTCATAATGACAAAATCACTGCGCACGTCGTAGATTTTGACCGACCGGAAGAATGGAAACATCTGGTAAAAGGTGACGTAGCCTTTGCTTGTCTTGGAACTACTCTGAAAACTGCAGGGAGCAAAGACAATCAATGGAAAATAGACTACGATTATCAATATAATTTCGCGAAAGCAGCGAAGGAAAATCAGGTTGAGGATTTTGTTTTGGTGTCTGCTTACGGCGCAAGTCCTGACTCCAAAATTTTCTATTCGCGTATGAAAGGTGAACTGGAGGAAGCTATCAAAAATCTAAAATTCGAGAAAACTACATTCTTCAAACCTGGAATGTTGGAGCGTAAAAACTCTGACAGAAATGGCGAAGTTTTCGGATTGAAGGCTTTGAAGTTTGTCAATAAATTGGGACTTTTCAAAAGTCAACAGCCGTTGCCTACCTCAATTCTTGCAAAAGCGATGATCAATGCTTCGAAGATCAAATCCAAAAGTTTTTCTGAAGTCAGTTTGCACAGTATTTTCAGTTTTGCTGAGAAATGTAAATAAAAAAAAAACCAATCATAATTGATTGGTTTTGGTTGAATTAATGTGTTCTTTCTTTCAAATATTTCTGCCATTCCCAAGTTGTTCTGAGCGCTTCTTCCAAAGTGGTTTCTGATTTCCAGCCCAATTCTTTTTCGGCTTTGTCTGCGTTGGCATAAGCCACAGTAATATCGCCTTCTCTTCTCGGACAAATTTGATATGGTACAGCAACGTCATTTGCCAATTCAAAAGCTTTTACAACTTCCAAAACCGACGAACCTTTTCCTGTTCCCAAGTTGTAAACGTCTAAAACAGTTTCCTCTTCAGAATTGATCAATTTTTTAAGCGCAGCAACGTGTGCTTTTGCCAAATCGACAACATAGATGTAATCACGAACTGCAGTTCCATCTTCCGTTGGATAATCGTCTCCCCAAATGCTCAATTTCTCCCTGATTCCAGCTGCAGTTTGAGTCACATAAGGAACAAGATTATTCGGAATTCCGGAAGGTAACTCTCCTAACAAAGCTGTTGGGTGTGCACCAATCGGATTGAAATATCTCAATAATGTCACTCTTTTCTGATAAGCTCTTGAAAAATCTTTCAAAATGTCCTCGCCCATTTGTTTGGTTTTTCCATAGGATGATTCGGCTTCTTTGAGTGGCGTAGTTTCGTCAATCGGCATTTCGTCCGCTTGTCCATAAACAGTACAAGAAGAACTGAAGATGAAGTTGGAAATATTTCTCTTTCTGAATTCCTGAAGAACATTGACCAATGAAAACAAATTATTCTCATAATAATCCAATGGCTCTACCATGCTCTCTCCCACTGCTTTTGAAGCTGCAAAATTGATACAACCTTTGATATCGTGCGCCTCAAAAACCTGAGTCAGTAATTCTTTTCTTCGTAGATCGAATGGATAGAAAATCGGACGTTTTCCAGTGATCTCTTCAATATTGTTCAGAATAAATTTTTCTGAATTTGAAAGATCATCTACAATGATGACTTCAAAATTATTGTTGATCAATTCTACAACTGTGTGTGAACCGATGTAGCCTAGACCGCCTGTTACAAGTATGGACATTTTTATAATTGATAAATGATAGTTGATGAATGATTTAATTGATATGAAACCATTTATTTTTCGAAGAATTCCAAAACGGAATCTGTAATATATTTCAGTTGCTCTTCGTCCAATTCTGTGTGCATTGGCAATGAGATCACCTGATCCAACAATTTGTCTGTATTCACGAAATCTGACGGATCACTTTCCTGATAGTAGGCTTTTTGTTTTCTGAGTGCGACAGGATAATAGATCATCGCGGGAATTTCTTTTTCTGTAAGATATTGCTGTAACTCGTTACGTTTTCCGTTGGTAATTCTTAAAGTATACTGGTGAAAAACGTGGGTTGAATATTCTGCTCTCTTTGGTGTAAGGATATTTTCGTTTCCAGCAAAAGCTTCGTCATAATAATCCGCTGCTTTTCTTCTCGCTTCGTTGTAAGAATCAAGGTTTGGCAATTTTTTTCTCAAAACCGCTGCCTGAATGCTGTCCAATCTTGAGTTGACACCCACTTCGTCGTGGTAATAACGCTCGTACATTCCGTGGTTTACGATGCCCCTCAGTCTGTGAGCCAAATCGTCATCACTTGTGAAAATTGCACCGCCATCACCGTAGCAACCAAGGTTTTTGGAAGGAAAAAATGAAGTTGTTCCAATAGTTCCCATCGTTCCTGATTTTTTTTCGGTTCCGTCTGAGAAAATAAAATCTGCACCGATTGCCTGAGCATTATCTTCAATCACATATAAATTATGTTCTTTCGCGATTCTCAAAATCTCTTCCATATTTCCGCATTGCCCAAAAATATGAACTGGAATGATTGCTTTAGTTCTTGGCGTGATTGCTTTTTTAATAGCTTCTGTATCAATCGTGAAAGTATCGTAATCCACATCTACCAAAACAGATTTTAGTTTAAGTAAATGGATTACTTCTACTGTAGCCGCAAATGTAAAATCTGCAGTGATCACTTCATCACCTTCTTGTAGATCCAGGGCCATCAACGCGATCTGAAGCGCGTCTGTACCGTTTGCACAAGGGATCACGTGCTTTACATCCAAATAACTTTCCAGATCGGCCTGAAAAGATTTGACTTCCGGACCATTTATAAAAGCTGCAGAATCCATTACATTGAGAACTGCATTGTCAACTTCACTTTTGATTTTATAATACTGGCTTTGTAGATCGACCATTTGGATTTTCTTCATAATCAAATATTTATTTTTAAAGGCTTTTGATATCGAGATCATATTTTCCGAAAGCGATATCAAATGCAAAACATTATTTTGTAAATTTACATTTATTTATCAGTTTAAAAAATCAAAATCCCCGAAACGTGAGAAAAATCTTTACAATTTTATCGGTTAGCTTTTCTTTGATAGCAACGGCTCAAACCGAATTAGTTTTTGTTTTCTTCAAAGACAAACCCAACAAGGCAGTTTTTTATTCCAACCCACTTTCGGAACTCACGCAGAAATCTCTTGACAGAAGAACCAATCTGGGAATCTCGCTCATCGATCAGGATGCACCTATCGAACCAACTTATATTACTAATATCCAGAATCTTGGATTTGAGGTCACCGATTATTCCAAATGGTTAAATGGTGTGGCCGTAAATGCCACTTCTGAGCAAATCCAAACCTTATCTCAACAAAGTTTTGTGGATCACGTCGAAAGTTTTGTACGAAATCCAAATGGTGGAAAAAGAAAAGAGAAAATTGAAAAACTGAAGGAATTTGATCAAGCCAATGCTAACAGGGATATTTTGACCAACTACAATTATGGGAATGGATTGGCGCAGATCAACCAGGTCAATATCAGAGCACTTCATGTGGCAGGATTTACCGGAACAGGAATGACAATTGCCGTAATTGATACCGGATTTCCTTCTGTAAATACTGGCAATGCTTTCAAAAGACTTCGTGACAACGGACAAATCAAAGGCGGTTATAATTTCATTGATAAAAACACAGACATCTACAACACTTCCCTCAACACCCACGGCTCCATTTGTCTTGGAACAATTGGCGGATATCTTGACAATCAGTTTGTTGGCACTGCACCCGATGCAGATTTTTACCTTTATGCTTCAGAGGATGGTGAAAATGAAATCCCAGAGGAACAGCTCTATTGGATAGAGGCTGCCGAGGAAGCTGACAGAAAAGGTGTAGATGTGATCACTACGTCGCTTGGTTATTATCAATTTGATGACAGCCGATACGATTACACCTATGATGATATGAACGGGACAACGTCTTTCATCGCAAGAGGCGCACAGATAGCGACGGAAAAAGGAATTTTTGTGACCTTCGCAGCCGGAAATGAAGGTAATAACGATTGGCATTACATCATCACGCCAGCAGACAACCCCAAAGTATTCACCATAGGAGCAGTAACTTCTCAAGGTGGCAGCTCATCATTCTCTTCATATGGTCCCAATTCTGCAGGAGCTACAAAACCAGACGGAAGTGCAAGAGGAAGTGAAGTTTACACAGTTTATGGAAGCCAAGTAACCCAAGCATCTGGAACTTCTCTAGCCAATCCTTTAGCAGCTGGTGGTGTTGCATGCTTATTACAATCCTTATCCAAAAATATCTCCAGAGAGGAGATCAAAACAAAGCTGAGACAAAATGCATCTCTTTATCCCAACACATCTCCTCAAATGGGTTACGGGATTCTTAATTTCTACAAAACTTACCAATCTTATCTTGGCGTGAACGATGTCAAAAAAGCTCAGGTAAAGATCTTTCCAAATCCAGCAAAAGATGTCATCAACATTTCTTCAGACAAATCAATACAATCAGTGGAAATCTACGATGTCCTGGGAAGGCTGATCAAAACCGAAAGTAAAAATAACGTCAATGTCTCTCAACTTTCTAAAGGAAACTATCTCCTCAAAATAAAAACCGGAGATCAGCAAATAATAGAAAAATTCATCAAGCAATAAATTACAAAGGGCTAAATTTTAGCTCTTTTTTTATTTCGATTTTAAATAATTGAAAAGAAATTACGATTATGAAATTATTATAAATAACTCATTATCAATTAATTTTATCGTATCTTGTTGAAAATTCAGGTTTCGCTTTATATTATGGAAGTGTATCGTTACTCGTGAACTAAAATAATTTTAACATGGAACATGATATAAAACTCTTCAAAAAGAGTGATACAACTGTTGACGTGCCTACGTCAAAAAAAACAATCAATATTGCTTACCTCATTTTGGTACATCGGTTACCTGATCAATTCAAAAGGCTTTTCGAAGCTATCTATGAAACCGAAAATCATTACCTGATCCACATCGATAAGAAAGCTGAAAAAGAACTTGGAACCGAAGTAGAATTATTCCTGAAAGACTTTCCAAATGTTTACATCCTCAAAAGTGAAAATGTCATCTGGGGCGGTTACAGCATGGTACAGGCAGAATTGGACGGCATGAATTTCTTGCTGAATATTGATGCGCATTGGGATTACTTCATCAATTTGAGTGGACAAGATTTTCCGCTGAGATCACAAAAGGTCATCCGAAAATATCTTACTGAAAACAATGGCAAAAATTACATCAAAATATCTGATCAGAAAAACATCCGTCCTGAAACCATGAACAGGATCGAGAATTACTTTGATGAAATAGATGACAAAATCTCACCGCTAACCTACAAAAGAGAATTCATGAAAGACATTACGCCCTATATCGGCGGACAATGGATGATTTTGACAAGAGATTGCTGCAATTTTATTTGTACCAGTACAGAAGTTAAAAAATTTGAAAACTATTACAGGAACACTTTGATCGCGGACGAATCATTTTTTCAAACCGTTCTCATGAACACAAAGTTTGACGGACAAATCATAAATGATGACAAAAGAGCGATCATTTGGATCCCGGATGGCGACATCAAACTACGTCCGAAAACATTTACAGTAGATGATTTGGATTTTTTAAGTTCTGGAAGCAATCTGTTTGCAAGGAAATTTGATGACAATGTAGATAGGAACATTATCAGTAAAATGGGTTTGTCTCATCATGTTGCGTTAGCAAAAGCTTAATTATCGTTACATTTTTATTCGAAAATAAAAAAACACTGAGAAAATCAGTGTTTTTTTTCTAAAGTAATTCTTATATTCTATTGCTTTTTTGTGCTCTAGAACATCTGCAGGTTGACTCTCCTAAATTTTACAGATCGTCTCCAACGTAGAAAACCTGCAAGTTGATGCAATGTGATTTTGCGTTTCATCACCGTCACCTACAGATTTACAATTGTTATCATAAATTAAATGGTCCAATCATTTTCAGTCTGTAATTCTACTCCTCTCTTGAAGATCTGCGCAATGACATAAATGATCCCTGCTAAGAAAATAAATCCGGTTGATGAACTTACAAACTCAGAAATATCTGGTAAGAATAAGCCTTTCTTACCTAACCTCTCAGCATAATTTTCTGTGATCACACTCAGAATACCAATCTCAAAAGCTGTATAACTGATTCGCCTGATCAATCGTGAAACAACTTCTGTAAAAGGATTGTCCAGGTTTGTCTTTTCGAATAATTTTGCCGTCAAAAAAAAAGAGATAAGACTGTAAACCCGCAATAAAAATAAACAGTGACATTATGAAGGTATATAGTATTATAATTGGCCATCTCAGAAAGATCAACGACCGAGTAAGAATCCCTCAAGCTATTTGGATTAAGAAATAAACCAATGATTATGTTAAAGATCAACAACGCGGTCTTGACACATAAACCTAAAAATATGATCCAGGATAACACATTCAGAATAGAAAGAACTTGTTTTGTTTTCATTTGTAAATATTTTAGCATTTCAAATATCAAAAAATATTGATTGACAACAATAGATCGATATCCTTTTTCATCAAAATTAAAGATTACTTCAATTTATGATTTTTGAAAAGTATTAATTTCCGTAATTTTGAAATATGAACAATTCTCCACTTGCCGAGATACTTCGTCCAAAAACTTTGGATGATGTTTTAGGTCAAGAACATCTTACAGGAAAAGCTGGAACCATCAAAAGAATGATGGACAATGACACCATTAATTCACTTATTTTTTGGGGACCACCAGGAACAGGAAAAACCACTTTGGCAGAAATCATCTCCGAAAGTTCGGGGAGAAAATTCTACAAGTTGTCAGCAGTTTCTGCCGGCGTAAAAGATGTAAGAGATATTATTGACGAGGCGAAAAAACAAAATCTCTTTTCCGGAAGAAGTCCAATTCTCTTCATTGATGAAATTCACAGATTCAACAAGTCTCAGCAGGACTCATTGCTTCACGCAGTTGAAAAAGGTTGGATCACTTTAATCGGCGCAACTACGGAAAATCCAAGCTTTGAAGTAGTTTCTGCTTTGCTTTCCAGAACGCAGGTTTATATCTTAAAAGCATTGACTTTTGAAAAACTGGAAGAACTCGCTGACATTTCAGTTTCAAAATACAACGAACTCAACAATACCAAATTCTTCCTCGAGGAAAATGAAGCCTTCATCCAATATTCCGGAGGCGACGCCAGAAAACTGATTAATTCAATCGAATTGGTTCTGAATCAATTCAAATCTGCCAAGAAGAATAAGATCTCCAACAAAGATGTCCTTTCTGTTTTGCAGGAAAATATGGCTTTGTATGACAAAAACGGAGAGCAACATTACGATATCATCTCAGCCTTCATCAAATCGATGCGTGGCTCGGACCCAAATGGCGCAGTTTATTGGCTTGCCAGAATGCTGGTTGGCGGAGAAGATATCAAATTCATTGCCCGAAGAATGATGATTCTCGCAGCAGAAGATATTGGTTTAGCAAATCCAAATGCCTTGGTAATGGCTAACAATTGTTTCCAGGCCATCAACGTCATTGGAAATCCCGAAGCCAGAATTATCCTTAGCGAAACCGCCGTTTATCTCGCCGTTTCACCAAAAAGTAATTCCACTTACAATGCCATTAATGAGGCAATGGCTTTCGTAAAGAAAACCGGAAATCTCCCAGTTCCACTCCACCTCAGAAATGCGCCAACCAAACTCATGAAAAATCTGGACTACGGAAAAGACTATCAATACGCACATTCCTACGAAGGCAATTTTGTCGATTTGGAATTTCTTCCCGATGAAATTACCGGAACAACTTTCTACAATCCTGCCAACAACTCGACCGAAAAGAAAATACGCGAACAGCTGAAGGAAAAATGGAAAGACAAATATGACCTTTGAGTTAAATATTCCTAATTTTTATTTTATGCTGATGAATTCAATTTCCTTTTAATATCTTTGCGCAAGACAGAAAACTATGGAACATTTCGAAAGCTGGAAAGACTTACTTAACCCCGAATTTTATATTAAAATGGGTGGTTTTTGGCTTATTTTATTTATCATTTTCGCAGAGACCGGACTTTTTGTAGGTTTCTTTTTACCGGGCGACAGTTTGCTCTTTATCTCAGGGATTTACGCCGTTAAAATCATCGACACCACTTTCGGAACAACAGGTTCAGATTTTCTGGATACTACGATTCTTGCTACCGCAGTTGCAGTTGCAGCAATCATTGGAAACGAGATTGGCTACTGGTTTGGTTACAAAAGCGGACCATTGTTGTATGAGCGAAAAGACACTTTCCTGTTCAAGAAAAAATACCTTTTCAAAGCACACGATTTCTTCGAAGACCACGGAACAGTGGCTGTCATCTTAGCGAGATTTTTACCAATCGTAAGAACATTTGCGCCCATTGTTGCGGGAATTGTGAAAATGGATAAGAAAAAATTCTTCTATTACAACATCATCGGAGCGTTTGCATGGTCGTTCACGATGATTTTTGCGGGACATTATCTGGACAAATTATTTATGGACCAATTCGGCATCGATTTGAAGAAAAAATTAGAAATCATCGTTTTGGTCATCGTTTTGGTCACAACTTTGCCTATCGTTATCAAGTTCTTTTTCACCAAGGATAAAGAAAGACCCACGAACATTGATTAATCAATATTGAAATATTATTAAAACATATAAAACCGGACCCAATTTCCGGTTTTTTGCATTTAAGAATTTGACTTCGTCGAACCATTGCATTATGTTTGGGCAGCTTTATCCGCCTTCCACTCCCAAACCTAACGGAGTGGTTCGACGAAGTCAATCTTTTTTGCTCTACGATTTCAGATTAAATTGAAAATGAGTACAAGCAAAAAAGGATTTCCGTTCAAACCTAACGAAGTGGTTCATCGATTCAAATAAAAAATAAAAAAGATGAGATAAGTCGGGCTGCGGGTTTCGGTATAAAAAGAACGTTTAACATTAAATTGAATCTTAAATAAAAATAAGAAATGAAAGTATTTGTAAACAAAAGAATTCCGGACAATGGGATTCAGATTTTGAAAGACGGAAATTTAGATATCATTTTCCCGGAAACAGAACATCCAACCCACGAAGAATGGCTGGAAAGCTGCCAACAAGCAGACATCATCCTAAGTGTAGGTGGAAAGAACAAATATGACAAAGACTTCTTCGACGCTTGCCCGAATGTCAAAGCCATCGCTCTATTCTCCGTAGGTTTCGACCAGGTTGACATCGCCGAAGCCACAAAAAGAAAAGTCGCAGTTGGAAACACGCCAGATGTTTTGAGTCGCGCCACTTCCGACGTCGCATTTCTACTAATGCAAATGGTTTCCAGAAAAGCAAGCTACAACACCGCAAAAGTAAAATCCGGAAACTGGAAAGACTTCGACCCTTTGGAGGAACTCGGTCAGGAACTTTACGGAAAAACTTTAGGCGTTTTAGGACTTGGAAGAATCGGTTTTGAAATGGCTGAAAAGTGCAAAGCCGCTTTTGGTATGAACATCATTTATCACAACAGAAGCCATAACGAAGAAGCTGAAAAAGAACTCGATGCAAAATATGTTTCTTTTGACGAATTAGTGGAGAATTCTGACATCATAAGTATCCACGCCAATTACACACCAGAGCAAGCTGACCTTTTCAACATATCGGTTTTCGAAAAAATGAAAGAGAATGTAATTTTCATCAACACCGCAAGAGGTGGTTTTCACAATGAGAAAGATTTGTTCGAAGCTTTGATTTCTGGGAAAATCTGGGGCGCAGGTTTGGACGTTACCAATCCAGAACCGATGCAAAAAGACAGCCCATTATTGGGACTTCCAAACGTTTGTGTTCTACCTCACATCGGTTCTGCAACTTTGGAAGCCAGAAGCGGGATGGCAAGATTGGCAGCTGAAAACGTAGTTGCATTTTCAAAAGGTGAAAAAATGCCGACTTGCGTAAATCCTGAAGTTTACGAAGATTAAATTTCATCAAAATAAATCTGTCAAAAACAAAGCTTGGACTCATATTTGTCTATCTTCAATCAACCAAAAATAAATATTATGACACCAGAAGATAACATCGAAAAAA
>Ga0308171_1002756_pt1 | contig 17522 bp, 9 predicted proteins | sample PhyGR1_FD_202135 | JGI IMG/M metagenome (GOLD analysis project Ga0308171, IMG submission 202135) | Phyllosphere microbial communities from UC Gill Tract Community Farm, Albany, California, United States - DLSLSG.R1 | ecosystem: Host-associated > Plants > Phyllosphere > Unclassified | place: USA... | reverse complement strand
CCCACCGACGGCATGGCATCGAACAAATGCACCGCCAGGCCGTTCGCGGCGAGCACCTCGGCCGCCATCAGGCCGGCGGGGCCGCCGCCGACCACGGCCACGTCACAGGTCAGGGGGCCGGAAGGCGGCAGGGGGGCGGAGGAAGACATGGTGAGAAAAACGGTGAAGCGGACGATGGGGGGTGGAGTGGCAGCGCCGGGCGCCGTTCAATCGAACAGCGATCCCTGCACGGGCCGCGGCCCGGTGGCCGTGGCGGCGGGCGGTGCCTCCGGCGCCGGCGCCTTGCGGGGCGCCGGGGTGGGCGATGGTAAGGGCTGCGCGGGCCGGCCGCTGCCGGCATCGGGAGAATCCACCTCGACCATCCGGCCGTCGCCGGTCAGGAAGGCGGCGCGCACGGTCTCGCCCGGGAATTGCCCCTGCACGGCGGCCCTGTAGCGGCGCATCTGCTCGACCAGTTCCGCCTGGCGCTCGGGGCTGGCGGCGCTCTTGTAGTCCAGCACCCACCACTGCGCGGCGCTTTCCGGCCCCGCGGCGCGGCGCACGAGGCGGTCGATGCGCAGCGTCTGGCCCCGGTGGACGATGGGCGCCTCGTCCATGGCCGCATCGACCGCGCCCGCATCCCACGCCCAGGCGCCCTCGCCCGCGAGAATGCGGGCCGCCATCTCCGCGGCACGCTCGGCCAGGGCGGCCGGCAGCTCGAAATCCCGCGCCAGCTGCAGCAGGCGCGCGCGGGGCCAGCGGCCGGTTTCAGCCGGCGTTCCGGCCACCGGATGACCGGACAGGCCGGACTGCTCCAGCAACTGGTGCATCGCCTCGCCCAGGCGCGAGGCCGGCGTCGATGGAGCCCGGCGTTCCCGGGGAAGCTCCGTGGGCGCGGCACGGGCGGTCCGGCCATCGCCAGGCGGCAGGCCGTCCAGCGACGACGGAGCGGCACCGGCGTCCGCATCCGCGCCGGCATCGGCATGCGCGAGGGCCGCTGTCTCCATCGCCACCCGCCATCCGGGCAGCTCCGGCAGCCAGGCGGTGGCCGCGGCACCGCCGCCCTGTGCCTGCGCCCCGTCCCCCGCGGCATCCGGTGCCGCTGCCTCCGGGGGGGCTGGAATGTCTGCCGCCAGGGGAGCCACGCGGTTCCACCAGCTTCCCGGGGCGGACTGCGACGCGCGCACGCACGACAGCGCAAGGCAGTGGCGCGCCCGCGTCATCGCCACGTACAGGGTGTTGATCTCTTCGCGCTGGCGCTCGACCTGCTCGGCGGCGAGCGCATCGGCGGCGCTCGGCGGCGGCGAGGATTCGCTCGCCAGGAACACGAAGCGCCGCGGTGCCGGCAGTTCGCCGGGCCAGTCCACCAGCACGCCCATGGTCTCGGCCTTCTGCGCGCGGCCGTCGGTGTCCAGCAGCAGCACGGCGTCGGCCTCCAGGCCCTTGGCGCCGTGGATGGTCAGCAGGCGCACGGCCTCCGCGTCGACCCGGCCCGGCGCGCGCTGGCCCGGCCGCTTGAGGGCGCGCACGAAGGCATACGGGGTGAGATAGCGCCCGCCGTCCTGCTGCAGCGCGGACGACAGCAGCGCGCGCAGATTGGCCAGCACTCCCGCGCGCAGCGGCGTGGGCGCGGTGGCGGCATAGCGCGCGAGCACGTCGCGGTGCTGGTAGATCGCGTGCAGGGCATCGTGGGGCGGCCACTGCTCCACCCATTGCCGGTAGCGCCGCAGATCGGCCGACAAACCAGGCACCTCGGCATCCAGCAACGCACCTTCCGACAGCAGCGCGAGCCAGCCGGGCACCGCAGCGGCGGCAGCGGCATCGGCCGCATGCACGGCGGCGCGCTCCCGCTCGGCCGCGCGGCGCGCCTCGGCCACGCGCACCAGCAGGTCGTCGCCCACGCCGAACAGCGGCGAGCGCAGCGCGCGCGCGAGCGACAGATCGTGGCCGGGCGACACCAGCGCGTCCAGCAGCGCCACCACGTCCTGCACTTCCGGCGCCTCGCACAGCTCCACCTTCTCGGGCTGCACGCAGGGCAGGTGCAGGTCGCGCAGGGCGTCCTGCAGGGCCGACAGGCGGTCGCGCTTGCGGGCCAGCACCATGATCTGCCGCGCGGGCACGCCGGACGCGATGCGCTCGGCCACCCACTGCGCGGCCTGCCGGCATTCGCGCATGCGCTGGGTTTCCTCCGCCTCGTGCCTCGGCTGGGTCAGGCTGTCGCGCCAGGCCATCGGATCGGGCGCGGCGCCCTGCCCCGCCGCCCCGGCATCCTCCGCCGCGTCCTCGATGGGCGGCAGCCGCAGCAGGATGCCCGCGTCCTTCGATTCGGTGGTGTGGTCGCGGAACCCCGCGTATTCGCCCTGCGCCTGGGCCGCCCCCATCACCGCATTCACCGCGGCGATCACCTCGGGCGCGTTGCGGCGCGTGTGGTCGCAGGCGAGCAGATCGCCGTCCAGGCCCTCCCGCACGAAGGCTTGCGCCGCCCGGAACACCTGCGGCTCGGCGCGGCGGAAGCGGTAGATGCTCTGCTTGGGATCGCCCACGATGAACACGCTGGGCGGCCGCGCCCCTCCCCCGGAACCCACGTAGCCCGCGAGCCAGGCGTGCAGCGCCTGCCACTGCAGCGGGTTCGTGTCCTGGAATTCGTCGATCAGCAGATGGCGCACGCGCGCATCGAGGCGCTCCTGCACCCAGCCGCTGAGCACGGGATCGGAGAGCATCACCAGCGCGGTGCGCTCGACGTCGTTCATGTCCACCCAGCCGCGCTCGCGCTTGAGGGCGCCGAAGGACGCCACGAGCGCGCGCGTGAGCCGTGCCATGCGCTGCTGGTGCTGCCATGCGCCGTGCTGGCGCGCGGCGAGGCAGAGCCGCTGCAGCTCATCTTCCGCTTCCTGGGCCGCGGCGAACTTCTCGAGGTGGCGCGTGAGGCGGTCCTCCTTGGCCACGAACAGCGCGCGCCGCAGCGCCTCCATGCGCACCTGCAGATCGGCGGTGTCGCAGAACGCGGCGACGATGGCGGCCGCGGCCTTCTGCGGCGTCTTCGTGGATTCGGCCGCCAGCGCCGCGGCCCGGCCGAGCCAGCGCGCGCGGCAGTCCTCCGCCGCGAGCGCCTCGGCGGGATGCGCAAGGCCCGCCCATTGCGGCCCCTGCGCGTGGAAGGGCGGCACCGAGGCATCGACCACCCCGCTCTCTTCCGCGAGTTCGAACTCCACCCGCTTGGCCAGGGCCGATTCGAGCGCCTTGCGCGTCTGCGAGCGCCCGTGCTGCGCCACCGATTCCGCGAAATCGGCGCCCAGGCCGGCATCGCCCGCCACGCGCTGCAGGAAGACCGGCCAGACCTGGCGGACCGCCTCGGCGTCGTCCTCCAGCAGCTCGTAATGGATCGGCAGGCCGCGCGACTGCAGCACGGCCAGGGGCGCGGTGCCGAGCAGCGCGGCGAACCAGCTGTGGAAGGTGCGGATCTGCACCGGCCGGCCGGAACCCAGCACGCGCAGGAACAGGCCCTGCAGGCGCTCGCAGGCGTCGTCCGTCACCTCGTGCGCGGGAACGCCGCGGGCCTCCAGTTCGCGCCGCAGCGCGGGCGCGGGCGTCTGGGAGAAATCCTCCAGCCATTCCAGCAGTCGCTGGCGCATCTCGCCCGCCGCCTTCTTGGTGAAGGTGATCGCCAGGATCTCGTGCGGCGCGCAGCCGTCCAGCAGCGCCCGCAGGATGCGCGAGACCAGCATCCAGGTCTTGCCCGCGCCCGCGCAGGCCTCCACCGCCACGCTGCGCTGCGGGTCGCAGGCCACCGCATAGAAGGCCTCGCGCGCCACGGGCCGGCCGTTGTGTTCATAGGCGGCTTGCACACGTATCTCCATCATGGTGCGGCAGGTGCCCACGCCAGCGGTGCCTGAGACTGGCGCGACCCCGGCCAGCAGACGCCGCGCAAGGGCCGCCCCCCCGCGCTGGCGTCGTCCTCCTGCCCGCGAAGCGCAGCGTAGCGAGAGCGGGGGGAAGGCGCGCAGCGACTCAGGGGGGTGGACTTATTCACTCCAGAAATCCTTCCGGCACAGCCCGCGGGCGGCGCAGTAGTCGCACACGGCGCCCTCGCCGAGCGCCGGCATGGGCGCCCCTTCCGCGATGCGCGCGAAATCGTGCAGGATGCCTTCGACCAATTGGTCGCGCAGGGCCACCACGTCCTCCTGCTCGAAACTGCGGGTCTCGCCGCGCTCGCCGACGTTCACGTAGAGCGCGCGCAGGGTGTCGTCACCCAGCAAGGCCGCATAGAAGGCAAGCTGCGTGTCCTCCGTGCCGGCGGCGAGGCGCCGGCGCGTGGCCGACTCGTTCTCGGTCTTGTAGTCGATCACCATCACCGACGCAGGCTCTCCGGGCACGGGGCTGCGCACCGCATCCACCCGGTCGAGCGTGCCGATCAGCTCCAGCGCTCCCAGCGGCTGCACGCAACGGCGCTCGGCCTCGCGGAACCGCGCGCCCTGCGCCTCGTGGTCCTCCAGCCAGCGCAGGTAGCCTTCGCGCAGGGCGGGCCAGCCGGAGGAAAACGGCAGGAACTCCGCGGGCGACAGGCGCTGCGCGCGCGTCGTGGCCTCGGCGGCGGCGTCCAGCAGGCTCCGGCGCGCGGCCTCGTCCTCCACGGGCGCATCCCGCAGGGTCTCGTGGAAGCGCTGCAGGACCGCATGCAGCCAGTTGCCGAAATCGCGCTTGTCCACCTCGGCGCCCAACTCGTCGGATTCCTGCAGGCCGAGCAGGCGCAGTGCGAAGAACCGGTAGGGGCAGTGGCGCAGGTCGGAATAGGCGGAGGACGACAGCCGCACGAGCGGCAGCGCATCGCCCCGCGGCAGCGGCCTCGGAACGGCGGCCAGCGGCACCTCCCGCGGCTCCCGCGGGTCGGCGGCACGGCGGCCGGCGCCCGTGGCCTGCAGCGCGAGCACCAGCGGGCTGGCCAGCAGCGGCTCGCCGCCTTCGTCGCCTGCGCGCCAGAGCACATCCACGTGCGGCACGGTGAGCGCATGGTCCCAGGCGGCGCGCTGCGCGGCCTCCAGCACGGCACGCGTCGGCAGGCCGAGGCCGTCCCGCTGTGCCTGCGTCCAGGCGCCCGGCGGCTCCGGCGCGGCCTGCAGCCGCTTTTCGTCGCAACCGGCGGCCACCAGCGCGGCGAACGGCCGCGCCAGCATCTGCGGAAGCGGCACCACCACCGCGTCGGGTGCGCCGTCGCCATCGAACTCCGGGCGGAACCGGCCGGCTTCGAGGACCTCGTCCACCCAATGGGCGAACTCCGCCAGGGTCATCGGACGGCCGGACGCATCCAGCCGCCGCCACTCACCCTCCTGCGCGAGGTCGAGCCGCAGCTCGGCCAGCACGCGCAGCCCGGCGGCATCGCCTTCCAGGCGCTCCCACTGGCCGGTGGCCTGCAGCAGCGAACGCAGGGCCGCGAGCCAGGCCGGCAGGTCGCGCGGGGACTGCAGCGTGCCGCGCCATGCCTCCGCCTGCCGCACCAGCACGCGCCAACCGTCGGCGGAGTCCGCGCGGCCGTCCAGGGCTGCCGGTGCGCCCTCCGTATCCGGCGCCGCCGTCCCGGCCGCATCGGTGCCCGCGAGCCCGGCGCCGCGCAGCGCGGCCGTCCACTCGCTGCTGCCGTTGCGCCGCAGCCAGCGCTCCGCCTGCCGCAGGGCCTCGGCCTCCGCCGCGGGAACGTGCTTGAGCCAGTCGAGCACCGCATCGCCCGAGGCATGCGCACGGCATGCCCGCAGCGCCGCCATCACGTGGGCTCCGGCACGGGTGGTGGAAAGCGTCCAGCCGTTCTCGTCGTGCACGGCCACGCCACGACCGGAGAGCAACGCGCTGACGCGGCGCGTCAGGGCACGGTCGATCGCCGCCAGCGCCACGGGCGTGCGCCCTTCGGCCACGTGCCGCAGCACGCAGGCGGCGGCGCGCTGCGCCTCGTCCTCCGCATCGGCGGCGGCATGGAAGGCGATGTCTCCGGTCACCGCGGCACCCCTACCGGCAGACGATGGGCCATCGTCTGCGAGGCCGGCCACGCCGGTGACGGCGATACCGGCGGCCGGCAGCGGCACCGCGCAGGCGCCGTCCTCGCCCCAGAGCCTGCACAGCGCGTGCGCCAGCGGGTCGGGCTGGAACCCGTCCAGCACCACCAGCGCAGGCGTCGCGCGGCGCACCTGCGGCCCGAACAGCACATCGGTCGCATGCCGCGTGGCGAGCGCCCATTCGAGCGCGATGCGCGCCACGGCCGCTTCGTAGCGCAGCGCTGCGCCTTCGCCCGCCGGCGCCAGCAGCGCGCGCGCCTCGGCCGCCCAGGCATCGCGCGCTTCCGGCGGCACCGCGGCCACGGCCGGGGCCAGCTGGCAGGCGGCTTCGAGCAGCGGGGCCGCCAGCACGTCGCGGTGCTCGGCCAGGCCGGCGCGGTCCAGCAGCGAGCGCGCCGTGAGCGTGTCGCGCGCGGTATCGCGTGCGAGGTCGTCGCCCTCCGGCACGAAGGGCGCGACGCGCGCGGCCCAGTTGCGCGTGGTCTCGAACCGCGGGGCGAATCCATCCGGGTAGGCGCGCGCCCAGCGCCGCTGGGCCTCGCCCATGAGCTGCGCGTAGGGAACGAGCACCACGACGGCGCCCGCCGGCATGCGCGTGCCGCGCATGAGCGCATGCACCCGGCCGAGCACGGCCTGCCAGGCAGCGTCCCGGGCATCGGTTTTCGCTATGACTGTCATAGCGTCGGAGTCGCCGCCCATCACATCGAACGGGGAATGTCTTTCTGTCACAATCCCACCACTGTATCCGCACCCTCCCACAACCCGAATCCCTTTCGCATCCTCGAGGAAAGCGCCATGGCCAGCGAACTGATCAAACACATCTCCGACGCCAGCTTCGAAGCCGACGTGCTGCAACCCGGCACCACGGTGCTGGTCGACTACTGGGCCGAATGGTGCGGCCCCTGCAAGATGATCGCCCCCATCCTCGACGAGGTGGCCGGTGCCTACCAGGGCAAGCTCACCGTGGCCAAGATGAACGTGGACGAGAACCGCGAAGTGCCCGCCAAGTTCGGCATCCGCGGCATTCCCACGCTGATGCTGTTCAAGGACGGCCAGCTGGCCGCCACCAAGGTCGGCGCCATGAGCAAGGCCCAGCTGACGTCCTTTATCGACCAGCAGATCGGCTGATCCGGCTCCGCCCCCCCCCCCCCCGCGCGGGACGGGCCCTTCGGCCCTCCCGCTGCCGGCGATCCCGACCCCCTTCCCCCCGCGCACTTCGGCGCATCCCCCTTCCCGACCGGCGCAGCCATCGGCACATCCGCGCCGGCTGCCGCGAAGACCCCGATGAGCAGGCGTCTTTTCCTGTCATAATCCGCACAGATCACCGGGTCGGCCCAGCCAAGGCACCCCGTCGCAGATCCCCCAGACCCGCCGAGACGCCATGAGCAGTCCACACGGCATGCGGTCTCCCCCTCTGATTCCTATTCACTCCGTTCCGGAGTCACCCCCATGCATCTAAACGAACTCAAGGCACTGCACGTGTCCGAAGTGCTCAAGCAGGCCGAAGAGCTGGAGATCGAGAACACCGGTCGCATGCGCAAGCAGGAACTGATGTTTGCGATCATCAAGAAGCGGGCGAAGGCCGGCGAGCAGGTCTTCGCGGACGGCGTGCTGGAGATCCTTCCCGACGGCTTCGGCTTCCTGCGCAGCCCGGACACGAGCTACACCGCGAGCACGGACGACATCTACATCTCCCCCAGCCAGGTGCGCCGCTTCAACCTGCACACGGGCGACATGATCGAGGGGGAGGTCCGTACGCCCAAGGACGGCGAGCGCTACTTCGCGCTGACCAAGCTCGACGCCGTGAACGGCGGCCCGCCCGAGCAGAACAAGCACAAGGTCATGTTCGAGAACCTGACCCCGCTGTTCCCCAAGGAGCAGATGAAGCTCGAGCGCGACATGAAGGGCGAAGAGAACATCACGGGCCGCATCATCGACATCATCGCCCCCATCGGCCGCGGCCAGCGCGCGCTGATCGTGGCGCCGCCCAAGAGCGGCAAGACGATGATGATGCAGCACATCGCCCACGCCATCACGGCCAACAACCCCGACGTGCACCTGATGGTGCTGCTGGTGGACGAGCGCCCCGAGGAAGTGACCGAGATGCAGCGCACGGTCAAGGGCGAGATCATCGCCTCCACCTTCGACGAGCCCGCCGCCCGCCACGTGCACGTGGCCGAGATGGTGATCGAGCGCGCCAAGCGCCTCGTGGAGCTGAAGAAGGACGTGGTGATCCTGCTGGACTCCATCACCCGCCTGGCCCGTGCCTACAACAACGTCGTGCCCTCCTCCGGCAAGGTGCTCTCGGGCGGCGTGGACGCCGCCGCGCTGCAGCGTCCCAAGCGCTTCTTCGGCGCCGCGCGCAAGGTGGAAGAAGGCGGTTCGCTCACGATCATCGCCACGGCCCTGGTCGATACCGGCAGCCGCATGGACGAAGTGATCTTCGAAGAGTTCAAGGGCACCGGCAACAGCGAAATCCACCTGAACCGCCGCCTCTACGAGAAGCGCGTGTTCCCGGCGATCGAGCTCAACAAGAGCGGCACGCGCCGCGAAGAACTGCTGCTGCCCCCGGAAATCCTGCAGAAGACCCGCATCCTGCGGCAGTTCCTCTACAACATGGACGAGATCGAAAGCATGGAGCTGATGATCAAGAACATGAAGGCCACCAAGACGAACGTCGACTTCTTCGACATGATGCGCCGCGGCGGCTGATCCGCGCGACGCATTCCCTGCGAAGGGCCCAGAGGCCCCGCCACGGCGACGCGGCGGGGCCTTTTCGCATGCCGGCCCGCCGCGCGGGGTCAGCCGCCGCTGCCGCCATTGCTGCCGGCGGTCACGGCGAAGCGGCGCTCCAGCGCGCTGTAGCCCAGGCCCACGCCCTTGCGCACGCGGATCTGCACGGGAATGCGGTCCTTCACCGCCTCCACGTGGCTGATGATGCCGATCGCCTTGCCGCCGGATTGCAGGCTGTCGAGCGCGTCGAGCGCGATCTCCAGCGTGTCCGGGTCGAGCGTGCCGAAGCCTTCGTCGAGGAACAGCGAGTCGATGCGGGTCTTGTGGCTCACGAGGTCGGAGAGCGCCAGGGCCAGCGCCAGGCTCACGAGGAAGCTTTCGCCCCCCGACAGCGTGCGCGTGTCGCGCGCCACGTCGGCCTGCCAGGTGTCGATCACCTCCATTTCGAGGTCGCCCCCGGCGCGGCGAGCGAGCTGGTAGCGGCCATGCAGCCGCTGCAGCCGCAGATTGGCCAGGTGCACCAAGTGGTCCAGCGTGAGTCCCTGGGCGAACTTGCGGTACTTGGCGCCGTCGGCCGACCCGATCAGGCCGTTCAGGTGCTGCCATGCGTCGGCATCGGCCTCCAGCGCCGCGATTTCCGCAAGCAGCGCCTGCAGGCTCTCGCGCCGGCGCGCGTCCTCCCGCAGCCGGCCGGCGATCTCGCCCTGGCGCTGTGCGGCCTGCGTGCTCTGCGCCTCCAGTTCGGCCAGCTCGGCCTCCACCTCGGGCAGCGCGCGGACGGAACGCGGCGCTGACAGCAGCGTCTCCAGCGCCTGTGCGGCCTCGCGGTGCAGCGCCTGCGCGGCGGTGAGCGCCTGCCGGGCGCGCTCCACGCCGTCTTCCAGGGCCTGCCGTTCGGCGGGCTCCAGACGGGCGGCGAGGAAGTCTTCGGCATCCGCGAAGGGGCTTTCCGTGAGGGTGGATTCCCAGGCGGCCGCGCTGCGTACCCGCTCTTCGGCCGCGAGGGCATGGGCCTGCCGCTGCGCGTCACGCGTGCCCGCCAGCGTGGCCAGGGCTGCTGCATGGGTCTGCACATCCTGCGCCGCCTGCTGCAGCAGATCTTCCAGCCGGTCGGGCGCCCACGCTTCGCCGTCCACGCCCGCGGAATCTGCATCGGGCACGGTAATGCCCCCGGACGCACGCAACGACGCATCCCGGCGCTGCGCCCATTCCTGCGCCACGGCCTCTGCGTCCTTCGCCCGCTGCTGTTGCAGCGGCAGTTGCGCCAGCAGGCCCTGCCGGCGGGCACAATCGGCCTGCCATGCCTCCAGTGCGTGCGTCCGCTGCTGCAGCCAGCGCCCCGGCTGCGCGGGCATGTCGTACCCCTGGCCCGCAAGTTCCTGCGCCAGAGCGTTCTCGGTGTTCTCCAGCTCCGCCGCCAGCCGGGCGAGCGTTTCCGCCAGAGATTGCAATTGCTGCCGCTGGGCCTGCAGGTCCCGCTCCGCCAGTGCCCGTGCCTGCCGCGCGGCGCCGGCCTCGCGTTCGGCCTGTTGCAGCGCGCGCTGCGCGGTGTCGACGCGCTCGCGCGCCCGCGCCAGTTCGGCTCCGCGCGCCTGCACGTCCGCCACGGTCTCGGCATGCCGCCGTCGTGCGTCCTCCAGCGACACGCTGTCGGTGCGATCGGCGGGCCAGTCCAGGGCCTCGCACAGCGCCCGCCATCGGTCCTGCAGCTCCGCTGCGGTGCGATCTCCGGCGGCTGCATCCTCCCGGGAGCGGACCTGCTGCGTGCGCAGCGTGGCCCACTCGGCTTCGGAGCGGCGCCGCTCGTCGGCGATGGCGTCCAGCGCACGCCTGGCGCTCTCCAGCGCCGCCTCGGTGGCGGAAACGTCCAGCGCTTCGTAGGCATCCAGCGCCGGGTGCTCGGTGGCGCCGCAGAGCGGGCAGGATTCACCGGGCCGCAGGTGCTGGCGGTGGGTTTCGAGCGACTGGATGCGCCGCTCCTGCGCGAGCAGGCGCTCCTGGTCGCGCACGCGCTGCTGGCCGTCGGCATGCCGTGCGGCGAGCTGCTGCAGCGATGCCTCCAATGCATCCGCTCGCCCTTGCCGCTCCGACTCCTCCGCCGATCGCCGCGCCTGTTCCGCACGCAGTGCGTCCATGCGCTCCCGGCATTCGAGCGCCTGCACCCAGAGGTGTCCCTGACGAGCGAGCCGCATCGGCTCTTCGCGCCAGTAGGCCTCGTCCCGGCCCGCCAGCCGCTCCAGGTACGCGCCACGGGCCTGCTCCACGCCCACCTGCGCGTCGGCCTGCAGCGCATCGGCAAATCGCGCAGCCTCGCCCGCGGCCTGCAGCAGCCTTTCGTGCTCGGCGCACCGATCTGCCGCCTCCTGCCGCTGCGTCCGTGTGCGGCCGATCTCTTCCTGCAACAGGGCCCGCGCCTTGAAGCGGCTGCGCCAGTCGCCCAGCCGCTCGGCGAGCGCCGCGTGGCGCGGATCGTCGATACCGCCGGCCGCAAGCGTTGCCAGCGCTTCCCGGCCCGCCTGCCATTCGCCGAACCGCAGCGCCGCGAGATGCCGGCCCGCGCCGGCCGCACGGGCCAGCGCCAGCGCATGCGCCGCGGCAGTTGCCTCCATCCGGCCGATGCTCTGCTGCAGCCGCAATGCGCAGGTGGCCTCGGCCTGCTGCGCGGCTTGCCACGCCGCATGCACGGGTGCCAGGCGCATGGCCGGCTCGGCGCGCCGCAGGCGCTGCACGTCGGCGTCCCGCGCGGTCCAGGCGCCCTCCGCCGCGACGGCATCCGCCTGCGCGAGCGTGCTGCGCTGCCGCGCCCGGTCCACCGCGGCGAACCAGTCGCGCTCGTTCTCGGCCCCGGTGCGCCGCGCCCGCAGGGCACGCAACTGCGCCTCCAGGCCCACCGCCTCCTGCTCCAGCGTGTCGCGGGCCGGCGCGTCCAGCAGCTCGACGCCTCCGGCCCGGGCACGCGCGGCCTCCAGCGCGCCCCTCGCGCCGCGCGCGCGCTCGTGCACGCGCTGCGAGATGCGTCCGTAGATGTCCGTGCCCGTCAACTCCTCGAGCAGTTCCGCGCGCTTGCCGGCGGGCGCCTCCAGGAACGCCGCGAAGCCCCCCTGGGCGAGCAGCATCGACTTGGTGAAGCGCCCGAAATCCAGCCCCGTCAGCGTTTCCACATGCTGCAGCTTTTCCTGCACCTTGCGCGTGACCGGGCGGGCCGCGCCATCGTCTGTGAGGATCTCCGCCAGCTCCACCTGGGCGGGCTGCAGCGCGCCGTCGGACCGGTCGCGCGCGCGCCGCTGGCTCCAGAAGGCCCGGTAACGACCGCCCGGCACGGCGAATTCCACCTCGGCGAGGCATTCGGCGGTGTGCCGCGTCATCAGTTCGTTGCCCCCCTGCGAGACGCCGCCGATGCGCGGTGTCTGGTGGTAGAGCGCCAGGCAGATCGCGTCGAGCAGCGTGGTCTTGCCCGCCCCCGTGGGGCCGGTGATCGCGAACAGCCCGCCGTCCGAGAACGGCGCCTGGGTGAAGTCGATGCGCCACTCGCCCTTCAGGGAATTGAGGTTCTTCAGCCGCAGCGACAGGATCCTCATGCGCCCCCCTCTTCCCGCAGGTCGGACAGCACGCCCCGGTGCAGGGCCGCGAGCCGCTCCCGCAGCGCCTCGTCCAGCGTCTCTTCCCGCAGGCGCCGCTCGAACACATCGCCGGGTGCCAGTTCGTCGAGCGTTTCACGGGCGATGGGCACGAGGGCCGGCGCGGCTCCGCCGCGCGCGCGGCGCACCCGCAGCACCTCCACCGGCAGTCCTTCGGCCACCGCCGCCACCCGCGCCTGCAGATCGGGCAGGTAGTCGTCTCCGGCCACCTCCACGTCGAGCCACGCGGGCGTCTGCGGCGTGCCGGCCCGCGCCGCGGCGGCCAGCTCCGCAGGCAGGGCCGCGAGGCTGCCGCGCAGGGACGCCATCGGCTGGAAGCACGGCACCGGCAGCGGCGTGACCGACTGCAGGCCCGCGAGGTCGAAATCCACCTGCAGCACCTCCTTGTGCTGCGCGGCCTCGTCGAATCCCAGCGGAATCGGCGATCCGCAATAGCGGATGTGCTCGTGCCCGCCCACCCGCATCGGCTGGTGGATGTGCCCGAGGGCGATGTAGTCGGCGGCCGGGAACGCATCGGTCGGGAAGGCCTCCAGCGTGCCGACGTAGATGTCCCGCACGGCATCGCCGCCCGTGGCGCCGACGGTGGCGAGGTGGCCGGTGGCGACGATCGGCAGGCCGCCCAGCGATGCGCTGCGCTCGCGCGCGATCTCGAACAGCGCTCCGTAGTGCGCGCGGATCGCCTGCTGCAGGGCCACCCGCTTGTCGGCCGCGCTCTCGCCGGGCAGGCTGAGCAGCAGCTCCCGTGCGCGCAGATACGGCACCGCGCACAGCACGGCGCCCGGCCCGCCGCTGCGCCGCTGCAGCACCAGCACCTGTTCCTCGGGCGTGGCGGCCGCGCAGGGCACCACGCGCGCCCCCAGTTCGGCCAGCAGCGCGCGGCTCTCGCCGAGCACCGCGGCAGAATCGTGGTTGCCGCCCAGCACCACCAATGCGGCCCCCGCATCGCGCAGCGACAGCACGGCGTGGTGATAAAGCTCGCGCGCATGGCTGGGCGGGGCCGAGGTGTCGAACACGTCGCCGGCCAGCAGCACGGCATCGGCCTGGCAGGCAGCCGCCTGCGCGGCCAGCCAGTCGATGAACGCACGGTGCTCGGCCTGCCGGCTCTTGCCCATGAAATGCTGGCCCAGGTGCCAGTCGGAAGTGTGCAGCAGACGCAAAATGGAGGGCTTTCCAGAAAGGTGCATCCGGGCGGCTGGCGCCCTCGGGTGCGGGTATGCGATAATGGTAGGCTTTTTCGAAGCGGAAAGTGCGTCGCAATGGGTGCGGCGTGGCTACCGCAGCAGCCCCCTTGAAAGGACCATGCCATGAAAGAAGGCATTCACCCCAACTACCGCGAAGTGCTCTTCGTGGACCTGTCCAACGGCTTCAAGTTCGTGACCCGTTCCTGCGTCAACACGAAAGAAACCGGCACGACCGACGACGGCCGCGAACTGCCGCTCTTCAAGCTGGACACCTCCAGCGAATCGCATCCTTTCTACACCGGCACGCAGAAGTCGGTGGACAACATGGGCGGCCGCGTGGAGCGCTTCCGCAACCGCTTCGGCAAGACGTCCACGGCTGCGAAGTAATTCCAGCCCCCGCCGGACCGGCGGGCGCGCGCCGGGGCCACGGCCCCTGCGGCCCCCCCTCCTCCAAAGGCAGCCCGGCACGTCCGCGCTGCCTTTTTGCTTTTCCCCTTACTGTCGGGCGATCGTTCCAGCCTTCCACGCGTGAATCCTCCGAACCCCGCCATCGTGACCCGAGGCGCCGCACGGCCGCTGCCGCGCTGGGCGCTGCTGCTGCTGTGCCTGGCGTATGTCGTGCCCGGTTTCGTGGCCCGCTCGCCCTGGAAGAACGCGGACGTGACCGCCTTCGGCTACATGCTCGAGCTGGCCCGCGGGGCCACCGACTGGATGTCGCCCTCGCTCGCAGGCATGGCGCCGGACACCGACGGCCTGCTGCCCTACTGGCTCGGCGCGCTCGCCATCCAGGCCGCGCCGTCCTGGCTGGCCGCGGAGACGGCCGCGCGCCTGCCCTTCGCCGCACTGCTGGTCGCCACGCTCGCCGCGACCTGGTGGGGCATGTACCACCTCGCCCGCAGCCCGGCCGCCCAGCCCGTGGCATTCGCCTTCGGGGGTGAGGCCTCGCCGCCCGACTATGCCCGGGCCATGGCCGACGGCGCCCTGCTGGCCCTGCTGGCCTGCCTGGGCCTCGCGCAGCTCTCCCACGAAGTCACGAGCTACCTCACCCAGCTCGCCTTCACGGCCCTGCTGTTCTTCGCGGCCGCCAGCCTGCCCCGGCGGAGCCTGCCGGCGTTCGCGGGCAGCCTGGCCGCTGCAGCGGCCGGACTGCTGGGACTGGTGCTGAGCGGCGCCCCGACCCTCGCCATGCTGCTGGGCGGCGGCAGTGCCCTGCTGGTCGCATGCACCACGGGCGCCGACGACGACGCCGCCGTCTCCGCCAGGCCATCGCCCGCCCCGCGGTGGGCGGGGGGCGTGGCGCTCGCCCTGCTCACGGCCCTCGCGGCGGGGCTGGCGGGCGCGCTCGATCTCTGGCGCTGGCGCATCGTCACCGAGGACGAAGCCAAGGAATGGCAGAGCCTGGTGCGCCTGCTGATCTGGTTCGCGTGGCCGGCCTGGCCCCTCGCGCTCTGGACGCTCTGGCGCTGGCGCCGGCAGATCGTCAGCAGGACGCTGCACCGGCACCTGCTGCTTCCGCTGTGGTTCGTCGCCGTGACCGTGTCCGCCACGGTGACGACGCAGCCGGCCGACCGCGCCCTGCTGCTCGGGCTCCCCGCCCTGGCCACGCTCGCGGCCTTCGCCCTGCCCACGCTGCGGCGTGCCATCGCCTCGCTCATCGATTGGTTCACGCTGCTGTTCTTCAGCGCTTCGGCCATCGCCATCTGGGTGATCTGGATCTCGGTGCAGACCGGCGTGCCCGCGAAGCCGGCCGCGAACGTCGCGAAGCTCGCGCCCGGCTACACCGCGGAGTTTTCCGCCATGGCCTTCGGCGTGGCGTTGCTGGCCACCCTGGCCTGGTGCGCGCTGGTGGCGTGGCGCGTGTCCCGCAACCGCACCGAAATCTGGAAAAGCCTGGTCCTGCCGGCCAGCGGCGCCGCCCTCGGCTGGCTGCTGCTGATGACGCTGTGGCTCCCGCTGCTGGACTACGGCCGCAGCTACCGGCCGCAGTCCGACAGCCTTGCGCGCGTGCTGGGTGCCGATCCCGGCTGCCTGCTCGTACACGGCCTCGGCCGCGCGCAGACCGCTGGCCTGCAGTACCACGGCAGCTGGACGATGCTGCCCGTGACGCGCGCTTCTGAAATACGCCAGAGCGAATGCCGATGGCTGGTGGCCGACGCCTCCACGCAGCAGACCGTCGACCGGCTGACCCGCGGCGGCGGCTGGGAGCAGGTGGCGGTGGTGCCGCGCCCGACCGACCGCGGCGACCAGCTGCTGGTGCTGCGGCGCATCGGCGCCGGCCCCGGCGGCGGACAGCCCTGATGCCGTCGGAACGCGCGCAGGTCGCGCGCCACGCAGCCACCGTGCTCGCGGGGCAACTCGCCGTGATGGCCTTCGGCGTCACGGACACCATCGTCGCGGGCCGCCATGCGCCCGCGTCGCTCGCGGCACTCTCCATCGGCTCGGCGGTCTACGTGAGCGTGTACGTCGCACTCATGGGCATCCTGCAGGCGCTGCTGCCCGTCTGGGCCGAGCAGCGCGGTGCCGGGGAAACCACCGCCATTGGCCGCTCGGTGCGGCAGGCGCTCTACCTGTGCGCGCTCGCCAGCCTGCTGGGCATGGCGGTGCTGCTGTCGCCGGGCGCCATCCTCCGCTGGACCGAGGTGCCGGCCGATCTGCGCGCGGAAGTCGGCCGCTACCTGACCGTGCTCGCCGCCGCCCTGCCGCCGGCCCTCGCCTTCCGCCTCTACACCACGCTCAACCAGGCCCTGGGCCGACCGCAGCTCGTCACCTGGCTGCAGGTGGGGTCGCTGCTGGTCAAGATCCCGCTCTCGATCGCCTTCACCTTCGGCTTCGCGGGCCTGCCGGCGCAGGGTGCCGTGGGCTGCGCCTGGGCCACGCTGGTGGTCAACTACCTGCTGCTGGCCATCGCCATCGGGCTGGTCCGGTCCTCTTCCCTCTATGCGCGGCTCGCATTGTGGCGTCGGCTGGAGCGGCCGGACCGCGCACAGATCGCACGCTTCGCCCGGCTCGGCGTTCCCGCCGGGCTCGCCGTGATGGTGGAGGTCACATCCTTCACGCTGATGGCGCTCTTCATCGCCCGGCAGGGCACGGTGGCCGCCGCGGCGCACCAGATCGCCGCCAACCTCACCGCCGTCCTCTACATGGTGCCGCTCTCGCTCGCCATCGCCACCAGCGCGCGCGTGAGCTACTGGCGCGGCAGCGGCGACGAGGCCCTGGCCCGCCAGGTGGCCTGGATGGGTTTCCGGATGGCGGGGGCCATCGCCCTCGCGCTGTCCGCCCTGCTCTATGCGGCACGCGCGTCCCTGGCGTCGCTCTATACCGCGTCGGCGGACGTGCTTGCGATGGCCTTCGGCCTGCTGGCCTGGGTGGCGCTCTACCACGTCGCCGACGCGCTGCAGACGTTCTGCGCCTTCGTGCTGCGCTGCTACGGCATCACGATCGCGCCCCTGTCCACGTACTGCGTGCTGCTCTGGGGCGCCGGGCTGCCGGCCGGCTACGCACTCGCCTATACCGGTTTCGCGGGCCGGGAGCCCTTGCACTCGCCCGCCGCCTTCTGGATCGGTGGCGCGCTCGCCCTGGTGGTCACCGCGGCCGTGTTCACCGCCATGCTGGCGCTGGCACTGGGGAAAGCGGGCTCGGCCGCGCGGGCCGCCGGGCGCTGAAGCGGCTCGCACGCCGCTGCGGACGGAGCCGCATCGCATCCTCCGGCTCCACATCCGTCATGGCGGCAGCCGGGCTGCGCCACAGTGCGCCGTGCCGTGCCATGACCGCCTCGCCGGGCCGCGTCAGCCGCTCCGGGTTGCCGGCGCCGGCAGCGCCATGCCCCGGGGGGCCGTGCTGCGCTGGATCCGGTGCGGCGGGAACGTGACCGAGAAGACCGAACCCTTGCCGACGGTGCTCTCGATCTGCAGCGTCGCGGAGTGGCGCTGCACCACGTGCTTGACGATGGC
>Ga0308171_1002755_pt1 | contig 17548 bp, 14 predicted proteins | sample PhyGR1_FD_202135 | JGI IMG/M metagenome (GOLD analysis project Ga0308171, IMG submission 202135) | Phyllosphere microbial communities from UC Gill Tract Community Farm, Albany, California, United States - DLSLSG.R1 | ecosystem: Host-associated > Plants > Phyllosphere > Unclassified | place: USA... | reverse complement strand
TGTACACCGACGGCGCCAACATGAACGCCCTGGTCGGCGTGGCCAAGCCCGGCAAGTGGGGCTCGGACGTGTCGCACCTGAACCTGCACAAGACCTTCTGCATCCCGCACGGCGGCGGCGGCCCGGGCGTCGGCCCGTGCGCGGTTAAGTCGCACCTCGCGCCGTTCCTGCCGAAGGTGCTGGGCGGCGAAGGCGATGTCGGCATGGTCAGCGCGGCCAGCTTCGGCAGCGCCTCGATCCTGCCGATCAGCTGGATGTACATCACGCTGATGGGCACCGCCGGCCTGCGCAAGGCCACCCAGGTCGCGCTGCTCAACGCCAACTACATCGCCAAGCGCCTGGCCCCGCACTTCAAGACCCTGTACACCGGCCGCAACGGGCTGGTGGCACACGAGTGCATCCTGGACGTGCGTCCGCTGGAGAAGACCTCCGGCATCGGCGCCGAGGACGTCGCCAAGCGCCTGATCGACTTCGGCTTCCACGCCCCGACCCTGAGCTTCCCGGTCGCCGGCACGCTGATGGTGGAACCGACCGAGAGCGAATCGCTGCACGAGCTGGATCGCTTCATCAACGCGATGATCCAGATCCGCGAGGAAATCGCCGCGATCGAAGACGGGCGACTGGATCGCGAGGACAACCCGCTCAAGCACGCCCCGCACACCGCCACGGCGGTCTCGGCCAGCGAGTGGGCACACGCCTACCCGCGCGAGCTGGCGGCCTTCCCGCTGGCCAGCCTGCGCCAGCAGAAGTACTGGCCGCCGGTGGCGCGCGTGGACAACGTCTACGGCGACAAGAACGTGATGTGCGCCTGCATCCCGGTCGATGCGTACAAGGAAGACGAGGGCGTGGAGGTCTAAGCCCTCCTGCCCGGATGCAACAGCAGACGGCCCGCGCAAGCGGGCCGTTTTTGTTATGGGGTGCTGCCGACTCCCCACCTCCCGACTCCCGGTTCCCGCGCGCCTTGGAGGAGAGCGGCCCTCAGATTCTGCAGGCTGGGCGGGGGTGTGTGGGTTCGCGGGACACGCCGTGAATCCATCCATGGAGGCTCATGTCGCGCCATCCATGGCGCTCATGGTCCCGCCAACCCACACACCCCCGCCCCTCGACAGTGGGTCGGGCGCCTATGAGAAAACAAACGCAGATGCCGCGCGGCGGAGAGGAGCGTCGGAGCGCCCTGCGGTCGTCGCATTGCTTTTCAGCCAATCGCATCGGCATCGGCATCGGCATCGGCATCGGTGCTGGTGCTGACGTCGCGCGTTGAGTACTGAGTGCCGAGCGGTGAGCGGTGAGCGGTGAGCGGTGAGCAATCAGATTCGAGAAGCGAGCAGCGCAGCGCCAGCTCGGCTGGTTTCTGCTTTCTGCTTTCTGCTTTCTGCTTTGGACTTTCCATTGCCCACCAGCCCCCTGTCAAAGGGTGGGCATGGGTGGGTTGGCGGGACCGTGTGTTGCCATGGATGGCAACACACGAGCCTACATGGACGTACTTGCGGCGGGTCCCGACAACCCACCCGTGCCCGCCCCAACCAGCGGACCCCAAAACCTGCGGCTGTTAGCTGTTAGCTGTTAGCTGTTAGCTGTTAGCTGTTAGCTGTTAGCTGTCAGCTGTCAGCTGTTGGCTGCAGCACGCACCCGACGCGCGATCTCACTGCTCGCCGCAATCACCACCGTCAGCGCCGCCATCGACAGGAACTGCACCCGCGTGTGCGCCTCGGACAGCAACAGACCGAAGATCAACGCCAGCACCCCCAACCCGAACACCGTCAGATACGGATACCCCGCCATCCGGAACGGCAGACGCGTCCCATCGCGGTTCGCACGATGGCGCAGGATCAACTGGGACAACAACGAAATCGTCCACACCAGCAGACACGTCGAACCCACGATATTGAGCAGCACCGGCAGCACCTTGTCCGGGAACAGCAGCTCCATCACCGTCGCCGCGAAACCGAACAGCACACTGGCCAGCACCGCGATGATCGGCACCTGGCGCGGGTCGGTCCAGCCCAGCACCGCCGGCGCCTCGCGACGCTGCGCCAGCGAATACATCATCCGCGACGCACCGTAGAGATTGGCGTTCAACGCCGACAGCAGCGCGATCACCGCGATCAGCGTGATCGCCGTCGCCGCGCCCGGAATCTTCGCCGCTTCCAGCACCGCCGCGAACGGCGACTTCAGCGCCTCGCTGGTCCACGGCACCACCGCGATGATCACGCTCAGCGAACCGATGTAGAACACCAGGATGCGCCAGGCCACGGTGCGGATTGCACGGGCGATGCTGCGCTCGGGATCCTCGGTTTCGGCCGCGGCCACCGCCACGATCTCGGTGCCGCCAAAGGCGAATATCACCACCAGCAGCGCCGCGCCGATGCCGGCCAGCCCCTTGGGCATGAAGCCGCCGTGCTGGGTGAAGTTGCGCAGGCCCGGCGAAGCCACGTCCGGCAGCCAGCCCATCAGCAGCGCCACGCCGATCAGGATGAAGCCGACGATCGCGGCGACCTTGAGGATCGCAAACCAGAATTCGAACTCGCCGAAGTTCTTCACTCCGAGCAGGTTGATCGCGGTGAAGAACAGCATGAACGCCAGCGCCGCCATCGGGACCGGAATCGCCGGCCATACCGTGGCGAGCAGGCCGGCCGCACCGACCGCCTCGGCGGCGATCACGATCACCAGCTGCACCCACCACAGCCACCCCACCGTCGCGCCGGCGGTGGCCCCCATCGCGTCGGCGGCATACACCGAGAACGCACCGCTGGTCGGCTTGGCCGCGGCCATTTCGCCCAGCGCGTTCATCACGATGATCACCAGCGCGCCGGCGACGAGATACGACAGCAGGACCGCCGGGCCGGCGGCCTGGACACCCACACCGGAGCCGAGGAACAGGCCGGCGCCGATCGCGCTGCCCAGCCCCATCATGATCAGCTGGCGGGGCTTCAGCGCGTGCCCGAGGCGGGTAGCGGCGGGCGGAGTGGCGGGAGCCGGAGTCTGGGATGCGGGCATCGGAATCGATTGGCGGGCAACAAGTGCGACACCATACCCTGTCGGCCGCGCGGCGGCATAGGCCGGAAGCCCCTCCCCGCCTCAGGCGGCGGCGCGCTCGCCGATCTGGGCGCGGTAGGCCCGGGGCGACAGCCCGACTTCGGCCTTGAACTTGCGGGTGAAGGCACTCTGGTCGGTGAAGCCGCAGGCCTGGCCGATGCTGGCGATGCTATCCGGGCCGTGCAGCAGGTGCACCGCCATCTGGATGCGCAGGCGGGTCAGGACCTGCTGCGGGGTCATCTGGAACACCTTGCGGAAGGTGCGCTCCAGCTTGGACAGCGAGAATCCGGTGATGTCGAGCAGGGTCTGCATGCGGACGTTCTCCGCGTAATGCGCATTCAGATGGGCAAGGGCCAGGCGCAGCTGTTCGTACTGGGTGCCCAGGCTGTCCTTCTGCCCCAGGTCGCGCGAGATCCCGATCAGCCCACGGATCTGCCCGTCGACCAGCAGCGGCCGCTTGCAGGTCAGGCACCAGCCCGGCTCGCGGTTGGCGAACAGATGCAGCTCCATCAGGTTCTCGATGACCTTGCCGGCCAGCACCTGTTCGTCCTGGGTCGCGTAATCCGCGCCCAGCCCGGTGGGATAGATCTCCGCCGCGGTGCGCCCGATCACCTCCTTGCGCGACTTCAGGCCGAGCCGGCGCAGCATGGTCTGGTTGATGTGCGTATAGCGCCCGTCGCAGTCCTTCATGAAGAACAGGACGTCGGGGATCGCATCAAACAAGGCTTCGATGTCGGCGGGTTCAACGCGCATGCGGCTGGGGAAACACAGGAGAAGACGCGTCCAAGGATACCTGCCCGGGCCCCGCCCACACAGCGGCCGGACGCGGCATGTGAAGCGCGGGTGCAAGCAGGGCCGCGTATTCGCACCCTCGATTAACGCCCCGGCCGCCAGTGTGAGGCGATCCCCTTCCCGCCAGCTCCCGGAGTCGCCTCATGGCCGCCAGCAAGAAAAGCACCAAGAACGCCCCTGCAGCCGCCACCGATGTCCGCGGCGAGGGGGATGAACTGCACCAGCGTGCGGGCAACGGCCACCCGGTGCTGACCACCAACCAGGGCATCCCGGTCGGTGACAACCAGAACTCGCTGCGGGCCACCCCGCGCGGGCCGACCCTGCTGGAAGACTTCATCCTGCGCGAGAAGATCACCCACTTCGACCATGAGCGCATCCCCGAGCGCATCGTGCATGCGCGCGGCAGCGCAGCGCACGGTTACTTCGAGCTGACCCGCTCGCTCGGCGAGTACACCCGCGCCCGGATCCTCAGCGAAGTGGGCGTGCGCACCCCGCTGTTCACCCGTTTCTCCACCGTGGCCGGCGGCGCCGGTTCGGTCGACACCCCGCGCGATGTGCGCGGCTTCGCGGTGAAGTTCTATACCAAGGAAGGCAACTGGGACCTGGTCGGCAACAACATCCCGGTGTTCTTCATCCAGGACGCGATCAAGTTCCCGGACCTCATCCATGCCGTGAAGATGGAGCCGGACCGCGCCTTCCCGCAGGCGGCCAGCGCGCACGACACCTTCTGGGACTTCGTGTCGCTGATGCCCGAGTCGATGCACATGATCATGTGGGCGATGAGCGACCGCACGATCCCGCGCTCGCTGCGCACCATCGAAGGCTTCGGCATCCACAGTTTCCGGCTGATCAACGATGCCGGCGAATCGACCTTCGTCAAATTCCACTGGCGGCCGAAGCTGGGCATCCAGTCCACGGTATGGGACGAGGCGGTCAAGCTGCAGAGCGCGGACAACGACTTCCACCGGCGCGATCTGTTCGAGGCGATCACCGCCGGCGACTTCCCCGAGTGGGAGCTGGCCGTGCAGCTGTTCACCGAGGAACAGGCCGAGTCGTTCCCGTTCGACCACCTGGATTCGACCAAGATCATCCCCGAGTCGCTGGTCCCGCTGACCGTGATCGGGCGCATGGTGCTGGACCGCTGGCCGGACAACTTCTTCGCCGAGACCGAGCAGGTCGCCTACTGCCCGGCCAACGTGCCGCCGGGCATTGATTTCAGCAACGATCCGCTGCTGCAGGGGCGCCTGTTCTCGTATCTGGATACCCAGCTCAGCCGCCTGGGCGGTCCGAACTTCCACCAGATTCCGGTCAACGCCCCCAAGTGCCCGTTCGCCAACCACCAGCGCGACGGCCACATGCAGATGAACATCCCGAAGGGGCGGGTTGCCTACGATCCCAGCTCCCTGCAGGGCGACACCCCGCGCGAAACCCCCGACGGTTTCCCCAGCCACGCCACCGCGCCGGATGATGGCCGCAAAGGCCGCGTGCGTGCGGAGAGTTTCGCCGATCACTACAGCCAGGCCCGGATGTTCTTCCGCAGCCTGGAAGCCCCGGAGCAGGCGCACCTGGCCTCGGCACTGGTGTTCGAGCTGTCCAAGGTGGAGACGGTCAAGGTGCGCGAGCGCACCGTGAGCCACCTGCGCAACATCGACGAGACGCTGGCCAAGCGCGTGGCCGACGGCCTCGCGATGCCCGCCCTGCCCGAGCCGGCCCCCACGCAGACCCCGGCGCAGGATTTCCCGAAGGCACCGGAGGTGCGCATCATCGGTCGCACCAAGGACCTGCTCAAGGGACGCAGCATCGGCATCCTGTTCGACGAGGGCTCGGATGCCGCGCTGATCGCCAACCTGCGCAAGGCCGCCGACAAGGCCGGCGCCAGCGTCAAGCTGGTGGCGCCGAAGATCGGTGGTGCCATGCTCAGTGACGGCAAGACGCTGGCGGCGGACGGTCAGCTGGCAGGCACGCCGTCGGTGATCTTCGATGCGGTCGCCGTCGTGCTCAGCAATGACGCGGCCAAGAAGCTGAGCAGGGAGTCGGCCGCGATCGACTTCGTCAGCGACGCCTGGGCGCATCTGAAGGCGATCGCCGCCGACGATGGGGCACAGGCGCTGCTGAAGGTGGCCCGCGTCGGCAACGATGCCGGCGTGGTCGAGGCCGAGGATGCCAAGGCCTTCCTCGCTGCTGCCGCCACCCGCCAGTGGGCCCGCGAACCGAAGGTGCGCACGCTCGCCTGAGCGCTCCCCCTCTTTGACAGTAGACAGGAGAACTGCCATGCCCCGTGGTGACAAATCCAGCTACACCGACAAGCAGAAGCGCCAGGCAGAACATATCGAAGAAAGCGAGAAAGAGAAGGGCCGCAGCGAGACCGCCGCCGAGCGGATCGCCTGGGCCACCGTCAACAAACAGGATGGTGGCGGCAAGAAGAGTAGCGGCGCGAAGAAGTCCACCAGGAAGACAACGAAAAAGTCGGCGGCAAAGAAGGCCCCAGCCAAGAAGGCGGCCGCGAAGAGTGCGGCAACGAAATCAGCGACAAAGACGACCAGGAAGGCAGTAAAGAAGACGGCGAAGAAAGCGACGAAGAAGGTCACCAAGAAGGCGACAACGAAAACCGCCGGAAAGAAAACCGCGAAGAAAGCAACAAAGAAAACAGCAAAAAAAGCAGCGAAAAAAACCGCTAAAAAGACGACGAAGAAGACGGCCGCCCGCAAAGCGGCCCGGAGCCAGCGCTGAGCATCAGCAGCTCGCTCGCTCGCAGATCTACCGCGTGCTGTTCCAAGGCAGCACGCGGTACCGCCAATGCTGCGTTCATCGCGGTTCCGCTGCTGCGGACGGCGCCAGCGGTGTCTGCAAGGGTGCGACCTTTGCCGCAACGGGCTTGCCCGGCACAGGCATCGACTGCAGTCGACGGATCGAGCCGATCGGCACTGCTTCGGCGCGCCGCTGCTCCGGCCACCACAGGAACACGAAGGCACTGCTGGATCCCAGCAGTTTCGCGGTGCCCGGAAGCGCCGCCGCGTCATCACCGAGCACGACCTGCACCGACGTACCGCCCCGGCCCTCGAGGATCTTCTCGGCCGAGCCCAGGGCATACAGCGCCGCGCCGAATGCCATGAAGCAGACCACCGCAATGCACATACCGGTCAGCGGACGCAGCCCGGAGAATTCCCAGTTCATCCACGGCGACTCCGAGAACAGCATCCGCCATCCCCAGTGCCGCGCACGCAGGCGTGCCACCTTGGCCGGGTTGCGCCGCCGCAGTGTTTCCGGCCAGCCCAGCAGCACTGCCAGCAGCGCCCCCAGCAGCAGGATCAGGACGTAGGCCGGATCGCGCAGCCCGGCGACCAGGAAGTCGCTGACCTGCAGGTAGTCCAGGATCGACAGCCGGAACTTGAAGTAGAAGAAGTAGCTCGACCACAGCCCCAGCAAGGAAAGGAACACGTAGCCCGCACTCACCATCAGCGCCGGCTCCTGCCGCAGCAGGCGCCAGATGACTGCGACCATCGAATCTTCATTGCCGTGCGTGACCGGCAGCAGCGACCAGTCGGTCGGTGCCTGATCATCCACCGGTGCCCGCGACGTACCGCCAGCGGTGGTCGCGATGCCCGCCGGTACGTCACCGTGGATACTGCCCTCGTCCCTGTTTCCCATGCGCCCCTCCCCCGTTCGGCAGAGCATCACGCACTTTTGCGGTCGACGGAAGCGGGCCGGCCCCCGCTGCCACGCCCTGCGTGGGGCAGCCCTGAGCGCTGCCTTATTGCACGCTGAAACTGGCGACCGTAGCGTGCTCGGTGCCTTCGATGCGCAGGTCGATGGCGAAGCGGTCGCACAGCCGGTGCACGATCGCCAGGCCGAGCCCGAAGCCGGCACTGCCCTCCCCTTTCGCGAAGGGCCGCACGATCGCGTCGGGGTCGCCTGCCGGCGCCGTGTTGCGGATGCGCAGCCGTCCGGCCGCGACGTCGATGTGCACCTCCCCGGCCCGCGTGTGCGCGAATGCATTACCCACCAGATTGGCCAGCAGCATGTGCAGGACCGGACCGGGCACCGTCAGGCGCGCGTCGCCGGGCACATCGACCCGCACCGCCACCGGCTTGCCCTCCAGCAGCGCCGCCTGCTCGACCACCACCTGTTCCAGCACCGGCAGTACCGCCAGCGGCGTCGCGTCCCGTTCCACGTTCTCTTCGCGGGCCAGCGTGAGCAGGGTGATCACGGTCTGTTCGAGCTGACGCGCGGATTGTTGTACATGGTCGAGCTGCAACCGCCCGGCCGCAGACAGTCCCGGCTCGCGGGCCAGCTGTTCGGTCGCGCTGCGGATCACGGCCAATGGCGTGCGCAGCTCATGGCTGGCATCGCGGGTGAACGCATGTTCGCGCGCAACGAAGGCGCGCACCTGCCCGCTCAGCCTGTCCAGGCCACGGGCCAGCACACCGACCTCGTCATCGGGGAAATCAGCCGCGAACCCGACCGGCAAACGATCCGGTGCCATGTCATCCACCAGTGCCGCGAGTTTCGACAACGGCCGCGTGGTACGTCGCGCCAGCCACGCACCGGCCAGCACCGCGACCACGACCACGGCCACGCCGGACCAGGCCAGCAACGCCAGTATCTGGCGGCGCATCGGCCGGACCACCAGCTGCTGGCTGACCTCGGCGACCAGCCACCCCGGTGCACCGGATCCGCCCGGCTGCAGCGCGCGCAGGTGATAGTGCCGTCCCTCGGTGCCGGCGATCTCGCGGCGCCACGGCTCGGCATTGAAGGCGACCTTGATATCCGCCGGGAACGTGGCAGGGCTGTCGTGGATCGTCATGAAGGCATTGCGCGGCGGCGACCACGTGCCACTCGCAGCCCGCTGGTCCAGCTGCTGCCGTGCTTCCTGTTCGAGCATCGCCTCGAAGAAGCGATCCTCCACGCTGTACACGAACACCGCCACGTACAGGCCGAACAGGCTGGCCACCGCGAGCGCGAACACCGAGAAAGCCAGCATCAACCGGTTGCGCAGGCGGTGCACCGGTGCGGTCATGCGTCGGCCTCCAGCTTGAAGCCGACATCGTGCACGGTCTTGAGCATCGGCCGCTCAAACGGCTTGTCCAGGGCCTGCCGCAGCAGGTAGAGATGCGAACGCAACGGGTCCGACGGTGGCGCCTCATCGCCCCAGAGACGGCGGATCAACTCGCTACGGGTCACCGTGCGCGGCCAGGCTTCGGCGAGCAGCACCAGCAGCCGATAGGCCGTCTGCGGCAACTCGATCGTCTGCCCACCGCGGCAGACGGCGCCGCTGCGGCGGTCGATGCCGAGCGACCCGACACGCAGCACGTGCCCGTCGCGCCGGCCGTGCCGATGGGCCAGCGCCAGGCATCGCGCCAGCAGTTCCTCGCCGGCGAACGGCTTGACCAGGTAATCATCGGCACCGGCCTGGAAGCCGATCAGTTTGTCGCCCAGCGTGTCGCGCGCGGTCAGCATCAGGATCGGGATGTGGCGGTCGGCCTGTTCGCGCAGATGACTGCACACGCGCAGGCCGTCCATGCCCGGCAGGGTCAGGTCCAGCACCAGCACATCGGGCGGTTCGTCCAGCGCCATCTGCAGGCCGCTGCGGCCATCGGCGGCAAAGGCCACGCGATGGCCACGCGCCTCCAGCAGCGTGGCCATGCCGGCGCGCAGCGCCGGGTTGTCCTCGATGACCAGGATGTGCAGGCCGTCGTGCATGGGTTCAGCCTTCGATCGTGGCCTTGAGCTCCTTAGCTTCGGCCATGTCCGGGTGGGATTCCAGCAGTTTGCCGAGCACGCTGCGCGCCTGCGCCACCTCGCCCAGCCGCCAATATGCCTGCGCGATGCCCAGCGGCAGCTGCGGCTCGCTCATGTAGGGCGCAGCCAACTGCATGATCGCCAGCGCATCGCGCACCGCGGCATCGTCCTGCGCGGCCTGCAGCTGGTAGTAGCCGAGCACCCCGATCAACTGGTCGTGATAGCCGGTGCGGTCGCTGGCCAGCGTGCGCCTGACCGCGTCGCCCTCGCCGTCGAGCAGGCGCTGCACCAGCGCCATGCTGGCTTCATCGCGCCAAGGGGTGCGGGCGACCGGGGTGCGACCGATGGCGCGCACGATCGCTTCGGCGACCGCCGGCGTGGAGTACGGGTTCTGCCCGGTGATCAGCCGACCGTCCACCACCAGCTTGGGCATCATCAGCGGCGCCTGCTCCCAGTGCGCACCGCGCTCGCGCAGCGCGGTTTCCAGCAGGAACGGGAACTCCTTCGCCCAGCGTTTGCCGAACACGCCCTCCTCCGCGTTGGTGAAGCCGGTCATGCGGCGCCCGGCGACCAGCCGGGATCCGTTCGCCTGCCGCACCTCCACCAGCGCCGCCGGGCCATGGCAGACCGCCGCGACCACGCCGCCGCTGTCGTGCACCGTGCCCAGCAGAGCGCGCAGTGCGCCATCGGTGGGCAGGTCGAACATCGCGCCCTTGCCGCCGACCACGTAGACCGCTGCGTAGTCGGCCGCGCTGAGCGTCGCGGTGGCGCGGGTATCGGCCAGCAGCGCGGTCGCCGCCGGATCGGCCAGGACGCGCGCGTTGAACGGTTCCTTCGGATCGAACTTGTCGGCTTCCACCGGCCCGCCACGCGGGCTGGCGACCTGCACGGCCAGGCCGTTGTCGCGGAAGATCAGGTAGGCCTGGGCGAACTCGTCCATCTCGAAGCCAGGCCGGGTCTTGCCGTGATCGCGTCCTTCGCCGCTGACCACGATCAGCACCGTATCGGACGCCGCGGGGCGGGCGTGCAGTGTCGGGACGGCCAGCAGCAGGGCCAGGACGGCACCGGTGCGGCGCAGCAGGGACAGCATCATGAGCGGCATTCCTTGGGAAGTGACCCCAGCCTGCCGCGCGGATGTGAAGCAGATTTCAAGCCGGCGCCGGCGTGCACACAGCTGAACAACCCGGCCGCCGGGTGCTGTGTCGATGGCTCCCTCGGCCCGAAGATGCGAAAATCCCTCCCCCTCCAGGGCAGGCCCCGCGCCCGCCGATTCCCGAGATACCGTGAAGACCCCCCAAGGCTTGCAGGCGCTGATCGACGACGGCGTGATCGATGAAGTGCTCCGCCCGCTCAAGAGCGGCAAGGAAGCAGCGGTATACGTGGTCCGCAGCGGCGACGATGTGCGTTGCGCCAAGGTCTACAAGGACATGGCCCAGCGCAGCTTCCAGCAGCGCGTGCAGTACCAGGAAGGCCGCAAGGTCCGTGGCAGCCGCGAAGCGCGCGCCGTGGGCAAGGCCAGCAATTACGGCCGCAAGCAGCAGGAAGCGGCCTGGAAGAACACCGAGGTCGAGGCGCTGTACCAGCTGCGCGATGCCGGCGTGCGCGTGCCCGAGCCGTATGGGTATTTCCATGGCGTGCTGGTGATGGAGCTGGTCACCGATGCCGAGGGCTATTCCGCCGCGCGCCTGGGCGAGGTCGAACTGAGCCCCGAACAGGCCCGGGAGTTCCACCAGATCCTGGTCCGCCAGGTCGTGCGCATGCTGTGCTGCGGGCTGATCCACGGCGATCTGTCGCCGTACAACGTGCTGGTCGGCCCGGAAGGCCCGGTCGTGATCGATTTCCCGCAGGTGGTCAGCGCGGCAGGCAACAACGCCGCACGCACGATGCTGCTGCGCGACGTCAACAACCTCACCGCCTACCTCGGCCGCTGGGCGCCGGAGCTGCTGGAGACCTGGTACGGCGAGGAGATGTGGGCGCTGTTCGAGGCCGGCGATCTGCTCCCGGACAGCGTGCTGACCGGCGAGTTCGAGCAGGATGAAAGCACCATCGACCTGGACGGCGTGCGCCACGCCATCAACGATGCGCGCGAAGAAGCGCTTATCCGCCAGCAGGGTCGCGAAGCCGCCGAAGAAAACGACGACTGAGCGGGGCACGCCGCTGCGTCGGGCGGCTGGATCGGCATGAAAAAAGCCCCGCCGATGCGGGGCTTTTCCGTCCAACTCAGCGCGCAGGTGCCGTCACGCGGCCTGCAGTGACCCCGGGCGCCGCAGGCCTGCAGCGGGGTCCTCCAGCGTGAACACCGCCACCGATTCGGTCAGTGCGTGCGCCTGCTGCTCCAGCGCGCGGCTGGCGGCGGTGGCTTCCTCCACCAGCGCCGCGTTCTGCTGGGTCACCTGGTCCATCTGCACGACCACCTGGTTGACCTGCTCGATGCCGGCGGCCTGTTCCTTGGTCGCGGCGGCAATGTCACTCATCAGCTGATTGGTGCGCGAGCTGGCCTGGGTCAGGCGGGCGATCGCCGCTTCGGACTGCACGGTGACGCTCAGTCCGGTCTTGACCTTGCTGCTGGACTCATCGATCAGGTCCTTGATCTCCTTGGCCGCCGTGCCGGCGCGCTGCGCCAGCGTGCGTACCTCGGTGGCCACCACCGCGAAGCCGCGCCCGTTCTCACCGGCACGGGCCGCTTCGACGGCCGCGTTCAGGGCGAGGATGTTGGTCTGGAAGGCGATGCCGTCGATCACCGAGGAAATCTCTCCGATACGCGCCGAGGACTGGTCGATCTCGCTCATCACCGCGGCCATCTGCGCGATCGCCTGCTCGGTCGCCTTGACCGCCGCACCCGCCGCATGGGCTTCATGGTCGGCCTGGTTGGCCAGCTCGGCGTTCTGCCGGACCGTGGAGGTCAGCTCCTCCATCGAGGCCGCCGCTTCTTCCAGGTTGGCTGCCTGCTGCTCGGTACGGCGCGACAGGTCATTGTGGCCCGCCGCCAGTTCCTGCGCGGCATCGTTGATGCTGCCGGCCGCGCCCTGGATCTGCTGCACGATGCCGGTCAGCTGCACCGCGGTGACGTTGGCATCGTCGCGCATCTGCGCAAAGACACCTTCGTACCGGCCGTCCATGCGCGAGGTCAGATCGCCGGTGGAAATCGCGCGCAGTACCTGCGACAGGTCGGCGATGCTGGCCTGCGAGCTGGCCATCATCCCGTTGAGCTGGGCGACCATCGCGCGGAACTGGAACTGGAACGCCGGCTCGTCGCCGCGCACGGAGAAGTCGCCGGCACGGGCGGCCGAGGCCAGTGTCTCGATCTGCTGGTTGATCGCCATCAGGCTGGCCTTGACGGTGGCCATGGTGGTGGTCAGCACGGCCTTCTCGCCCGGGTAGCTGTCCAGATCACGGCTCAGGTCGCCGATCGCGTAGCGCTGCATCACCTCGACCATGTGGAACTCGACGGCCACGTGCGAACCGACCAGCTCGTTGGTGGCGCGGATCATCCGGCCGAAATCGCCCGGAAAGGCCGTTTCGTCCATGCGATGGCTGATGGCACCGGCCTCATGCTGGCGGGCCATGTCCAGCTGCGCGGTGATCGCGCCCTGGACGCTCTGGCGGACCGTGGCCATGGCGTTGCCGAGCTGGGTGATCTCGTCGCGACCGCCCAGATGGACGTCATGGGCGAGATCACCCTTGGCCATCCGGGTGGCCAGGCCGACGGCGCGGGCCAGCGGACCGGTCAGGCTGCGGCCGATCAGCACGGAGGCGGCGATGCCGACCACCAGCGCGATCGCGCCCAGCACCAGCAGCTGCAGCAGGGTCCGCTCGCCCAGCCGGATCGCTTCGGCAGCGGCCTCGCGGCTTTCCTTTTCCTCATAGACCACGCCCTCGCTGAGCGCCTGGTTCCAGCCCTTGGCGGCGGCCTGCACGGCGCCCAGGGTGAGGGCCGTGGCAGCGGCAAAATCGCCCTGCTGCAGCTGTTCGCTCATCTGCTTGTTGAGCGGACGCGCCACCGCGCGGGCGGCCGCGATGGCGTCACCGACGGCCTTGTCTTCCGGCTGTGCGGGCAAGGCCTGGTAGGCGGCCCAGCTGGCTTCGTAGCGCGCGACCAGCGCGGCGATGCGCGCCTCATCCTCGGCCAGACCGTCGCCCTGGCGGATCAGCATCTCCCGGCGCACGACCATCATCTGGTTGTTGGCATCGAGCATGTCCGAGAGCAGCCGCACCTTGGCCACGTTGACCTCGACCACCTGCTGCATCGCGCGCTTCTGTACCGCACTCCCGGTGGCGCCGGTGGCGACGACGGCCGCGACCAGCAGCAACAACAGGCCAAAGCCCATACCTAGACGCCAGACGACGCTGACGTTCCGCAAAAATTCCATGAGACATCCGAAAAACGTGGGGGGGTGGGCTGGTATCGGCGGCAGACGCAGCGCCTTGACCGACGGCCGTGAGCCCGCTGTGAATGGATTCACATAACGCCGGCGTTCCCCCCTCATCGCCGCTCAGCCCCCCGTCAGGCTTTTCACGGCAAGTGCGCACGCCCGGCAGGCATGGTGGAAACACGTTCCCGCTGGAGTTGCCGATGTCCCTTCGCCTGCACCGTCTCGCCCGCCTCACCGCGCTCGCCCTCGCCCTGGGGGCCTCCTCCGGCTGGGCGGTCGCACAGACGGCACCCGCGCCCGCCGCGATCCCGGACGCCGACGCGACGCCGCTGGCGACCGGTCCACGCTCGGATCTGCATGCGCAGGTGCTGCTGGACCGCGCGCACTTCTCCCCCGGCCAGATCGATGGGGAGCGCGGCTCCAACCAGAAGCGCGCCGTGGCCGGCTTCCAGGACGCCCATGGCATCAAGGTGACCGGCGAACTGGACGATGCCACCTGGCAGGCGCTGCAGCCGGATGCCGCCCCGCCGCTGGTGCGCTACACGCTCACCGCGGAAGACGTGGCCGGTCCGTTCCAGCCGGTACCCAAGGGTCCGGCCGCGCAGGCCAAACTGAAAACCCTGGGCTTCGGTTCGATCGAAGAAGCGCTGGGCGAGCGCTTCCATGCCTCCCCCGAGCTGTTGAAGACGCTCAACCCGGGCGTCGACCTGGGCAAGGCCGGCAGCGTGATCCAGGTGCCCAACATCGCGGCCGCCCCGCTGCCGAAGGCCAGCAAGCTGGTGATCGACAAATCGGACTCCACGCTGCGGCTGTTCGATGCGGACGGCAAGGTCTACGCGCAGTTCCCGGTGTCCTCGGGGAGCAAGCACGACCCGCTGCCGATCGGGAAATGGAAGATCCTGGGCATCTCCCGCGATCCCACCTTCCACTACAACCCCAAGCTGTTCTGGGACGCCAAGGCGGGCGACAGCAAGGCGGTCCTGCCGCCGGGCCCGAACAATCCGGTCGGCGTGGTCTGGATCGACATCTCCAAGCCCCACTACGGCCTGCACGGCACGCCCGAACCCGGCCATGTCGGCAAGACCGAATCGCACGGCTGTGTGCGCATGACCAACTGGGATGCGCTGCAGGTCGCCGCCGCGGTCGATGCCTCGGTGCCGGTCGTGATGCAGGAGTAAGCCATGAAGACCTTTCGACTGCTGGCAGTAGGACTGGTGATCGGCGTGGTCGGCTACTGGCTGCTGGGGCCGGGCCCCTCATCCCGGCTTGGGGCCGCCGAACCGGCCAAAGTGGGATCGGCCACGAGTTCGGCCCGCGCTGCGATTGATGCCCCGCCGCCACCGGCGCCGGCCACGACACCCGTGCCCGCCGACACCTCAGCCACACCGCCCGCGCCGGACGCGGGCGTTTCGACACCCGCACCGACAAGCGGCGCGGCGGGCGCGCTGTTGCTGCCCGTGCAGGGCATCGGTGCCGATCAGCTGCAGGACACCTTCACCGATGCGCGCAGCGAAGGCCGCGTACATGATGCGATCGACATCCTGGCGCCGAACGGGACGCCGGTGCTGGCCGTCGCCGACGGGACGGTGGAGAAACTGTTCGACAGCGTGCGGGGCGGCCTGACGGTGTACCAGTTCGAGCCCAGCGGTCGCTACTGTTACTACTACGCACATCTGGACCGCTACGCCGACGGGCTGGCCGAAAAGAAGACGATCAAGCGCGGTGAGGTGATCGGCTATGTCGGCAGCACCGGCAACGCGAGTCCGGAGGCGCCCCACCTGCATTTCGAGATCCATGTACTGGGTCCGGAAAAGCAGTGGTGGAAAGGCGAATCGATCAATCCTTATCCGGTGTTGAAGGGGCAGCAGGCGCTCTGATCAACGCGCGCCGGGGGATCCGTCCCGGATCGCCCGCGCCAGTTGCCAGGCGCGACCGCGCAGTGCATCCAGGCGCTCATTGAGTTCACCCGCGTCTGCGCGCCACTGGAAGTGGCCCTTGCTGTAGTCCAGGCCCAACGCAACATCATTGAACGACCCCATGCCGCCATAGGCGCGCAGCACGCTCTCCGGCGCGCCTGGATCGCCCTGCTCAAGCTGGGTGATGACCCGCTGCATCCAGTCGGCCCAGTGGGTTTCCCCGTCGCCGCGCAACAGCGCTTCAAGCTCGGATACCACCGCATGCAACGCGCGGTCCGCGCTGCTCATGCCGGTGGCCACGTGATCGTCAGACACCCTGTGTCGCCCCTGCTGATTGGTGAGGCTGCACAGCATGCCATGGCGCCGCGCAGGCGGGCATGGTCACTGCGGTCCGATGGACACGGGCAACCAGTAAAACTACTGGTGCGAATACGGGAAATTGCCGTTGCCCCGGGCATCGACGCGGCGGACACTGCGTGCTGAAGACATGCCCCACCCCTGCGGTCTGGAGACACCCGTGATGATGCTCGCGCACCGCGTTGCCCTGCTCCTTCTCTGCGGCGGAGTCGCCGCAAGTACCGCCGCGGCGCAGGACCTGCCCGCCACCGCGCCGGATCGTTTCGCGATGCTGGACCGCAATGGCGACGGCAAGGTCAGCCGCGATGAGTACGACGGAGATGCTTTCTTCCGCCTGGTCGATGCGGACCACGATTACCGGGTGAGCGTGGAGGAGGTGCAGGCGGTGCTCGGCCCGCAACGCGACGGTGAGTTCCCGGCGGCGGAACTGCTGCGCATCGCCGACCAGAATGGCGATGTCGAACTGAGTGCCGAAGAGATGCGTCGCTCTTCCGAGATGCGCTTCCAGCGCCTGGATGCGAACCGCGACGGCAATCTGGAGCTGTCGGAGCTGCGGATGGGCATCGGCCAACGATGACGTTTTCGCGGCCCACGAAAAAGCCCCGCTTGCGCGGGGCTTCTTCTTACTGCTCCACACAATGCCGGGCAGGGCCCGGCACTACGCGCCTGATCAGGCGAACGGGTCCTGCAGGACCATGGTGTGGTCGCGGTCCGGGCCGGTCGAGACGATGCTGACCGGGCAACCGGCCAGCTCTTCCAGCGCGCGCAGGTAAGCGCGGGCGGCCGGCGGCAGGTCGTCCCAGTTGGTGATGCCGTGGGTGTTCTCGGTCCAGCCCGGGAACTCCAGGTACACCGGCGTGCATTCTTCCCAGCCCTGCGCATCCAGCGGGGCGTACTCGGTACGCTTGCCGCGGTATTCGTAGGCGATGCAGACCTTCAGCTTTTCCATGCCGTCGAGCACGTCCAGCTTGGTGATGCACAGGCCGCTGATGCCGTTGATGGCCACGGCGCGCTTGAGCGCGACGATGTCCATCCAGCCGCAGCGACGCGGGCGACCGGTCGAGGCACCGTACTCGGCACCACGGTCGCGGATGCCCTGGCCGACTTCATCGTCCAGCTCGGTCGGGAACGGGCCACCGCCGACGCGGGTCGCGTAGGCCTTGGCGATACCCAGCACGTAGTCGATCGCATCGGCGCCCACGCCGGCACCGGCCAGTGCGCCACCGACGGTGGTGTTGGAGCTGGTGACGTACGGGTAGGTGCCGTGGTCGATGTCCAGCAGCGCGCCCTGGGCGCCTTCGAACAGCACGCGCTTACCCTGCTTGCGCAGGTCGT
>Ga0308171_1002753_pt1 | contig 17579 bp, 18 predicted proteins | sample PhyGR1_FD_202135 | JGI IMG/M metagenome (GOLD analysis project Ga0308171, IMG submission 202135) | Phyllosphere microbial communities from UC Gill Tract Community Farm, Albany, California, United States - DLSLSG.R1 | ecosystem: Host-associated > Plants > Phyllosphere > Unclassified | place: USA... | reverse complement strand
CTCATCGCCAGCGCACAGCTGCCGGGCGCGATGGACTCGCCCGCGACTTCGACCGCGCCCTCGCGCGGGATCACCAGCAGTGCATCGGGATAGCGCATTGCGATCTCCTGCGACGGCACGCCCGCGACCTGGTCCAGCACGAACAGCGGGCCATCGACCAGCACCTGCGAACCGTCCAGCGGCACGTGCCTGAACCATTGCTCACGCGAGTACGGCTCGCCGTGCGATACCGCCATCCCGTCCTCCAGATGCAGCTCGCGCGGGCGGCCGTAGTCGTAGAGGCGATACGTGACGTCGCTGTTCTGCTGCACCTCGATCAGGCTGACGCCCGCGCCGATGGCATGGACGGTATTGGCCGGGATGTAGAAGAAGTCGCCCGGCACGACCTCATGCCAGGTCATCAGGTGTTCGATCGACCCGTCGAGCGCGGCGGCACGCATCGCATCCTCGCCGATCTCCCGGTCGAAGCCGATGCCCAGCTTCCCGCCCGGCTCGGCAGCGACGATCAGCCAGCATTCCTCCTTGCCCTGCCGCCCGATGCCCTTGACCAGCGTCTGCGCGTCGGACGGGTGGACCTGCACCGACAGCGCCTCGCCGGCGAAGATGTACTTGACCAGAAGCTCGGGCAGAGCGGCGGGCGGCTCGAACCAGATTTCGCCGATGCGCTGGCCCTCGGGCGCCTCGAACGGCGCAGGCAGGACGTCCAGGCCCCAGGGCTTCTCGACCTGTCGGATCGGCAGCGAGGAGGAAGCGTGGGCGTCGGTCATCGGCGAATACTCACTGATTCCTGGCGCCGGAAAGATTGCCCACCTTCTGCACGCCGGCAACGGTAGTGATCATGATGTCATCGCCATCGACGACGACGATCACGTTCTCCAGCCCGATCACCGAGACACGCGGACCGTCGCTGTCGACCAGCACGCCCCGGCAGTCGACCATCTCGACCGTGCCCGAACCGCGCACCGCATTGCCGTGCTCATCGCTTTCCAGCGCCTCGTGCAGCGCCTGCCAGTTGCCGATGTCCGACCAGTCCATGTCGGCGGGCACCATCGCCGCACGGGTCGTGTTCTCCATCACCGCGTAGTCGACCGAGACACTGGGCACCTCGGCGAAGGTTGCCGCGTCGGGATGGAAGCGCTGGCCGTCTTCGGTGCCCTTCGCCACCGCCTCGGCGACGCTGGCGGCGACGTCGGGCCGGTGCGTCGCGAGTTCGACGAGGAAGTCCTTGACCCGGAACGCGAAGATGCCGCCGTTCCAGGCGTAGATACCCTCGGCGAGAAACGCCTTGGCGCGTTCCAGATCCGGCTTCTCGACGAACTGCGCGGTGCGAAAACCGCCGTGCTCGGGGATCGCATCGCCGCGCTTGAGGTAGCCGAAGCCGGTCTCGGGCCGCGTTGCCTCGATGCCGAAGGACACCAGCCAGCCCTGCTGCGCCAGCTCCGCCGCAGCGGCTGCGGCGACGGCGAAAGCCTCGGTGTTGCCGATGTGGTGGTCGCTCGGGCACACGAGCATCACCGCATCTTCGGGCAGGCGGCAGGCGGCGAGTGCGATGGCGGCGGCGGTATTGCGCGCCGAGGGCTCGACGATGACCTGCGCCCCCTCGACCGTGCCGAGCTGCGCCTCGACATGGGCGAGATGCTTGTGGCCGGTCACCACGACCGGCGGCGCGAAGCCCCCGGAACCGGGGCAGCGGGCCAGCGCCGCTTCGAACAGGGTGCTGTCGCCGACCAGCGGCAGGAACGGCTTGGGCATCGCGGCCCGGCTGCGCGGCCAAAGCCGCGTGCCGCTACCGCCGCAGAGTATCACCGGTACGATTATAGACATGGCCGAAAGGTCACTCACGGATGCGGGATACTTTGGGAAAATCGGTAATACCTGCCACGTGCTGCGATGCAACAGGGAAGTGCTAAAAAACTCCGGCACCGCCCTACCGGACTGGAACAGAACGGCTTGTTGTCCGTTGACCGGTGAGCAATTGCGGCGCAGCATGTGATTGAACCATCTGGCAGCCCTTTGAGAAGGGCATGAACTTGGTGCAAGGCTGAAATATAAATGACCAATTCGAGCGACGGTCCGTCACAGGCGGCGCATCGAGACTGTTTTTTCAACACAGATACTGTCCTCGGCCGGCCTCCATGCCTGCGCCTTTCGAAATCGACGGCCCTTTTCCTCGATTTCGACGGAACCCTGGTCGAAATCGCCGAACAGCCGGACGATGTCGTCGTTTCGGAATTCCTGCCTGCGCTTCTGGTGCAGCTTTCCCGTAAGCTCGACGGCCGTCTGGCGATCGTCACCGGCCGGTCTATCGCTGCTCTCGAGGCTTTGCTGGGGCCGATCAGCCTGGCTATCGCAGGATCGCACGGCGGTGAATTCCGGCCCGCGGCAGATGCCGAGATCGAGCCCCTCGCCGCCCCGCTGCCTGGCGCCGTTGTTGACGAGCTCAACCGCTTCGCCCGGGCAAGCGGCGGACTTCTGGTTGAACCCAAGCCATTCAGCGCGGCAATCCATTACCGCCATCATCCTGAAGTGCTGCCTGATCTTCGTGCCTGCACAGAAAGCCTGGCTGCCAAATTCGGCCTGGCCATCAAGCACGGCAAAAAGGTGATCGAAGTGACGATGCCCGGGTCGGACAAAGGTTCGGCCGTAGAGCGCTTCATGGCCCTTCCGGCGTTCGATGGCGCCATCCCGATCTTCATAGGAGACGACGTGACCGACGAGGACGCATTTGCGGCCGTGCGCCGGTACGATGGCCATGGCGTGCTAGTTGGCGCCCCTCGACCCACCGCAGCCACTTCTCGCCTCGACAGCGTCGCCGAAGTGCACAGATGGCTGCAAGCTGGCCTCGAGGCCGGTCATAAAGGAGATTTCCGCCCATGACGTCGCCCGTACCGACTTCGCTGGAACTCTGGCCAATCGGCAACTGCCAGGTCAGCGCCCTCATCGACGTGGCCGGCGCCATCGTCTGGGGCTGTGTCCCGCGCGTCGACGGAGATCCCACTTTCTGTGCTCTGCTTCGCGGAGACGGGGGGCAGGATGCTGGCACCTGGCGTTTTGAACTGGAGAACCAAGTCTCGGTCGAGCAACACTATCTGCGCAATACACCTATCCTCGTGACCCGGCTTGAAGACGCGAGCGGAGGGGCGGTGGAAATCTACGATTTCGCTCCCCGCTTTGAACGATCTGGCCGCATGTACCGCCCGGTTGCCTTCGCGCGCATAGTCCGGCCCGTATCCGGAGCCCCGCGCATTCGCACTATCCTCACGCCGATGAGCGGATATGGCGCGAAACTCGCCCCGATCACGCAGGGTTCGAACCACATTCGTTATTTGGTCGAGCGAAATTCCCTGCGCCTGACCACCGATGCGCCGGTCGGCTACGTGCTCGACGAGCGCTGGTTCCGCCTGGAAAAGCCGCTGCACTTCTTCCTTGGCCCGGACGAGCCGTTTGCCGGAAACGTCGAGCATGATCTTGAGACGATGCTCCAGCGGACCGGCAATTACTGGCGTCTGTGGGTGCGCGGCCTTGCCACTCCGCTCGACTGGCAGGATGCGGTAATCCGTGCAGCCATCACGCTCAAGCTGTGCCAGCACGAGGAAACCGGCGCGATCGTCGCGGCCTTGACGACCTCCATCCCCGAAGCGCCTGGCAGCCAGCGGAACTGGGACTACCGGTATTGCTGGATACGCGATGCCTACTACACCGTTCAGGCCCTCAACCATCTCGGTGCCCTGGACGTCCTCGAGAAGTACCTTGCCTATCTGCGCAACATCGTTGCCGATGCACCTGACGGGGTCATCCAGCCCCTCTATGCGGTCAGCGGCGCCAAGGAGATCATCGAGTGGGAGGCCGCTGATCTACCGGGCTACCGCAACACCGGGCCCGTTCGCGTCGGCAACGCGGCCTATTACCAGGTGCAAAATGACTGCTACGGCCAGATCGTGCTGCCTTCGATCCAAAGCTTCCTCGACCAGCGCCTGCTGCGCATCGCCAACGAGGACGATTTTCGCAGCCTCGAGCAGGTCGGCGAAATGGCATGGAAGACTCACGATATGCCCGACGCCGGCCTATGGGAATTGCGCACCCGAACTGCGGTCCACACCTATTCCAGCGTCATGAGCTGGGCCGCGTGCGACCGCCTGTCCAACGCCGCGCAGTATCTCGGTCTGGACGAGCGCGCTGCCTTCTGGCGCGACCGGGCGGACACCATACGTGCCAACATTGATGCGGGTGCTTGGCACGAAGTGGAAGGTCATGACGCAGGCGGGCATTATGCGGCCAGTTTCGGCGGGTCGCAACTCGACGCGAGCCTGCTGCAGATGGTGGAACTGCGCTATCTGCCGCCTGAGGATCCCCGATTTCGTGCGACCCTGAAAGCCGTTCAAAAGGCGTTGCGCCGAGGCGAGCACATGCTTCGCTATGACAGCGAAGACGATTTCGGGCTTCCCGAGACAGCTTTCAACATCTGCACCTTCTGGTTGATCGAGGCGCTTCACCGCAGCGGAGAGGATGAGGAGGCCAGGCGACTCTTCGAGGCGATGCTGGCTCACCGCACCCGCTCCGGCCTCCTGTCCGAGGATATGGATTTTGAAACCTCAGAGCTTTGGGGGAACTTTCCCCAGACCTACTCGCTGGTAGGTATCATAAATTGCGCCGGGCAATTGTCCCGGTCGTGGCGGGACTGGCGTTAACGCGCAGACTACCCGCAGCTACTGCGAGCCCTCAAGCGTTCGATGGGAACGCGTGAAAGGTGCGACGCGTAATATGAAGGACAGAACATGGGCCGATTAATCGTCATCTCGAACCGCGTAAGCGTGCCAAGCGCCGCAGGCGCGGCGGGGGCGCAAGGTGGCCTTGCTGTTGCCCTGAACTCAGCGCTGCGGGAACATGGCGGCATCTGGTTCGGGTGGTCCGGTCAGGAAACCGAAGAATTTTCAGGCCATCTCGACATGCAGCGCAATGAGGGCGTCACAACCGCCACGATCGACCTCGAAGCTCAAGATGTCGAAGAATATTACAACGGGTATGCCAATAGAACCCTTTGGCCACTGTTCCATTATCGCATTGACCTGACCGAATACGATCGCAATTTCGGTGAAGGGTATGAACGCGTCAACGAGCGGTTTGCGGACTCTGTCTATCCTCTAATCGCAGACGATGATCTGGTCTGGGTTCACGACTATCATTTGCTTCCCCTTGGTTCGATTTTGCGCCGCAAGGGAGTAAAGAACCGTATAGGCATTTTCCTCCACACCCCGTGGCCGCCAACCCGGCTTTTGGCGTCGCTGCCCTTCCATGAGCGCCTCGTCGCATCGATGCTCGAGTACGACGTGATTGGCCTGCAAACGACCGAATGGCTGGAAAGCTTCCTTCATTATGTCCAGAAGGAGATGGGCCTCACGGTCAACCTCGACAATTCGATCGAATACCAGGGCCGGCGCGTGATCGCCCGCGCTTTTCCGATAGGGATCGACTACGCCGAATTCTCGGAGGCCGCGAAGAGCGACGTTGCCAAGGAAGCGCACCAGCGGCTCAGGGATAGCGTCAGGGGCCGGAAAATTCTTATCGGCGTGGATAGACTGGACTACTCCAAGGGGCTCGGTGAGCGCTTCGAGAGCTTCAGCCGTTTTCTTTCCGATCACCCCGATATGGCCGGAAAGGCAGTCCTTCTCCAGATCGCGCCGCCAAGTCGGGGCGACGTTGAAAGCTATCAGCAGATTCGCGAGGACCTCGAGCGAAAGACAGGGCACATCAACGGCGCTCATGCCAATGTCGATTTCGTACCCATCCGATACGTCAACCGGGGCTATCCCCGGGCTGAACTTGCAGGGTTCTATCGCGCGGCAAATGTCGGGTTGGTGACCCCGCTACGCGACGGCATGAACCTTGTGGCAAAGGAATACGTGGCAGCCCAGGATCCGGAGGATCCCGGCGTGCTGATCCTTTCACAGTTTGCCGGCGCGGCTACCCAACTCAAGGACGCCCTGCTGGTCAACCCGCACTCGGTGGAACATGTCGCCGAGACGATCAGCCGCGCCTTGGATATGCCGTTGAAGGAACGTAAGCGCCGGCATGCGGCGCTGCTCGCTTCCGTGAAGGAAATGGACGTTCTGCACTGGCTGAAGCAGTACGTTCTTGCATTGTCCGGCGTGGAAAAGGGCAGCGGTGCGCTTAAGTCGGACGGCGGACCGAGTGCCGCCGACCCAGAACTCGCCGCGCAAGAGGAATCGGCCAAGTTAGGTGCCACCGAGATAGCCGGCAGTCATTAACCTGACACCGAGAAGGCACGGCTCGTCGGCAAAGGGGGTGACTGACAAATTGGTGCGCCCGCGCGCGACACGGGTGAAAGAAGGCGTCGTTAAGCTATTAGTGATGGTCAATGGGGGCGGGCTCTTTCCAAAAGTCTGCTCGAAGGCGGCGCCCTTCTACACCGCACTGGAAATGAGCACACGTTGTCTCAGCACGGCTTTGTACGATCAGGTAGCGAAGCATAGTGCCTGAGCCATGCGTTTTAGGCGTGTTGTGGAAATATAGTGCGGTTCTGGGTGCGGCGGGGAGTGTTGATTAATGTCGCCGACCCAGAGTTGGAGACGGACAGCTTCGATGGCGTCACTGAATGTCAGGTTGGTTTTTCAATACCAGGCGGCGGAATAAGGGGTGCTTTTAATCTTACTGAGTCACAAAAATCGCCGTCTGGGGGATTCGCTCGCGAATCGATTGTGATAGACTGCCGATTCATAGCGACGGGTGATCGGCATGTTGACGACCGGCGAGAACGAGACAAGCTCGTTTGATGGATATGTTGAAGCGCTAACCGAAGTCATCGGGCATGCGGATCGTGCAGAGCCGCTTCGAGATTATTGTATTGGGTTGATGATGCCAGTGGCACGCAAGAGCGTGGAACCGCTGGCGGCGGTGACAGCACCGGCGCGTGTTTCGGCCAAACATCAGTCTTTACTGCATTTTGTGGGGCAGGCGCCGTGGTCTGATGAAGCATTGAAAAGGCGTGTCCGAGATTGGGTATTGCCACAGATGATCGAGCGCAGCGGCGCCGATCACGTTCTGGATCATCGATGACACGGGTTTTCCGAAGAAGGGCAAACACTCGAGGACTGTCAGGAATTCCGTGTGTGAACGGGCATAATGGGTAAGAGGGAGACCCTGTATGCCTCGACGCAAGGAGCCGGCGATCCCGGCTGATTTACTCGATCAACTCTTGGCCGGCAGCGATGCCGCCAGTGCGCTCCAGCAAGGCGGCCTGCTGGATTCATTGAAGAAGGCGCTGGCCGAACGGGCGCTCAACGCCGAGATGGATTACCACCTTGGCAATGCCTCGCAGGTCGGGAACAGCCGCAATGGCTATGGCCGCAAGACGGTGGTGACGGACACCGGCAAGATCGAGATCGAGGTGCCGCGCGATCGTCAGGCCAGCTTTGATCCGCAACTGATCGCCAAGTACCAGCGCCGGTTTCCGGGCTTCGACGACAAGATCGTCTCGATGTATGCGCGCGGCATGAGCACACGGGAGATCGTCGGGCACTTGCGCGATCTGTACGGTATCGACGTCTCGCCGGACCTGATCTCGACGGTGACCGACGCCGTGCTCGAAGAGGTCGCCGCTTGGCAGGCCCGACCGCTCGATCCGGCCTATCCGCTGGTTTTCTTCGACGCGATCCGGGTCAAGATCCGTGACGAAGGTCTGGTCCGCAACAAGGCTATCCACATCGCGCTGGGCGTGCGTGCCGATGGCGGCAAGGTCGTCCTGGGCCTCTGGATCGAGCAGAACGAGGGCGCCAAATTCTGGCTGCGGGTGATGAACGAGCTGAGGAACCGCGGTGTTGAGGACATCATGCTGGCCGTCGTAGACGGCCTGAAGGGCTTTCCAGAGGCCATCACCGCCGTGTTCCCCGAGGCGATCGTCCAAACCTGCATCGTCCACCTGCTGCGCAACTCGATGGACTTCGTGTCGTGGAAGGATCGCAAGGCGCTCGCTGGTGCACTGAAGACCGTCTACCGCGCCACCGATGCCATCGCTGCCGAGGAGGCCCTGACAGCCTTCGAGGCCGGCGAATGGGGTCGGCGCTATCCTGCGATCGGCCAGAGCTGGCGCCGTGCATGGGCCGAGGTTATCCCGTTCTTTGCCTTCCCCGACGAGGTCCGCCGCATCGTTTATACGACAAACGCCATCGAGGCGTTGAATGCCCAGCTTCGACGGGCGGTCAGGGCCAGGGGGCACTTTCCCAACGACGATTCAGCGACCAAGCTGCTCTATCTGATCTTGAACCGATCCGAGAAAGAGTGGAAAATGCCGCCAAGTGAGTGGTCCATGGCCAAGGCCCAGTTCGCCGTGCTGTTCGGAGAACGCTTCATCAAGGCCATGGCAGCGTAATGTTCAACCGCCCGCCCACACACCGAATTCCTGACAGTCCCCCCCGCACCTGGCCCAGAACAACACCAACCGGCGTTCTGCCATCGACGGGCGCACGACACGCCATCCCGGCTACGGCCTCTCCCAGAAAATCCGCAAGCGGATCGAGGAAGTGTTCGGATGGGCCAAGACCTGCGGCACCATGCGAAAAACCCGACACCGTGGACAAGATCGCGTCGGATGGTCCTTCACGCTCACCGCTGCCGCCTACAACCTCATCAGACTGCCGAAACTGCTGGCTGCGGCCTAATCGTGCCGCTCACATCACCAAGACCGCGCCAACACCGCAGGCAACTCCGAATTTCAGCCTCGAATGAGCGAGGTCCTCGCCCCGCACCTTGCAAATCGGCGCGGTGGCGGCCACTGCGCCGCCTTTTTCTGCAGCCTGCTAAATGTCCACAGGCCTTGGTATTGCTCAACAAATCTCGGATTCGGCTCTCACATTTTGACGAACGACGCTTTCAACTCGGCGCATTCTCGATCTTGATATGCTCGTCCTAGCACCAAGCAAAGAAAATGCAGGAAAGAGATATGCTAACACGGAAGTGAAGTGACGAAAATAACTCCCAAGGTCAGGCTCAAATGTGCAGAGGACGAGCAAATGAGAAAAAAATAACAGCCCAAGACTTCGTACGACTTCCGAACGTGATATGAGACTGCGCCGCAAAGCGGTAAAGCAGCCGATTAGGGCAATCGTAAAAATCACCTCTTTCATTGTCCACCACTTAACAAGCGGAATATTCAAAATCACAAAAGAGTATATGTAATTTACTGAGAAATTAACGAAATTGACCGGGGCAAATGGATTAAAGAATGCAGTTCTATTGTCGGCATGCAGCACGTAAATTGCCCATTCATTCGCCGCATCTCTCTGCCCTTGCATTTGCTGCATAATCTCAACAGGCATTAATATAAGCGCAAAAACAAATACGAATGACATTGAAAATTTTAGAATGAAGTCAGCTTTATAAAAAAGCTTAAGCCCGATCCACGCAACAATTATAAGCAAATAATAATTTCGCACTAAAACCCCGTATGAGATATATAGCACCAAGACAATCCCGAAAAATAACAACCCCTCAAATTTTCTTGAAATGTAAAGGATGGCGAGGGTCATTAATATGACGAGCGTCTCTTTGTTTGGCACAAGCAGCGTTTGTGGGACTGATAGCAATAATATAATAGATATTGTCAAAAAAGCGCCAATACTTTTCGCTGACTGACATGCTGCATAGAGAAATATTGTTCCCACAGCAGTTACAATAGTATCGAGAGCCCATAATGGGAAAAAGGAATATATCGCTGCCGTCGCGGCGTAGGATCCACTACCTTCGACAACATTGTTTGCCATATCTATCAGGCGACTGGAGTCGCCGAACCATTTTTCCGGAAGAAAGGAAATTAATATATATTTAGTCGCTATATATATTCCCCAAGAAACCATGAAAAATGATCTCTGAAAAAGGACAGATGTCTTTTTTTCTAAGAAATATTGAATCTGCCGATGCGCTCGTGGATCTGAATATCTATTTCGCATGATTTCGCCGCGGTACGCCTTAAGGAAGTTGACATGCTGTCATCCTGACTTTACGCGATTTTTTGCCTTTGGTCAAAATGGAAACCATCTATGTCGTCGGCCGACTCCCCTCCCAGCGTTGGAACAAGTCGCTATGGCTATCTTGATAGTTTAAGAGGCGTCGCCGCGCTACTCGTGCTCATTTACCATGCGTTAAGGGCTTATGAGCGGGCGAATTGGCCGACTATGGGCTGGGAAAGATTCATAATAGCAATATCTAATGATTGGCTTAATTTCGGAAAAATCGGGGTTGCAATTTTTTTTATAGTCAGTGGATTTGTAATCCCGTCCTCTCTCCGTGAGGAGAAAAGGCATCCTATTATGGCGTTTCTGATTTCTAGATTCGCAAGATTGTATCCCGCTTATTGGTTATCGATATTATTCGCTCTTTTCGCGTATGCAACTATAGCTGACACCCCATTCTCAATATCTACAATTTTAGCAAATTTCACAATGCTCCAACAATTTTTTGGAATCCATAACATAATTGATGTTTACTGGACCCTTCAAATAGAAATTATTTTCTACGGCCTTTGCGTTGCTTTGTTTGCAGCAAGGGCACTTAAAAAAGATAGTACGGCAGAGATAATGGCTTGGGTCTTTCTAATCATTGCCATCATTTTCTCAGCTATCCGGTGGTCCTCCGGAAGTAAAATTCCTGTGGCGGTTCCCTTAGCGCTATTTCTTATGTTCATGGGCTTCATATGTCGTGGAGTTTTCGTGGACGGTAAGATGGGCGCGCGCCCTCGCGCGGCACGTCTCATAGTAGGCTTCACTGTGATAATGCCCATTATTTCACTTCTGGCCTACAATCGAGATATGGGATTCGGAGAGAAATGGTATTCTTACACATTTAGCTATTTCTTCGCCACATTTTTTACAGTAACATCTTTGAAGTATTTTCGCAAGAGACTGAATTTTCTAGAGTGGTGCGGCCGGGTTAGTTATTCTGTATATTTATTCCATTATGTTATAATTCTAGTTTTGGTTCACTCGCTGAAGAATTCTGGCGCGCAAGTTTTTAGCCCTATTATTTTTACTATTATAGTTGCTGGGGTCACGTTGATCTTGTCCTGGCTGGTATACAGCTTCGTTGAGCTTCCGTTTATCCAACTTGGCAAACGCATAAGTGCTAAGGTGTTGACCGTCCCCGAGAAGTGGTCTCCCGCGCCGAAAAGTGCCACTGAGAATTGACCCACGTTGCCCTCCTTTCTGCGTTTCCGTCGAGGGGTCGCTGGGCGATTGACATGGACGTAGAGCGGTTTTCGATCATTCTGGTTCGTAGCCACACGATCTGAAGTAATTGGCGCATTCCTGAGGCTGGAAGATATCGACGAGTTTGCCGATCAAGCTCCACAGGCCGCTGACCGTTCGCTCGCCCGCTTTACGGAGCATGGCCTTCAGGCGGGAGAACGCTTTCTCGATCGGGTTGAAGTCTGGGCTGTAGGGCGGGAGAAAGCGCAGGGTTGCGCCTGCAGCCTCGATGAGCACCTGTACCGATGCGCGCTTATGGCTCGACAGGTTGTCCATGATGACGACGTCGCCGGGTCGCAGTTCGGGGAGAAGGACCTGAGCGACATAGGCTTCGAACCAGTCGCCGTTGATCGGCCCATCGAGAACCATGGGTGCGACCATGCCAGTCATGCGCAGGCCGGCGACCAGGGTGGTGGTTTTGCGGTGGCCGTGCGGGAAGCCCATCCGCAGTCGCTCGCCTTTCGGGCAACGTCCGTGGCTGTGGGTCATATTGGTCGCGGTCCAGGTTTCGTCGATGAAGACCAGGCGCTCCGGTTCGAGATCGAGTTGACCCTCGAACCAGTCCTGACGCTGCTTCAGGACGTCTGGTCGATCTCGCTCTATCGCATGGCCTGTCTTTTTTTGCGCGTCAGTCCACGGCGAACAAAAAAGCGATGTAGCCCGGCAACGGAAACGTCCATGCCCTTGTCCGCAAGCGCCAAACGCAGTTCTTCGAGGGTGATGTCCCTGCGCTTCTCCCAAATGGCCAGAATGTCCGCTGCCCGCTCTTCCATCCGCCGTGAGCGCATATCCCCGCCGCGCGGCTTTGGGGCTATGTCACCCGTCTCGCGCTGCTGTGCCCGCCAGCGGACCGCCGTTGATGGTGCAACACCGAACCGGGCCGCCGCAGCACGGCAACTCGATCCACTGTCCACCGCTGCCAACAGCCGAGTGCGCAAATCCATCGAAAGAGCCATCTATGCCGGCCTCCTTCACCAGCACAGATCCTGAATCAGAAATCGCGCCCGGAGGGAATCCCAGGCCGATTCAAAACGGTCGAAAACAAATAAAAGCGACCTTAAGACCGGTCCGTAATCCGCACGGCAAGGCGCCTTTCAGCGGATGCGTACTGCGGCGCTGATGCCGATCGTCGAGCGGATGCGCGTGGATGCACTTGCTCAATCACGGCTGTTCGTCGACGAAACCACCGTCAAGGTGCTGGCACCGGGAACCGGCAAGGCCAAAACCGGCTACATGGGTCCACCACGACCGGCACCGTGTCGCCAGCGTAGTCGAGGAACAGCTTTTCGCCTCCGGCATGGCTCTGGCGCATGACCAGCGGCAAGCGGCCTTCCCACCGGCGGAACAGATCGCAGAACCGGCTATAGCGATATCCGTCTGGATGATCGGCGCGGTACTCCTCCCAGAGCACCTGCAGCGTCACGTGTTTGCGCTTCAGTTCGCGCGCTACCACCGGCCAGTCCGGCTCCGGAAGCTTGCGCCGTCCGGGCTTTATACCAAACCCCATTAATCAGAACCCATGTGCCCATTTGCGGATGCCGATGGACATGATGCGCCATGGCTGATCGACGAGCTTGTTCCAGGCGAAGCAGCAGTGATCGACGATATCGTCGTAAGATTTAAAGATGCGGTTCGAGAGCCAGTTGTCGCGCATGAACTGCCAGATGTTTTCGACCGGGTTGAGTTCAGGACATCGTGGCGGCAGCGGCATCAGGGTGATGTTTGGCGGAATGACCAGTTCGGCCGATCCATGCCATCCGGCCTGATCGAGAATGACCACGGCATGTGCGCCCGGCGCGACGTGAAAGGCGATTTCCTCGAGGTGCATCGTCATCGCCTCGCTGTTGCAGGCGGGCATGACGATGCCTGCCGCCTTGCCCTCCAACGGGCAGATCGCTCCGAAGATCCAGGCCGAGGATCGGCGCTGATCTCTTGGGGCGCAAGGCCGGGTGCCGCGCTTGGCCCAGCGCCGGGTCAATTTGGTCTGCTGGCCGATCCGCGCCTCGTCCTTACATGAGGGTTCGATTGTCAAGGCTATGACGGCATGTCGTTCATCCTGTTGATGCGATACATTCATTGTTCTGCAAGCGAGTTGGGTGTCAACCGGCGCGCAAAACTGACCCCCTATCGGCGCCCAGGATTGAAGGCTTGCCGGGGGCTTTGCGCGATTTGAGCCCGTCAGGGCCTTCGGCGTTGAAGCGGATTACCCAGTCACGCACGATCTGGAGCGTCACACCGCCAATCTTCGCCGCATCACTCCGCCTGCCGCCATCCAGGATCGAGGCCATCGCCAAAAGCCGCCGCACCTGCTGCGCATCATCGCTGCGCCGGGCAAAAGCTCGCAAGTCTGACCCTGAATAATCGCTTCGCACAACCAACGACGCCGCCATCACAAGCCTCCATCTGCTCGCGATGGTGAATCAGAAAAATCTGCTCTTGGGAATCCCAATGAGTCAGCCTCAAAGGGATTTGGTATTACGACGGGAACGCCGTAGAGCCGCTCCTCCTGATCCGCATCGTCAATCTCGGGCGGCAACGGCCACGACAGCCCGGATTGATCAAACCGCCTGAGCGTGTCGCGTACCGTGGTTGCCCCCGTCCGGACATGCTCTGCTACCGCTCGGGTCGAGAGCCTGGCGCCCAGGCTCAGTCTCAATATCTCGCGCACATGGCGCATCATAACCCTCCTCGTCGGCATCCAATCCTTCTGGCTGCTCAGCCAGGGAACTGGTCCCAACGATCAGGCTTCACGTCATCCCAAACTGCGCGCGATCATCTCGGAACGCTGCGCGGATAATTCTCGGAACGCTGCGCGCGATCACCTCGGAATCCTGCGCGCCATCAATTCGGAATGGTGCGCGCGATAATCCCGGAATCCGCAAACGTCTCGTCGATCACCCGCATCAGCGCCAGCGTCTCCTCGCCCTGAGGCACAGGGACGTAATAATAGGAGGACCGGCTGATCGACAGCAGGCGGCATTGCGCCGCGATCGATAGGTGCTGGTGAGCAGGCTCGATCAGCAACTGCCTCTGGCCCGTGCTCATCGACCGCAGGCCTTCGCCAAAAAATCCCGCTCCACCAGCAATTGCCCGATCTTGGCATGCAGCTTCTCGATTTCCGCTTCGGCCTCCGCCTTCGACGCTTGCTCCCCGCCGTCGAACAGGCTGGCCATCCCGTCCATCGCCTGACGCTTCCATCCCCCGATCATCGTATGGTGGATGCCGTGCTTGGCGGCCAGCTCCGCCAACGTCAGTTCGCCACGGATCGCCTCCATCGCAACCTTCGCCTTGAAATCCGCGCTGTAGCGCTTCCTCGTCTTCTTCATTCCCGTCCGTTCCTCACGTCGGGATGAGCTTAACACATAGGGTAATCGCGGGGTTGGCAACGTCGTCACGGTTGCGTTGGTTGGGTGGTTGCCCCCCGATAAGATGAAATACGGGCTCACGATTGACACCGGGCCCAGCATCGAACGGGAGACAACCATGGAACAGTTTATCGGCCTCGACGTATCGTTGAAAGCTACTTTCATCTCGGTCCGTGAAGGCGGCCAGCGAATCTGGCGCGGCAAATGTCCGTCTGATCCCAGACTTATAGCAGAGGTCATCCGCAAGCGCGCTCTCAACCCGAAACGGGTCGTGTTCGAAACAGGGCCTCTGTCGGTCTGGTTCTATCACGCACTGGCGCTGGAAGGCTTGCCGGCGATTTGCATTGATGCCCGTCACGCCAAGGCGGCACTCGATATGGCGAGGAACAAGACCGATGCAAATGATGCGGATGGACTTGCGCATCTTGCCGAGGTTGGCTTTTACCGCGAGGTGCGCGTGAAAAGCTTTGACAGCATGCTGACCCGTACGCTGATCACAGCGCGCAATCAGATGCTGAAAGTGGCGGTCCAGCTGTCGAACCAGATCCGCGGTCTGATGAAGACGTTCGGCCTGGTCGTTCCCAAGGGGGCAGGCCGCGTGTTTGAGGGCCATGTGCGTAGCCTGCTGGCGAGCAATGCAGGGCTCGAGCAGATCATCCTGCCCGTGCTCGAGGCTTGGCGAGGCATGCGCGCTAGCGCCGCCGGGTTGAGCAAACAGCTGGTCGCGTCGGCGCGCGCAAGCGAGCAATGTCAGCTGCTTTCGTCGATCGCAGGCGTCGGTGCAGTGACGGCTTCCTCCTTCGTTGCAGCAATCGAGGATCCGGAAAACTTCAGGAAGTCGCGTTCGGTGGGTGCCTGGATCGGCTTGACCACCAGGCGTTACCAGTCGGGCGAAGTCGATTACGACGGCCATATATCCCGGCGAGGCGACAACCATCTACGCGGCTTGCTCTATGAAGCCGCGACCGTGATCCTGACGCGCAGCACGGCGGAAAGCGCGCTGCGTATCTGGGGCTTGAAACTCAAGGAAAAGATCGGCTTCAAACGAGCTGCCGTCGCGGTCGCACGCAAGCTCGCAGTGATCATGCATGCCATGCTCCGGACGGGTGAACTGTTCGATCGTTCGATGACACCCGCTGCCTGACGTGCGTCAAACAGCAAGGGTTGGAACTCTGCAGAACTGAAAGCTTTTCTCAGTTAGCGTTCATGGCATGGACGCGCTGCTTCGTCCCTGTCGGGACGCGGACAGGATCATTCCGCTGCACAGGCCGCATTGCCATCATTTCTCGGCAAGTGCGTTTAACACATTGGAAGATCCCGGCCCACGAAGACCTATCCTGCGGCGGGCGTGTCTCGACCGCGTAAACGACCCTGTACCCGACAAACGACATACCAGCGCGACTGATGCTGGCGCTGCTGAAAACCACGATCACCAACCGACTGCGATCAAGCAATCGTAGACCGAGGAAGGCCGCGCCGGGTTCCCCTTGACCTCTTTGCGATTAAACGACCCTGTCCAGATTTCCGGCACCACCTCAATCATAACCGGCGCGCTCGCCACTTCCCGCGTGGACCGCAGCGTCCGACTGCCGATGATGGCCGCGGTGGGCTCAGCGGTGCGACCTGCCGCGAAACATAGCACGGCACGCAAATCATCTACCAACGCCTCAAAGCACACTGCCGCTAGCTAGTGCTGCGCCTGCTGATATACCGCTGCCCAAGGCGGCAGGTCGTTCGGCATCCAACGCCACGGCGCACCCGTCTTCACGATGTAGCGCAGACCGTTGAAAACTTCGCGCAGGCTGTGCTCATGCCGCCCCCCATCCTCACGCTGGAGCGTCAGATATGGCACGATCAGCGACCATTCTTCATCGGATACATCAGACGGATAAGGCATGCGGACAATTCCCATCCAACCCTCTGAATCCATTCAGACTCACAAGTCCGTAACAACCTCTAGGCCGCTCCCTGTTCAGACCGAACCAGCAGCTTCTTTACCGCGTTGTCAAGACCGCAAACGCATTGAAGAAGGGCGCTGTTTTTAGGATATCCTGCCACAGCCCTTTCGACCGGGAGAAACCTACCATGACTACGTCCCCGTCCAAGATCATCGGGTCAGGCGCAACTCCAACACGAATTTCCTTTAGGTTAAATCGCGCGACCATCGGCTTTTCATCGATAGTGCGGAATACGACAACTTCGTCTAGCTTCGCTGTGAGGGTGGGACTTTCAGCCTGTGCCAGTGCTGCTAACAACGTCGTTCGGCCTTGAATTTCGTATACACCAGGCTTTTCGACTTCGCCTTCCACCGAAACATAGCTTGGGGCAGCAGTTTTCAATGCTAACGATACTTGGGGAGTGACGAGATAGCGACTAGCTAGCCTGTCTCTAATTTCATTAGATACTTCGCCTACGCTCTTACCTTTAGCTTTGAGTGAGCCGACTAGCGGAACCTGAATATCACCTGCATCGTCAACTCGAATGTCGTCCTGCGACAATTCCGGCTCTCCAAAGACTCGAAGTGTCAGGATATCCCTAGACCGAATTGGGTAGATTTCCGGTATGGGAACTGTCGCTGGAATCACATCGTAGGCGGCTGTCCCTTGGGGAAGATTGGGGTTCGCACTAGTCGTGCTACATCCAGTCAGAGCCAAGCTCGCCAGCAAGCTCCCCCGCACAATGATAGATTTAGTTTTAAGCACTGACGATTGTCTCCATGACGGCATGGGTGATTACGCTTCAGGAGTAATCTGAGGAATCGGTTGGCGCAAGCTCATCAGCGGCTTGTTCTAATCCATAAATGGGCGCGTGCGACATTCCGCTTGCTCCGCGTTCATTGCATGCCTGGAATTGAACTGATGCGGTGGATGGATTGAGCAAGCCCAGGTATGGAAATTGAATCGGGTATGGATCACGCATCCCGGCATTCCCATTTGATATAGGCCTTGTTGTCGCAGGC
>Ga0308171_1002750_pt1 | contig 17592 bp, 15 predicted proteins | sample PhyGR1_FD_202135 | JGI IMG/M metagenome (GOLD analysis project Ga0308171, IMG submission 202135) | Phyllosphere microbial communities from UC Gill Tract Community Farm, Albany, California, United States - DLSLSG.R1 | ecosystem: Host-associated > Plants > Phyllosphere > Unclassified | place: USA... | reverse complement strand
GCGCTCGAACGCGAACGCGCCATGCGCGAGGAGATCTCGGGCCTGGAGGCCCGCTACCGGGGCATCTTCGACTCCACGAGCGCGGGCATCTTCATCCTCTCCGCGGCCGGCCGGCTGCTGCACGCCAACCCGGCCTTCGAGCGCCTGCTCAACCTGCAGGCCGGCCAGGTGGCGGCCGCGCACGCCGAGGATTTCATTTCCGCCTTCTTCCTCCGCCCAGCGCAGCTGCAGCAGCTGATCGACGAAGCCTGCAGCTCCCTGGAACCGGAGTCCGCCGACCTCGAACTGATCCGCCCGGACGGCACGAAACTGTGGGTGCACTGCATGGTGTCGTGCATGGAGCGGTCGGAAAGCAGCGAGCAGCGCGTCGAGGGCGTGCTCTACGACATCACGCGGCGCAAGAACGAGGAGAGCGCGGCGCAGCACCGTGCGGAGCACGATGCGCTCACGGGGCTCAAGAGCCGCGCATACATCGAAACCCTGCTCGGCCAGCACGTCGACGACGCCACCCTCAGCCAGGACCTGGGCGACGTCACCCTGATGTTCATCGACCTCGACGGATTCAAGTCCGTCAACGACCGCTGGGGGCATGCCGCGGGCGATGCCGTGCTGGTGGAGGCCGCCCGGCGCCTGCGCACGCTCTTCCAGCGCAACGGCGACGTCGTGGGCCGGCTGGGCGGCGACGAGCTGGTGGTGGTCATCATGGGCGTGGACGCGCTCCACCCCAGCGTCTCGGCGCTGGCCCGGGAGCTGATCGACAGCTTCGAGCAGCCGTTCGTGCTGCCCAACGAGGAATCCGCCCAGGTCGGCGCAAGCGTGGGCGTGGCCAGCTACCCGCGGCACGCCACCAGCGTCGAGACCCTGATCCATGCCGCCGACGCCGCGATGTACGCCGTCAAGCAGGCCGGCAAGGGGGGCGTCGCCATTGCCGAAACCCGGCATGCGCGCCCGGACGGGCAGCCCTCCGGCCCCCAGGACAGCGCCGTCCCACCGGCATCCAGGGCACCGTGGCAACGCGACGCGCTGACGGGCCTGATGGACCGCAGGCACCTGCTCGAGCAACTGGCGTCGGAGCAGATCCAGGTGGCGGGCGGCGCAGGCTCCGCGGGGGTCATCTGCGTGGACATCGACCAGTTCAAGCTGCTCAACGTGGCGCGCGGCACCCAGATCGGCGACGACGTCCTGTGCGAGACCGCGCGGCGCCTGAAAAGCGTGCTGCGCCGCGGAGACACGCTGGCGCGTACCGGCAGCGACGAATTCGTGGTGGTGCTGCGCATGGAAGGCCGCACCGACGCCGACATCCGCGCGCTGACGGAAGGCGTCGCGGCGAAACTGCTGCGCAGCCTGGCCGCACCGTTCCACCTGGGCCCGGAGTCCTTCCACATCCAGGCCAGCGCGGGCATCAGCCTCATCCATGCCGATACCCGGGACGGCCTCGACGCCCTGCGCGAAGCGCAGTTGGCGCTGCGCCGCTCCAAGACGCAGGGCGGCAACCATCCCGTGTTCTTCGAGCACAACATGCTGGCGGGCTTCCATGAACGGCTGGCGCTGGAGCAGGACCTGCGCGCGGCCATCGGCTCCGACCAGCTGTTCCTGCACGTGCAGCCGCAGCACGACGCCCACCGCCGGCTGACCGGCGGCGAGGCCCTGCTGCGGTGGCGCCATCCAAGCCGCGGCATGGTGCCCCCGGACCAGTTCATCGCACTGGCGGAAGCCTCCGGCCTCATCATCGAACTGGGCGCCTGGGTGCTGAGGACCGGCTGCGGGATCCTGTTCGACCTCCACCGCGAAGACCCCTCGCTCACCCTGGCGGTCAACATCAGCCCGGCGCAATTCAAGCATCCGGGCTTCGTCGACGAAGTCCGGCACGCCCTGGAGACGAGCGGTGCCCGCGCCTCGGGCCTGATACTGGAGATCACGGAAGGCCTGCTGATCACCGACGTGAACCATGCGGCGGAACGCCTCGCGGAACTGGTCGAGCTGGGCGTGCGTTTCTCGATCGACGATTTCGGCACGGGCTTCTCGAGCCTCTCCTACCTGCGACAGCTGCCGCTCTACGAGATCAAGATCGACCGCAGCTTCATCACCGGGCTGCCCGACGACACCGCCAGCGTCGGAATCGTCTGCTCGATTTTGTCCATGGGCTCCCACCTCGGCCTGCACGTCGTGGCCGAAGGCGTCGAGACGCAGGAGCAATCCGACTTCCTGCATGCCAACCACTGCCCGTCGCAGCAGGGCTGGCTGCACGGCAGGCCCCTGCCGGCCGACAGTTTCGTGGAGAACGTGCGGGCGGCCCGGCCGCGGATGGCGCCTTCGGCGGGGGACATGGTTGCGCTGGGGGAAGTGCCGCGGATTGCGGGGTAGGTGGCGCTGGCATGGGGCGAAACGGCACGCGGCCCCTGCCGGCATGCCTGGTCGTATGGAACGCCTGACACGCAAAAGGAAAAAGCCCTTGAAATCATCCAAGGGCTTTGTTCATTTGGCGAAGTGGGTGTCCGCTAAAAGAGCGCATGCGCGAGTTCGGACGATTACCGTCGCCCGGCTGTAGGCCATCTTGTACGCCAACAATCCCTTGTTCTAAGTCGTGCAGTGAGGTGAGTGCTCAACGGCGGTGTCGAACTCCCTAGTAGACCATCACGTAACTGTGTGTTATTTTCACAGCGGTGATAAATTTTGATTCAGCGCGAATGGAGAGGAAATGAGCAAAGTAGTTACAGTGATGAACATGAAGGGTGGGGTAGGAAAAACTACGGTTTCTATGAATCTAGCCGGAGCAGCCGCCGCTTGGGATTTCTCCGAGAGGAAGGTTTATAACATTCTTTCCATCGATTATGACCCTCAATTCAACCTCTCGCAATCCTTATTGAAGCCAGCTGAATACTTCCAAATCGAAAGAGAGAAAAAAACTGTACTCTCAGTCTTAATTGATAATCAGGAAAATTTAAATCCATACCAAATTCAAGTGCCAGGAAGTGAAAATCCACCGCCTGTCAACAACATAGTTACAAGAATAAAAACATATAAAGGACATGATAATAGGTATAGGACTTTGGACCTGATTCCATCCACTCTTGATCTCATGTATGTCGCATTGGGCCAAGCGAACGGCAACACAAAAGCCATGGAAACAAGGTTCGAGAAGTTCATAGAGGAATGCAAAAGAAAATATGATTTAATAATCATCGACTGCCATCCAGCAGGTTCATTCTTCACAAAGACCTCCTTAAGACAATCGGATATTGTTTTAATACCGGTAATACCGCAAAAATACTCTTTCCGGGGAATCGGACTAATGATGAAATTTATTGAAGCGAAAAAGCGGGGAACAATAGCACCCAAGCCACTCATTCTTTTAAATCACATGCCTCGAGTAGGCATTACTCAGCAAGAGCAGGAAATCCGCACTGATGCGACTTACGGCCCTCTATGCATGGTGCATACACTAAAAAAATACTCTGCATTTGCCGACGTTGACGGGGGGTCAAACTTTGCTTGGGAAAGCACGAAAGCCTATAGTACCGAGGCGAGCACTAATTTATTTAAGGTGTGCGATGAATTTCTCCAGCAGTCAGGATTTACAAAATGACCCCGAATGAAACGCGCGAGCGATTAATACTTCTGCTCACTGGAGCAATCCTGTCGTCTGCTCAAGACAATGATCAGTTGAGAAACTACGCGCGCTGTTTAAGTCTCGACCAGAATATAATTGATGAAGTGGTAAGCCGCATTAAATCATTAGAAAATAGCTCAACACAGGCTGCACCTGAGAAGCCTACTGACGACTACGGAGAGGCGATATTGGACATGGCATTGAATACACTCAGATCTTCGGGAATTTCAAAAAATGACCTGATTAATTTAATGTTACATCGCGCGCCAAACTTCAACCTACCCACGAACATTGGAAAAATGGGCTTCAAAGAGCTTCTTAGAAGGTTCGCCAATCAAACTTCTTATGAAACGGTTAAGAAGCTGCTTATTTCGAACAACAAGTCGTCCGACCCCTACTTGACAGGAATTCGAACCGACAATCGCCGAAGTCATGACCGATAAATTGATAAGTGCCATTACCGGAGTTGATTGGAACGCAAATGTGCGGGGCTCCATTGGCAATACAAAAACAATAGCAGAAATGCACGCGAGTTGCGAGCGAATCGCCGTATGGTCTCAGGAGCTTGAAAATCTAGACCAAGGAAATCCTGCGATAGCATTTGTCAGGGGGGTACAAATTGCAGCTCAGCACGTTGTGGCATGCGTGTGCTTGGGACTGTATAGTGCCGCTGCAGCATCTATACGCAGTGTGCTGGAAAGTGGATTGTACTATTCCTATTTTAGAGACCATCCAAAAGAGCTGAAAACTCTAGTGGACAAAGACTCTTACTACCTGAGCAGATCGCAGATTATTGATTACCATAAGTTGCATACCGCCAACTTCATAGACAATCAAAACGCATTAGGCCTCATTGGTCGATTAGACAGCTGGTATAGCAACATATCCGCAGTTGTACACGGCCAGATTCCAGGCACCTGGGTGACTTTTAGATCTTTAACAAACGTTTTACCAGACCCATCGACTTTTGTGGAAGTAGTCAGACAGTTCGTGCTAGGAGAGCAAATACTGCACGAATTTCTTCTTATCACTGTGGGGGTTGAAAACTGGGACGTATTCAACGCAACAGCAAAACGAACGCTCTCAAAAGGTCTTGCTGGGGACGTAAGGACACGTTTTCAGCTCGACCGGTCGTGAAAGTCAAGGGAAACGCCGCCCAGGTGTTCCGACGAATTCGGACAGGGAAAACCACCATCGAGCGACCGGCAGACCCGCGCGGGGCCTCGCTAGACGCTGTGCCGGCACACCCAACAAAATCGACACGTCAAGCGAGTGGGCGTGGCGGAGTCTCGGCCGCGTGCTTGATGTCAAAGTCGCCCCAACGGTCAGGGCTGGGGTCCAGGTGGGGGCATCAAGGGGGTGCAGGAAGGCCCCCAGGGGAGCCCGTAGAGGGGTTCTCGGAGCCGTGGCATGGCGGGTCGGGGATGAGCGAGGTCCACCGCTAGGTATTCCCACCTCGCTACGGCGACTCTGGCCGATGCGCTCCAGACTGTTGGCAAGAAAACCCCACCACAGGCTAAAAGAAAAGCCACTTAGCGCTATCCTTACGATAGCAACTAAGTGGCTCTGTCATTGGCGGAGAGGGTGGGATTCGAACCCACGGTAGTGTTGCCACTACGCCTGATTTCGAGTCAGGTACATTCGACCACTCTGCCACCTCTCCTGTGTGTCGAAGCCTGCGATTGTAGCAGAAAATCTGCAAGCACCGCGCCAAACGCATGCAGTTCCAGACATCTCCACAACACCGGATCGACTCAGGCGGTCTTGTACAAATCGTCCAGGCTGCGGAACCCCTTCATTTCGATGGGGTTGCCGAAGGGGTCCATGAAGAACATCGTCCATTGCTCGCCGGGCTGGCCTTCGAAGCGAACCTGCGGCTCCAGCACGAATTCCGTGCCAGCGGCCTGGAGGCGGTCCGCCATGGCCTGCCAGTCCGGCAGCGCCAGAACCAGGCCCAGGTGGGGCATCGGAACCAGGACATCGCCCACGCGTCCGGTGCGCGCGGTGGCGAAGGGTTCGCCCAGGTGCAGGGATAGCTGATGGCCGAAGAAGTCGAAATCGACCCAGGTGGCGGTGCTGCGCCCTTCGGAGCAGCCGAGCACCTGTCCATAGAAGCGCCGGGCTTCGGTCAGGTCGCGGACGTTGTAGGCCAGATGGAAGATGCTGCGCATGGTGGGGGGATCGCCGGGTAGAGGAGCCGGGATCGGGATCGACATCGGCATCGCATTAGACCATCGGCCGCCCTCACCCGAAGGCCGAAAAAACCTGCTGCCCAGGCGTCAGACCAGCACCAGCTGCGGCACGGTCTGCAGTTCGCGCAGCGGCGCGCGCGCGGGCTTCACGGCGCGCAGGTGGGCGACCATCTCGTCCACCACGTTGCGCTGGCTGTAGACGCATTCCCAGGCCTGCTCCACGGTCAGGCCGCGGTAGCGCTGGCCGAGCGTGAGTTCGACGCGCTCGGTGACCCAGTCGCCGCGGTAGCCGTAGTCCGCGCGCCAGTAATACGGCTGCGAGAAATAGCCGAACGAGCCGGGGAACAGCGGGCGCACGTGGGTCGGATCCTCGAAGGCGTCGTCGCTCGCGCCGTGCGGCACGCGGATCTCCATGCGCGCGCCGTCGCGGGCCACGCGGTGCAGCTCCTGCATCATCGGCAGCACGTTGGGGATGTGCTCCATCACGTGCGAGAGTAGGAATTCCCCGATGCTGTCGTCGGCGAGCGGCAGCGGCGTGCGCGCGCACTCGTTGAGGTCGGCGACGATGTCCACGCCCGGCGTGGCCTGCCAGTCGAGGTTCACCCAGCCTTCGACGATCCTGCGGCCGCAGCCGACGTTGAGCTTTTTGGGGAGATCCATGTCGGGTGCTGTCGGGGCCGGAATCGTGCCGGCGGGAATCGCGTGGCGGTCGCGGTCGCGGTCGCGAGCGGAGTGGCGCGGCTCAGGCCAGGACGGCGTCGCCGCCCAGGTAGGGGCGCAGCACCTCGGGCACCACCACGCTGCCGTCGGCCTGCTGGTAGTTCTCGAGCACCGCGACCAGCGTGCGCCCCACGGCGAGGCCGGAACCGTTGAGCGTGTGCACGAGTTCGTTCTTGCCCTGGGCGTTCTTGAAGCGCGCCTGAAGGCGGCGGGCCTGGAAGGCCTCGCAGTTGCTCACGGAGCTGATCTCGCGGTAGGTGTTCTGCGCGGGCAGCCACACTTCCAGGTCGTAGGTCTTGGCGGCACCGAAGCCCATGTCGCCCGTGCAGAGCGACATCACGCGGTACGGCAGGCCGAGCTTCTGCAGCACGGCCTCGGCGTGGCCGGTCATCTCCTCCAGGGCCTCGTAGCTGCGGTCCGGATGGGTGATCTGCACCATCTCGACCTTGTCGAACTGGTGCTGGCGGATCATGCCGCGCGTGTCGCGGCCGTAGCTGCCGGCCTCGGAGCGGAAGCACGGGGTGTGGGCCGTGAGGCGGATGGGCAGCTCGGCTTCGGCCACGACCTGGTCGCGCACGAAGTTGGTGAGCGGCACTTCGCTGGTGGGGATCAGGTAGAGCGCGGCGTTGTCGGGCACCGGCTCGCCGTCCTGGCCGCCCTTCTTCGCAGCGAACAGGTCGCCTTCGAACTTCGGCAGCTGGCCCGTGCCGCGCAGCGAATCGGCGTTCACCAGGTAGGGCACGTAGCACTCGGTATAGCCGTGCTCGCGCGTCTGCACGTCCAGCATGAACTGCGCGAGCGCGCGGTGCAGGCGGGCGATCGGGCCCTTCATCACGGTGAAGCGCGCGCCCGAGAGCTTGACGCCCATGTCGAAGTCGAGGCCCAGGGGTTCGCCCAGGTCCACGTGGTCCTTCGCGGTGAAGCCGAGCGGCGCCGGATCCTGGCCATCCGGGCTCCAGCGGCGCACTTCCACGTTGCCGGATTCGTCGCCGCCGACAGGCACGCTCTCGTGCGGCAGGTTCGGCACGGCCACTAGCAGCGCGTGCAGCTCGGCCTGGAGCTGCTCCAGGCGCGTGGCGGAGGTCTCCAGCTCGGCCTTGAGGCTGCCGACCTCGGCCATCACCGCATCGGCGTTCTCGCCCTTGGCCTTCAACTGGCCGATCTGCTTGGAGAGCTGGTTGCGGCGCGACTGCAGCTCCTCGGTGCGCGTCTGCAGCGTCTTGCGCTCGGACTCCAGCGCCTGGAAGGTGTCGACCGGAAGGAAGGCCTGGGGCTTCTTGCGGGTTTCCAGCCGCGCGATGGCGGAATCGAGGTCTTTGCGGAGGAGGAGGATGTCGAGCATAGCCGGCGATTTTACGGCGCCCTTCCCTCGCGCCGGCATGCCACGTACGCGCCCGTCATGTATCGGGCCGAACACGGGTGCGCACCGCGCGCCGAATTCCTAAGATAGGGCCATCACACGACAGGGAGGCCCGCCATGCAGATGGAACCGTATCTTTTCTTCGATGGCTGCTGCGAGGAAGCGCTCGCGTTCTACGCGCACAGCCTGGGGGGCGAGGTGCTGGCGATGCAGCGCTACGCCGGCTCGCCGCTGGAAGAGCAGTTGCCCGCCCAGTGGCACGCCAAGATCATGCACGCCACGCTGGAGGCCCCCGGCGGGCACCGGCTGATGGCCTGCGACCGCATGCCCGGCCAGGCCTCGGGCGGACACGGCGGGTTCGCGCTATCCATCCACTGTCCGTCGGACGCGGAACACGGCGAGCGCATCTTCCGCAGCCTGTCCGAGGGCGGCACGGTGACCATGCCCTTCACCGTCACGTTCTGGGGCGCGCACTTCGGCACGCTGGTGGACCGCTTCGGCGTGGGCTGGATGATCAATTGCGAGGGCGGCCATGCGTCGCCCGGCAGCGCCTGATCCCCCGCCCGGCGGCTGCGGCGCTCAGGCGACGGCGGCCGGATCGCAGTTGGCACCGCAGAGGATGAGCCCCACGGTCTCGTCGGGGCGGGGCCGGTACACGCCGCTCTGCAGCGCGGCGATGCCCAGGGCGGCGGCAGGCTCGACGGCGAGCTTGAGTTCGCGCCACAGCCATTGCTGGGCCGAACGGATGGATTCATCGGTCAGCAGCAGGGTGTCATGCACGTGGCGCTGCGAGACCTGCCAGGCGATGTCGCCGATGCGCCGCGCGCCCAGCGAGTCGGCGGCGATGCCGCCCACCGTCACGTCCACCGGCTGGCCGGCCGCGCGCGCGGCATGCAGCGTGGGCGCGCCTTCGGGCTCCAGCGCGATGACGCGGGCGCGCCCCTCGCACCAGGCGGCGATGCCGGCGATCAGGCCGCCGCCGCCCACGCTCACGAGCACGCTGTCGGGCAGCCGCCGGGCCTGCTCCTCCATTTCCAGCGCCAGCGTGCCGGCACCCGCCGCCACTTCGGGCTGATCGTAGGCGTGGGTGAGCAGTGCGCCCGTCTCCTGCTGGCGCGCGAGGCAGGCCTGCAGCGCCTCGGCATAGGTCGCGCCGCCGACGACCACCGTGGCATCGAGCGAACGCAGGCGGGCCCGCTTCGCTTCGGGCGACACCTCGGGCACGTAGACCTCGCAGCGGATGCCGAGCGAGCGCGCGGCGGCGGCGGTGGCGATGCCGGCATTGCCGCCGGAGGCGACGATCACGCCGCTCTCGGGAATGGTGTTGGCGAGCAGGCGGTTCAGCATGCCGCGCGCCTTGAAGCTGCCGCCCACCTGCAGGTGCTCCAGCTTGAGCCACACCTCGGCGCACTCGATGCCGAGCGAGCGGCCCGAAAGGCGCATGAGCGGCGTGGTACGCAGGAAGTCGGGGCGCGCGGCCAGGCGCAGCCGGGCGGAGGAGATGGCGGAACGGTCGATCATGGACAAGGGCAGCAGCGAGAAGTCGGTGGTTACGGCGCCCCGCGTCGTCGGGGCGAAACCTGACAGTGTATGCAGGCCGCGGCTGCCCCGTCCGGCTGCAGCCCGCGCGGCACATGCCGATAACATGGCCAGGGGCCGCGCACCGCGGCCTTTTCGCAGGAGATGGCGCATGTTCTTCGTGTTCGGCCCCATGGGGCAGATGTACCGCGGCGGCCCGGAGCAGCTGGCCCAGGTGTCGCCCGTGCGCCGCGTGCAGCGGCCGCAGGCCCTGCGCACCCGTGGGCCCGACGTGGGGGACGAGCCGCCGATGGCCCAGGCATGGGCCCAGCAGGCACAGGCGCAACCGCAGCCGGCCGCACCGCACGCCGCGCCGGCGGCGCCCGTGAACGTGCTCGCGCAGGTGGCCGTGAGCGCCTACGCGCAGACCGAGCAGGGGCCGCAGCAGGCACGCCAGCCGCTCACGCGCGTGAGCGACGTGATGACGACCGGATCGCTCTCGGTGCCGCCCGACGTGCGCGTGAACGACGCCTGGCAGACGCTGGCGGAATACCACGTGGCACAGGCGCCGGTGGTGGATGCGCAGGGCCACGTGGTGGGCCTGCTGCTGCGCGCCGACATGGCGCCGCTCGACCTGCTGCCCGAGCCGGGCAGCGTCAAGGCCGCGATCGAGCTGGCGCGGCGGCCGGTGTCGGAGGTGATGGTGAGCCCGGTGCCCACGGTCGCGCCCGACACCGAGCTGCGCCGCGTGGCGCGCGTGCTGCTGGACACGGGCATGCCCGGCCTGCCGGTGACGGACGAGTACGGAACGCTCGCCGGATTCATCTCGCGCACGGACATCCTGCGCGCGGTGGCGGCCGATCCGCCGCTGGACCTCTGGAGCTGAGGCGCCGGGCCCGCGGGCGGGGCGGAGCGCCCCCCCCGGGTCAGCAGGTCATTCGGCCAGGGCGGCGCCCTGCGACTCGGCGATCTGCACGCGCGGCAGCGGGCTCGCGAGCACCTTGTCGATGGTCTTGCCGTCCATGTCGACCACCTCGAACTGCCAGCCTTCCCACTGCACGGTGTCGGTCACCTTGGGCAGCTTGCCGGTCAGCAGCATCACCATGCCGCTCAGCGTGTGGTAGCGGCCGCGCTCCTCCTCGGGCACGGCGTCGAGGTCGAGCCGGTCCTTCAGTTCGGGCACCGGGATGTGGCCGTCGAGCAGCCAGCTGCCGTCCTCGCGCTGCACGGCCCAGGAGGTGGCCGGATCGCGCGCATGGAATTCGCCGGTGATCGCCTCGATCAGGTCGCGCAGCGTGACGATGCCCTGCACTTCGCCGTACTCGTCGATCACGAAGGCCATCTGCAGATCGGACTGGCGGAAGTTGTCGAGCAGCTCCATGCCCGTGATGGTCTCGGGCACGTAGAGCGCCGACTGCAGCGGCTGGGCCGACAGGTCGCGCACGTCCTCGCGCAGCGAGCGCGACAGCCACTGGCGGGCATTGAGCACGCCCAGCACGTTCTCCATGCCGCCGCGCACCACCGGGAAGCGGCCGTGGTCCGACGACTCGACGAGCCGCAGGTTCTCCTCGAAGCTGTCCTCCACGTCGAGCACCACCACGTCGGCGCGGGGCACCATCAGCGAGCCGATCTGGCGGTCGTCCAGGCGGAACACGTTGCGCACCATCTGGTGCTCGTGGGATTCGATCACGCCCGCGCTCGTGCCTTCGGCCAGCACGGCATGGATCTCGGCCTCGGTCACCGCGCTCGCGGTGTTCTCCTTCACGCCCAGCAACCGCAGCAGCGCCTGCGTGGAAACCGACAGCAGCTTCACGAACGGCTTGGTCGCGAGCGCCAGCCAGTTGATGGGCCGCGCGACGAGCCGCGCCAGCGTCTCAGGGTAGCTCTGGCCCAGGCGCTTGGGCACCAGTTCGCCGACGACGATCGAGAAGTAAGTGATCACCACCACCACGAGGCCCGTCGCAGCATAGCCGGCGGTTTTCTCGGGCACGCCCACCGAGAGCAGCCACTCTCCCAGCGGCGCGGCCAGGGCAGCCTCGCCGACGATGCCGTTCAGCACGCCGATCGAGGTGATGCCGATCTGGATGGTGGAGAGGAAGCGCGTTGGGTCTTCGCCGAGCTTCATGGCGGCGATCGCGCCGGAATCGCCCTCATCGATGAGCTTCTGCAACCGGGTCTTGCGCGCTGAAACCAGCGCCAGCTCGGACATGGCGAAAAGGCCATTCAGAAGGATGAGGGCGAAAAGTATTGCTATTTCCATAGACAGGGAGTGGTGGCTCCCTCGGAGTGGTCGGGACGCAAATTGTAAGAAGTCCTACCGCCGATGGGGGATTCAATGCCCGGCGGCGTAGGGATTTGGCACGGCAGCGCAGGAAGCCGGCTAGCCCCGCCCTGCCCCGGTCTCCGGCACGCGCTGCGAGATCTCCAGCCCGGTGGCCGCGTCGATCTTCAGGCCCTTGGGCAGCGGGAACTTCACGGTCTCCTCGATGCCTTCCATCCGGCGCACCGCCACGGCGCCCAGCGCCCGGATGCGGTCGATCACCTGCCGCACCAGCACTTCCGGCGCCGACGCCCCCGCCGTCAGGCCCACGCGGGTCACGCCCTCGAACCATTCGGGCAGGAGCTCGTCGGCGCTGTCCACCATGTGCGACGGCGTGCCCAGCCGCACCGCCAGCTCGCGCAGGCGGTTGCTGTTGGAGCTGGTCGGGCTGCCGACCACGATGACGAGTTCCACCTGCGCCGAAAGCACTTTCACGGCGTCCTGGCGGTTCTGCGTCGCATAGCAGATGTCCTGCTGCTTGGGCTCGCGCACCTGCGGAAAGCGCGCGCGCACGGCGGCCGTGATTTCGGCCGCGTCGTCCACCGACAGCGTGGTCTGCGTGACCACGGCGAGCTTTTCGGTCTGCGCCGGCTGCACCCGGGACACGTCCTGCACATCCTCCACGAGATGGATGCCGTGGTCCAGCTGCCCCATCGTGCCCTCGACCTCCGGGTGCCCTTTGTGGCCGATCATGATGAACTCGTAGCCCTCTTTGGCGAGCTTGGCCACCTCCACGTGCACTTTGGTGACGAGCGGGCAGGTGGCGTCGAAGATGCTGAAGCCGCGCGCCTCGGCCTCGGCCTGCACCGCCTTGCTCACGCCGTGCGCACTGAACACCAGCGTGGCGCCGGGCGGCACGTCGGCCAGGTCCTCGATGAAGATCGCACCCTTGGATTTGAGGTCGTTCACCACGTAGGTGTTGTGCACGATCTCGTGGCGCACGTAGATCGGGGCGCCGAACTTCTGCAGCGCGCGCTCCACGATCTCGATGGCACGGTCCACACCGGCGCAGAAGCCGCGCGGCTCGGCCAGAACGATTTCCTGGGGTTGGATGGCCATGGCGTCAGAGCACTCCGATGAGCTGCACTTCGAAGGTGACGGGCTGGCCCGCGAGCGGATGGTTGAAGTCGAAGCGCACCGCGCCGTCGTCCCGCACCTCCAGCACCACGCCGGCGTAGCTGCCCGTGCCGTCCGGCGTGGGAAACTGCACCACGTCGCCGAGGGTGTACTGCTCGTCGGGATCGCCGAGTTCGGCGAGCAGGCGGCGCGCCACCCACTGCTGCATCTCGGGGTTGCGTTCGCCGAAGGCTTCGCCGGCCGGCAGCTCGAACGTGGTGCGCGTGCCCTCCGGCAGGCCGATCAGGCGCTGCTCCATCGCGGGGGACAGTTCCCCGGCGCCCAGCGACAGCGTGGCGGGCTTGTCGCCGAACGTATTGATGACGTCGCCCGAAGGGCCTGCGAGGCGGTAGTGCAGCGTCAGGAAGGACCCGGGCTGCACGGTGGCCACGGAGGAAGAAGCGTTGGAAGTCATGGACGAAAAAGGGCCGCTCGGCCTGCAGATGGTGTATAAAAACACAGTGTCCTGACCGCGATTCCACGGTCTGGGTGTGTGCCTGATTGTCCTTCCTTCTTTGCAACCCTATGGCTCTCAAGACTCTGCCCATCGATGCCCGCCCGCGCGAACGCCTGCTCGCGCGCGGCCCGTCCGCCCTGTCGGATACCGAACTCCTGGCCATCCTCCTGCGCACGGGCATCGTGGGCAAGGGCGTGATGCAGATGGCCCAGGAGCTGCTGTCTCCCGCGCTCCCCGATCCCGCCACCGGCACCCTGCAGGGCGGATTCGGCGGCATCGGCGGCCTGCTGCAGGCCGATGCCGACGCACTCAAGCGCATCAAGGGCCTGGGTCCGGCCAAGCGCACGGCGCTGGTCGCGGTGCTGGAACTCGCACGCCGCGTGCTGGCCCAGGCGCTGCCCAAACGGGACCTGTTCCACTCGCCCCGCGCGGTGCGCGACTACCTGCAGCTGCACCTCGGAGGCAAGCCCCACGAGGTGTTCTCGGTGCTGTTCCTCGACAGCCAGAACGGGCTGATCGCCATGGACGAGATGTTCCGCGGCACCCTGTCGCAGGCCAGCGTCTACCCGCGCGAGATCGTGGTGCGCGCGCTCCACCACCAGGCGGCTTCGGTGGTGCTGGTGCACAACCATCCCAGCGGCCAGGTGCAGCCGAGCCGGGCGGACCAGGACCTCACGCGCGCGCTCACCGAGGCCCTGCGCCTCGTCGACGTCCGCGTGCTCGACCACATCATCGTGGCGCCGGGCGCGTCCCTTTCCATGGCGGAGGAGGGGCTGCTCCGATGATCCGTCCCGCCGCCTGCCGGCCTGCCGGCCGGCCCTGGGTCCGGTGGCCGGCCACCCTGCTGGCGGCCGGGATCGTCGGGCTGCTCGCGGCCTGCGCGCCGCAGCCGGTGCGGCCGACGGGGCCCGGCACAGCCGTCGCTGCCGCCCCGCCCGGCCAGGTCGCCGCGCAGGCAGCCCAGCGCACCCGCCCGGCGGGCCCGGGGCTGCGGCTGATCGGCATCGCCACCCTCCCGCACGGCCTGGAGTTCCTCGGCAGCACGGTGGGGGGCATCTCGGGCATCGACTACGACCCGCTGCAGGACCGGTGGGTGCTGCTGAGCGACGACCGTTCCGCGCTGCAGCCCGCGCGCTTCTACACCGCGCAACTGCGCTACGGCGACGATGCGCTCGCGCCGCCCCGCCTCACGGGCCTGTTCGCGCTGCGGCAGCCGGACGGCCGGCCGTTCCCGTCGCGGCTGCAGGCGCACCGCGAAGGCCCGGACGCGGGCGAGGTGCCCGACCCCGAGGCCGTGCGCTGGCTGCCCGGCGGGGCATCGCTGCTCTGGACCAGCGAAGGCGACTTCGCGCGCGGCTACGGCCCCGCGCTGCGGGAGAGCCATGCGGACGGCGCGGCGGCGCGGGAGTACGCACTGCCCCCGGCCTTCCAGCCGCGGCCCGGCGGCGACAGCGGCCCGCGCGCCAATGCGACGCTCGAAGGCCTGGCCCTCTCTCCCGACGGCCGCACGGCCTGGCTCGCGATGGAGGCTGCATGGCGCCAGGACGGCCCGATGCCGACAGCGCACTCGCCCGGCGGGCCGCTGCGCATCACGGCGCTCGATCTTTCGAGCGGGCGGGCCGTGCGCCAGATCGCCTACGTGCCGGACGCCGTGCCCCGCGCGCGGCGCATTCCCTGGGGCCCGCGCCTCAACGGCGTGAGCGAAATCCTCGCGGACGGACCCGATCACCTGCTGGTGCTCGAACGCGCCTACAGCGCCGGTGCGGGCTTCCTCTCGCGCCTCTACCGCATCGACACACGGGCCGCGAGCGACACGCTCGCGCTCGACCGGCTCACGCCCGACAACCACACCCCCGCCCTCAAGACACTGGTCGGCAGCTTTCCGGGCCCGGGCCTGCCGGAGGCGGACAACCTCGAAGCGATGGCCTGGGGCCCGCCCCTGCCGGGCGGCCGGCGCGTGATCGTCTTCGCGAGCGACGACAACTTCAACCCCGCCCAGGCCACGCAGTTCATCGCCGCGGAATACCTGGAACCGGAAGCGCCATGAGCGTGGCGCCCGGACACCGCGACGGGGTCCGGCAGGCCGGCGGGAGCGAGCGCCTGCCGTGCATCGAGGCGTATTTCCATGGCCACGGCTATGCGCCGCACCGGCACGACACCTGTGCGGTGGGAAGCACGCTGGCGGGCGTGCGGAGCTTCCGCTACCGGGGAGAGCATCGGCACAGCCTGCCGGGCCAGACCCTGCAGTCCATGCTCGGCGGCCGGCCCTGCCGTTCCTGGCCGAAACCTTTTGCGCAGTGGCGGGCAGTGCGGCCCACCGGCGCCCCTGCGACTGGCAGGCGGCCGAACGGGCCCGCCACTTCCTGCACGCCCCCCCTGCACGCGTCCGCCCCCCGTCACGCCGGCGGACCTCGAACGGGCCAGCGGGCAGGACCGCTGGCGCCTGTCGCTCGACTTCCGGGCGCTGTACGGCACCAGTCCCTACCGGTACCTGCTCCTGCGAAGGCACGCCGATACGGACGAGGCCTTCATCGTCATGAAGGGCGAGCTGCGCATCGACCTGCCGGACCGGGCCGTGCACGTGGGCGCGGGCGATGTTCGTGGTGCCCCGTGGAACGCGGCACCGGCCCTGCGCGCAGGGCGAGGTCTGGCTGATGCTGGTGGAGCCGCGCGGCGTGCTCAACACGGGCGGCAGCGGCGGGGAGCGCACCGCGGCCAACGACATCCGGGTGTAGCGCACGCCCGTCGCGCCTCTTTCCACCGGGAAGCAGGCAGGCGCCGGTGGCCAGCGTGCCGCGCGAGCAGGTCCCGCGCCCGCACGGACACCCCGGTTACTTTCCCCTCCGCGGCGGCCTGCGGCGCGGATCGGATACAACCGCCATTCCATGACCGTGAAAGCCCGCTCCCTCCAGGACCTGCAACCGCTTCGCAAGGCGCTGGCCGAGGCCGCCGAGCGCGAAGCGCAGCGCCAGCGCGAGCGGCAGGAGGCCGCGCGCCGTGCCCGGGCCGAACGCATGCTGTTCCAGGATGCCGTGGGCCCGGTGCAGGCACTGCGCGGCATGCACGAGCGCCGCTGGCACGTGCCCGAGCCGCCCGAGCCGCAGCCCGTGCAGCGCGAGCTCGACGAAGAGCGCGTGCTGCGCGAATCGCTGAGCGACGAATTCGACGTGGGCACGCTGCTGGACGTGGACGACCAGCTCAGCTTCCGGCGCACCGGCATCGGCACCGACGTGACGCGCCGCCTGCGCGCGGGGCACTGGAGCATCCAGCGCCAGCTCGACCTGCACGGCCTGCGCACCGACGAGGCGCGCGAGGCCCTGGGCGAGTTCATCCGCCTCGCGCACCGCACGGGCCTGCGCTGCGTGCGTGTCGTGCACGGCAAGGGCCTGGGCTCTCCCGGCAAGACGCCGGTGCTCAAGTCCCGCGTGCAGCGCTGGCTGGTGCAGAAGAAAGAGGTGCTCGCCTTCGTGCAGGCCCGCCCGGCCGAGGGCGGCGCGGGGGCGCTGGTGGTGCTGCTGCAGCCGGGCCGGCGCCGCTTCGCACAGGGCTAGAGCGCCAGCCCCCGCATCGCCAGCCGCACGCCCAGGCCGCGGAACGCGCTGCTCTTGTACAACTGCAGTTGCCCGCCATAGGCCTGCGCGATCTGGCTCGCGATCGCCAGACCCAGCCCGCTGCCCTGCACCGACTCGTCGAAACGCACGCCGCGCTGTCCCGCCGCCTGCAATTGCTCCGGCGTCATGCCCGGGCCGTCGTCTTCCACGTCCAGGCCGAGGCAGGGCTGCCCGGCATGGGCCCCCTCCGAAGACAGCGACAGCGTCAACCGCACGCGGGAGGCGGCCCACTTGCCGGCGTTGTCCAGCAGGTTGCCCAGCACTTCCTCCAGGTCGGCCCGCTCGCCGCGCCACAGCAGGGCGCCCGGTGCGCGGTCGGCCAGTTCCCAGTCCAGTTCCTGCGCGGCATGCAGGCGCCGCATCATGTGCAGGATCTGCGCCGCGCACTCGCGCACATCCACCGCCTGCCCGCCGGCACCCGGGTGGGCGTGCAGCGCATCGCTCAGGGTGCGGGCCTGGTAGCGGTCCACCAACTGCGCCATCGCCTCCACCTGCTGCCGTACCTCGCCGCTCGGCACGTGGGGCTGCGCACTCGCCTGGGCGCTCAGCAGCGCCAGGGGTTTCTTGAGCGCATGGTTCAGATCCACCGCATGGGCACGTGCGCGGGCCACCACGTGCGCGTTGTGGGCCAGCAGGCCCGACAGCTCGTTCTGCAGCGGCTGCAGGTCCCTGCCCGTGGGGGCGGCCA
>Ga0308171_1002749_pt1 | contig 17593 bp, 15 predicted proteins | sample PhyGR1_FD_202135 | JGI IMG/M metagenome (GOLD analysis project Ga0308171, IMG submission 202135) | Phyllosphere microbial communities from UC Gill Tract Community Farm, Albany, California, United States - DLSLSG.R1 | ecosystem: Host-associated > Plants > Phyllosphere > Unclassified | place: USA... | reverse complement strand
GGCTCCGGCAGCGGTGGCGGCTGCGAAGCCCTCGTCACGGTGGCGGCCCAGGCCTGCGTGGAAGAGCGCACCCTGGAAGGCATCCGCGCGGCGCGCGACCAGTTCGACCGCAGCCCCGAAGCCCTGCAGCGGCTCGCCCGCTACCACGGCGGCGACGAGGCCCGTGCACGGTGGGTGCTCGGCGCCTGGGTCGACACCTGGCTGCATCCTGATTTCGCCCAGTGGTCGCAGGCCGGCGTGCTGGCACGCGTGCAGTGCCCGGTGCTCGCCCTGCACGGCGATCAGGACGAATACGGCTCCACCGAACAGCCCGCGCGCATCGCCCGCTGGGCGGCCGGCCCGGCGCGCGTGGAGATCCTCCCCGGCGCGGCGCACGTCCCGCACCGCGAGCGGCCGCAGGATCTTGCGCAGCGCGTCGCGCGCTTCCTGGCGGATCTGCCGTGAAGCCCCACGGCGCACGGCTGCGGCCGCAGGAGCAGGGCCAGGAGCCGGGCGATCAGGCCTTGGGCGGCCGGAACATGGCGCAGAGCTTGTTGCCGTCCGGGTCGCGCAGGTAGGCGAGGTACAGCGGGCCGGCCGGGCCTTCGCGGTAGCCGGGCGGGTCTTCGCAGGTGGTGCCGCCGTTCGCCACGCCGGCCGCATGGAAGGCGTCGGCCTGCTCCGGCGACTGCACCGCGAAACCGATGGTGCTGCCGTTGCCGTGCGTGGCCGGCTCGCCGTTGATCGGCAACGTGATGCCGAACAGGCCCGTGGGGCTGCGGTAGAAATAACGGGTGCCCTTGTTGGCGACGCCTGGCTGCACGCCCAAGGTGCCGAGCAGGGCGTCGTAGAAGCGCTTGGAACGTTCGAGGTCGGTGACGCCGACGATGACGTGGCTGAACATGGCGATGTGTCTCCTGAAAGGCCCTGCCGGCCAGGCCGGGCTATGGGCCGGGACACGGATCGTAGCGGCCGCCATGGCGTTCAGGCGTCGCGCATGTGCGCGGGCAGCCGAGCCACCGGCCGTATCGAACCGCTGCACTAGGAGCGGGACGGGCTCTCCTGGTTGGCCTTGACGTAGTCCACCAGAACGTCCAGCGGCGTACTCGCGTCGGTATGGTTCGGCCGGACCTTGGTCAATACCCAGTCGAAGGAGACATCGCTTTTCAGGCGGTACTTTTCCCGCAACGTTCTCAGGAACTGGGCAGTGTCCTCGGGTTTGAATCGAAACTCCCCGTAGTTGGGATCGAAAAACGTGATCATCCCGTCTTCGGGGGTCCGGTACATGCTCATTTCATGGCCGCTGGTCTTCCAGGCCTTATCCGTGCGTTGGAACATAAGGCTCGCGTAGCCATCGACGTCCGCCATCATGGCGGCTATTTTTGCGGTAGAACCCGTGATTTTGATCGGCCGACTGTCCCTCTCGATTCCGTAGAGTCCATCGACGTCTTCCCGCGCCTTCGATTGCAGCGACGTATCCGGGCCGGAGCCACGCGTCAAATATTCATGGTTCGTCATATACGATCTTTGGAAAACGAGGGCGTGCTGAATTCCCTCGAGCGACCCCACCGCTCTCATCCTCGTATCGACGTTGCCATCGGGAACTGCACAGTGGACATTCAGCCATATGGCGGAGAGTCCGGCGCACACCCCATCCACCCCTATCCGATCGTCCCCGAACACTGTCTTGAGGCCTATCGATTGCACGAGTCCGCTTTGGAGACTGGTCTCGAAAAGGTTTTCGTCGGGAGGAGCGCTGCCTTCATGCCGGCCCAATTTGGCTTTCAGGCGACTGAATAGATCGGCACGGCCCACCGAAGGCCCGGCGGCCTTCGGCGGTTGCACGGCTTGCGCTGCGCGCGAAAGCCGGTCCAGGGCGACCCGCGGGGCAGGCAGCGACGCAGTGCCGCCGTGGACGGGCGACTGCCGTCGCGCCAGCCCCCCCAGCGAACCGGGCAATGCAGGATTTCGAGACGGGGGCGCCTCGTGCCGCGGGGCCGGCGCAGCCGGTGCCCGGGTCTCCGGGCGGACGGGCAGGGGTGCTGCAGCCGAAGGGGAAATGCGTGCCGTCGCCATAAGCGCTCCTGAGTTCAAGAGAAAGCCTGCCAATGATTCGAGGCATGCCGCCACCGTGGCGGCCAGTTCGCGAAACGAGGGTGAGAAAAAGGAAGTTCGGACGCGCGGTTTCGCTGAACCTTGCTTTTGCTTTTGCTTCTGCTTCTGATGCCGGCCCTTGGCGAACCGCACCGCCCCGGACGCTCTCTGCGGCGTCGTCCGCCCTACCGCCGTGCCCGGTCGTCATCATTGGCAGGGCGCCGATGCCCATCGCGCCGGGCATGGCGTGCCGCCACCTTATTCGCCGCACAATCTGCGGCGAATAAACCAGATAATCACCGCATGTGGTCCGACAACGCTCCTCGCCGCCGCACCTACGTCTGGCAGCGCCCCGACTGGCCGCAGTGGCGCTTCGACGCCTTGGCGCTGGCAGCGCCTCTGGCGGAGGTGCACCGCGCCCAGGGCCATCTGGCCGGGCGCATGGCCGGGGTGGGACTGGCGCAACGCGACCAGGCCACGTTGCGCGCCCTGACCCAGGAAGTCGTCACCACCAGCGCCATCGAAGGCGAATCCCTCGATCTGGACGCCGTGCGCTCGTCCATCGCGCGCCGCCTGGGGGTGGACATCGGCGCGCTGGCGCCGTCCGACCGGCACGTGGACGGCGTGGTGGACATGGTGCTGGACGCCACCCAGCGCTTTGCCGCGCCGCTGACCGCGGAACGCCTCTTCGGCTGGCATGCCGCGCTGTTCCCCACCGGCTACAGCGGCCGGCTGCGCATCCGCACCGGCGCCTGGCGCGACGATGCGGCAGGGCCCATGCAGGTGGTCTCGGGCCCCGTCGGCCGCGAGAAAGTGCATTACGAAGCGCCGCCCGCCACCGCGCTGGACGCAGAAACCGCCGCCTTCCTGCAGTGGTTCGATGCGCCGCCGGCAGGCGACCCCATCGTGCATGCCGGGCTGGCGCACCTGTGGCTGGTCACGCTGCACCCCTTCGACGACGGCAACGGCCGCATCAGCCGCGCCGTGGGCGACATGGCCCTGGCCCGCGCCGAGGGCAGCGCCCAGCGCTTCTACAGCCTGAGCGCGCAGATCCAGCGCGAACGCAAGCGCTACTACGAACAGCTGGAGGCCACCCAGCGCGGCCCGCTCGACGTCACGCCCTGGCTGGCCTGGTTCCTGGGGTGCCTGCTGCGCGCCGTGCAGAGCGCCGACGGCCTCGTGGCCGACGTGCTGGCCAAGGCGCAGTTCTGGCAGCGCTGGGCGGATGTGCCCATGAATGCGCGGCAGCTGCTGGTGCTGAACCGCGTGCTGGATGGGATGGAGGGGAAGCTGAGCAATGCCCGGTGGGCGGCCGTTGCCAAATGCTCCTCAGACACTGCGTTGCGAGACATCAACGGCCTCTTGGCGCGGGGTGTGCTGGTGCAATTGGAAGGCGGCGGGCGAAACACCGCCTATGCATTGGTCACATAAGAGCGGCTAACACGGCCCGGCGAAGCGGTTCTGGCTAAGCGCCGTATCGCAGGCAGCACGATGAGTACGACAAGATGCGGCAACGACGCCCGAAGGGTCGTGTTAGCCGCTCTAAGTAAGCCCCCGTGCAGAGGCACGAGCACCCGGACGCCCTTCAACGCGAAGACCGCACCGCCCCCACCCCCGTATCGATGGTGCCGAACACGGTAACGCCGCTCTCCCCCGCCTGGCTGCCCTCCGCGGCGGACGGCCGGGCGGCGGTGGTCTCGCAGCCGGCCAGCAGGGCGGCACAGGCCACCAGAGCGGCCGTCAGAAGGGCACCGCGGTGCCCGCGTGCGGCACCGCTCGCCACGGTGGTCTTCATCGGTCGATAGGCGATGGCCATGTTCATTCACCTCCGAGGTGCTTGCCCAGAATCCCCGCCAGCTCGAACATGCCCGCCGACTCCTTGCCGAACACCTCGCGCAGCTTGGCGTCGGCGACGATGGTGCGCTTGTCCTTGGGGTCCTGCAGGTTGTGGGCCTTGATGTATTCCCACATCTTCTTCACCGCTTCGGGCCGGCCGACGGGTTCCGGGCCGATCACGGCCGCGAGGGCCGGACTCGGGGGTTTGCCGGCAGCGGTCTTGCGCGGGGCCTTGGCAGCGGTGGCGGCCGGGCTCTTTTTCGCCGCGGCCTTGGCGGCGGGCTTGGCAGCCTTCTTGGCGGCGGCGGCCGAGGTGCCGGCCTTCGCCGTACCGGCAGCCGCACCGGCCTTGCCGGCGAACTTGCGCGGCGGGAACTTGCTCTCGCGCGGCTCGAACTCGAAGTTCACCTTGCCGGCCTCCTTGTCCCAGGCCAGGAAGGCCTTGAACGCGCGGCGCGTGCGCATGCTCACGAACTTGTCGAGCAGGTCGGTCTTGCCGGTGGCGAGCAGCTTGGCCATCTGCTCGCGCTCCACGGGCTGCTGCAGGATGATCTTGCCGCTCTTGAAGGTGCAGCTGGGCGTGGGCTGGGCGGCGGTGGGCACGGCCTTGCTGCACACGTAGTTGCTGCCGTGCTCGTGCACGGGCGCACCGCAGATGGGGCACGGGCCCAGCGGTTCGTCGGTGAACTCGACCAGCTCGCCCGATGCCTCTCCTGCCCGGTCGTCGCCGAAGTCGAACTCCAGCTTGAAGTTGCCGGCCTCTTCGTCGCGCACGATCGCGACCTCGGCCGTGAACGGCCAGCCGGCCTTGGAACGGAAGCCCTCCAGCGGGCCGATGCGGCGCTCGCGCAGCAGGGCCTCGGCCTCGGCGGGCTCGAAGGTACGGCCCGCGGGCGACTTGGTGAACGAAAAACCGCAGCCGTCGCCACGCCCGTCGGCGCCCGTGCAGGCGTAGCGCCGGTAGTTCTCCTTCACCACGCCGCCGCAGTTCGGGCACGGGGTGGAGAGCGTCGCGTAGTTGCCGGGGATGGTGTCGCGGTCGTATTCCTTGGCCTTCTTCACCATGCGCTCGGTCATGGCGGCGATCTGCTGCATGAAGGCCTCGCGGCTGAGCTGGCCCTTTTCCATCTGGGCGAGCTTGTATTCCCACTCGCCGGTGAGTTCGGCGCGCGAGAGTTCCTCCACGCCCAGGCCGCGCAGCAGCGTCATGAGCTGGAAGGCCTTGGCCGTGGGAATGAGCTCGCGGCCCTCGCGCAGCATGTATTTCTCGGTGAGCAGGCCTTCGATGATGGCCGCGCGCGTGGCCGGGGTGCCCAGGCCCTTTTCCTGCATGGCCGAGCGCAGCTCTTCGTCTTCCACCTGCTTGCCGGCGCTTTCCATGGCGCCCAGCAGCGTGGCTTCGGAGTAGCGGGCCGGCGGCTTGGTCTTCAGGGCCTTGGCCTCGGCGTATTCGGTGTGCGTCATCTCGCCGGGCTTCACGGGCACCAGCGGCTGGCCCTTGTCGCCGGCCTTGCCGTCCTCGACCTCGTTGGCGGCCTCCTTGCCGTAGATGGCCAGCCAGCCGGGCTTGACCAGCACCTTGCCCTCGGTCTTGAACGAATGCCCCACCACCTGGCTGATGCGGGTGGTGACCATGTACTCGGCGCTTGGGAAGAACACGGCCATGAAGCGGCGCACCACCAGGTCGTAGAGCTTCTGCTCGGCCTCCGAGAGGCCGCTGGGCGCCTGCGTGGTCGGGATGATGGCGAAGTGATCGCTGACCTTGGCGTTGTCGAAGATGCGCTTGCTCGGCCGCACGTAGTTCTCGTCGAGCGCCTGCCGGGCATAGGGCGCCAGGTGGCGCATGCCGCTCGTGGCGAGCATGCCGAAGGTGTCCTTCGCCACGGGCAGGTAGTCTTCCGGCAGGGCGCGGGAGTCGGTACGTGGGTAGGTCAGGGCCTTGTGGCGCTCGTACAGGCTCTGCGCCAGCGCCAGCGTGGTCTTGGCCGAGAAGCCGAACTTGCCGTTGGCCTCGCGCTGCAGGCTGGTCAGGTCGAACAGCAGGGGCGAGGCCTGGGTGGTGGGCTTGCTCTCTTCGGTGACGCTGGCGGCCTTGCCGCGCACCGCGTCGGCGATCTCGCGGGCGCGCTCGAAGTTCCAGACGCGGTCCGCGCGGGCCTCGGGATCGTCGGCGACCTTCTTCCACTGCGGATCGAACCACTTGCCGAGGTACTCGCCGGCCTCGGCATGGAAGCCGGCGTGGACTTCCCAGTAGTCGCGGCTGACGAACTGGCGGATCTTTTCCTCGCGCTCGACGACCAGCGAGAGTGTCGGCGTCTGCACGCGGCCGACGGTGGTGAGGAAGAAGCCGCCGTCGCGCGAGTTGAAGGCCGTCATGGCGCGCGTGCCGTTGATGCCGACCAGCCAGTCGGCCTCGGAGCGGCTGCGCGCGGCGCTGGCCAGGCCCTGCATCTGCTGGTCCGATCGCAGGTTGCCGAAGCCGTCGCGGATGGCCTGCGGCGTCATCGACTGCAGCCAGAGGCGCTGCACGGGCTTGTTCAGGCCGCCCTTGGCGCCGCCCGCGTACTGCTCGATGAGGCGGAAGATCAGCTCGCCCTCGCGCCCCGCGTCGCAGGCGTTGACGAGGTCGGTGACGTCCTTGCGGCGGGCGAGCTTGACGACCGCGTTGAGGCGGCTCTTGGTCTTGTCCACCGGCTTCAGGTCGAAATAGGGCGGGATCACGGGCAGGTGGGCGAAGCTCCACTTGCCGCGCTTGACGTCGAATTCCTCGGGCGCCTGGATCTCCACCAGGTGGCCCACGGCGCTGGTGACCACGTAGCGGTCGTTCTCGAAATGGTCTTCGTGCTTGTCGAACTTGCCCGCCACGGGGGTGAGCGCACGCACGATGTCCTGTGCCACCGAGGGTTTTTCTGCGATTACCAGGGTCTTGGTCATTTTCTGTGGGGTCGGCCCCGAAGGGCGCTTCTACAATTCCGGTCTCTCGCGCATACACGCGCACACGCACACGTGCCTGCGCAGGTGTGCCCATCCAAATTAACAGAGTTTCGACATGCCCCGCACCGCCCGCCCCGCCGCCGACCCTTCCGCCGACAGGGGCGGCCGCCGCATCCAGGTGCGGCGCTCGGGCGTGCACGGCAAGGGCGTGTTCGCGGTGCAGGATATCGCCGAGGGCGAGGTGCTGATCGAATACACGGGCGAGATCATCGGCTGGCAGGAAGCCCAGGACCGGCATCCGCACGATCCGCTGCAGCCGAACCATACCTTCTATTTCCACGTCGATGAAGACCGTGTCATTGATGCGAACCATGGCGGAAATGCATCGCGCTGGATCAACCACAGCTGCGCGCCCAACTGCTATGCCGACGAGCGCGGCGGCCGCGTCTTCATCACCGCGCTGCGCAACATCCACGCGGGCGAGGAACTCCACTACGACTACGGCCTGATCGTCGACGAGCGTTACACCCCGAAACTCAAGGCCGAGTACCCGTGCTGGTGCGGCAGCGCCCAATGCCGGGGCACGCTGCTGGCGCCCAAGCGCGGCTGGTCGCCGCCGGGGCCTTCGGCACCGCCGCCCTCCCCTGCCCCCCAGCGCAAGGCCGGTGCGAAAAAGGCCGCCACGCACCAGTCCGCCCCGGAAGCCGTGCCGGACAAGGCGCCTCGCCGTGCTTCGAAAGCGAAGACCGCCCAGGCAGGTGCCGAGGCCGCTGCAGCGCCCGCACGCAAACCCCGGAGCCCCCGCCGGTGAGCACGGTGCAGCCCCCTGCCCCCCAGCCCCTGCGCTGGCCCGCCGAGGCGGTCTGGGAGGCCGTGGCCCCCCTGCTGCCGGGCTTCACCGTGGAGGTGCTGCCGAGCATAGCCTCCACCAACACCGAACTCATGCAGCGCGCACGCGCTGGCAGCAGCGAGCCCACCTTGCTGGTGGCCGAGGTGCAGACGGCCGGGCGCGGGCGCCTGGGCCGCGCCTGGAACAACGCCGCGGGCGATTCGCTCATGTTCTCGCTGGGCCTGCCGCTGGCGCCGGTCGAGTGGTCCGGCCTGTCGCTGGCCGTGGGCGTGTCCATCGCGGAGAACCTGCAGCCGGTGCCGCTGCCGGGCGCCGCGCGGATCGGCCTGAAGTGGCCCAACGACCTGTGGCTGGACGACGGCCGCAAACTCGGCGGCATCCTGGTCGAGACGGCGAGCCTCGTCGGCGCGGCCTCCGCGCCGGCCCCGGGCGCGGGCCGGGCCGCGCGCTACGTGGTCGTGGGCGTGGGCATCAACGTGCGGCCGCCGAGCGCGCAGGGCCTGACGACGCCGCCCGGCAGCCTGCAGGACGTGGATACCCGGCTGGACGCGCCGGCCGCGCTGCTGCGGCTGGTGCCGCCGCTGGTGGCGATGCTGCAGTCGTTCGAGGCGCAGGGTTTCGCGCCGCTGCGTGAACGCTTCCACCAGCGCGACGTGCTGCGGGGCCGGGAGGTGGTCCTGAGCGACGGCGGCGCCGGCACCGCGGACGGCGTGGAGGCCGACGGCGCGCTGCGGGTGCGCACCGCGCAGGGCGTGCAGGCCGTAACCGGTTCCGAGATCAGCGTGCGGCCCGCCGGGCAGCCGCTGCCGCCGGCCTGACCGCCAGGGCCGCACCCCGAGGAGCACACCCCCATGCTGCGCGCCGCCGTCCTGGTCCTTCTGCTCGCCAACGCGGGCTACTACGCCTGGGCGCACGGCCTGCTGCGCAGTTGGGGCCTGGCCCCGGCGGAGCAGGCCGAGCCGCGGCGGCTGGAGCAGCAGATCCAGCCGGACAGCCTGCGCATCGGCGGGCCCGCCGCCCGCAATCCCGTGCCCGCGGCATCGCCCGCCGCGCCGGCGGCGTCCGTGTCCGCGTCCGCACCTGCATCCGCAGCCCCTGCCGCATCGGCCCCGGCCGGCAATGGCCCCTCGGCCCCCGTCGCCGCGGCAGGAGGCACCTGCCTGCAGGCCGGCCCGCTCGATGCGCGCCAGGCCGACGCATTGCGCGCGGCAGCGGCCTCGGCCGGCCTGCCCGATGCGGCATGGCGGCTGGAGGCGGTCTCGGCCACGGCCCGCTGGATGGTCTACATGGGGCGCTTCGCAGACGAGGATGCGCTCGACAAGAAGCGGGCGGAGCTGCGCGCACGCAAGGTGGCCTACGACCGGCCGGGCGCGGCGCTGGAGCCGGGCCTGTCGCTCGGACGGTTCTCCACCGAAGAGGCGGCCGAGCGCGCGCTGGCGGCGCTCGGCACGCAGGGGGTGCGCACGGCGCGCGTGGTGCAGGAGCGCGGCGATGCCACCGGCTACCTGCTGCGCCTGCCCCAGGCCACCGACCCGCTGCGCCCGCCGCTCGATGCACTGCGGCCGGCGCTGGCCGGCAAGCCGCTGCGCGCCTGCGGCTGAGCCACCATCAACGGGGAGCGACCCACAGAACCGGCGAAGCGGTTCTGGCGAGGCGCCGCATCGCAAGCAGTACGCGCAAGTACGACAAGATGCGGCAGCGACGCCAGAAGGGTTCTGTGGGTCGCTCTGGATCTACCGCGGATCGGTCGCCAGCAGCATCTCCACCAGGGCCCGCAGATCGCCGTGCAGGCGCGCGAAGCCTGCGGGGTCGAGCGCCAGCGTCTGCTCGTCCATGTAGAGCTTGCGGTTGATCTCGACCTGGATGCTGTGCCGGTGCTGCGCGGGATTGCCGTAGCGGCGCACCAGCTCCACGCCCTTGTAGGGGTGGTTGTAGTCCACGCTGTAGCCGCGCTCGCGCAGGAAGGCGCAGATCGCCTCCGACAGGGCGGGGCTGGCGGTGGTGCCGTCGCGGTCGCCCACCACGAAGTCCGCATGGTGCAGGCCGGGGTGCAGCGTCGCGTGGCTGGCGGCCACGGCGGGCATGGAGTGGCAGTTGATGTGGATGCTGTAGCCGTGCCGCGCATGGGCGGCATCGATCTCCCGCGCCACGGCCGCGTGGTAGGGGCGCCAGCAGCGCTCGATGCGCTGCTCGATCTCGGCCACCGTGAGCGGCCGGTCGTAGATGGGCGCGCCCTCGTCGGTGAACTTCCAGACCAGGCCCTTGCCCAGGCGCACCTTCTGCAGCACCACCGGGTCGGCCGTCACTTCGTGCGGCCAGCGGCCGCCCTCGAACATGGAGGCGTCCACTTCGGTGACGTCGCGGTTGGCGTCCAGGTAGATGCGCGGGAAATGCGCCTCGACCCAGCCCACGCCCAGCGCGGGGGCGAAGTCGTAGAGCTTCTCCACGTGCGTGTCTTCGGCACGGCGCAGCACCGGCAGGGCCAGCGCGGCGCGGAAGTCCTCGGGGTAGACGGTGCCGCTGTGCGGCGAATCAAGCACCACGGGCGTGCGGCCCGGCACGGTGGACACCATGCGCGCCTGCGGCGGCGCGCAGGGCGCGCCCGCGGCGCCGGGCTCCGCGTGCAGGTACCGGCTGTGGATCAGTTTCAGCACGGCTTGCATAGGCGCACTCCTCGGAAATTATTCGATTTTGATCTTGGCATAGGCAGCAACCTTCTTCATCTTGTCGATCTCGCGCACGATCTGGCGCGAGAAATCCGCCGGCGTCGTGCCGGAGGCATAGAGGCCCTGGCCGGCGAGGCGGTCGCGCACGGCGGGCTCCTTCAGGGCCGTGGCCACGGCCTGCTGCACGCGCAGCACCTGGCTGGCCGGCGTGGAGGCCGGGGCCACCAGGCCGAACCACGAGGGTTCGTTGGCCTGCGGGTAGCCCAGTTCGCCATAGGTGGGGATCTCCGGCAGGACATCCAGGCGCTCGGGCCACGACACGGCGAGGGCCTTCAGCTTGCCGGCCTTCACGTGCGGCAGCGACGACGCGACCTGGTCGAAGTACACCGGCACCTGGCCGCCGAGCACGTCGTTGACGGCCGGGCCCGCACCGCGGTAGGGAATGTGCACCATGGCCGTGCCCGTGACGCTCTTGAAGAGTTCGCCCCACATGTGGCCGATGGTGCCGTTGCCGGGCGTGGCGTAGGAAATCTTGCCGGGATTGGCCTTGAGGTACTTCACCAGGTCGGCGAAGTCCTTCACCGGCAGGACCTGCGGATTGACCACGATGATGCCGGGCGCCTTGACGATCTCGGTCACGCCCGCGAAATCCTTGATCGGGTCATACGGCAGCTTGGCGTACACGGCCGGGTTCACGCCGTGCGTGGACAGCGTGGCCACCCCGAAAGTCAGGCCGTCGCCCGCGGACCGGGCGATTTCCGCCATGCCGATGGATCCGCCCGCGCCCGCGCGGTTTTCGATCACGACGGGCTGGCCCAGCAGCCGCTGCAGCGGCTCCTGCAGCGAGCGCCCGGCGATGTCGGTGGCGCCGCCCGGCGGGAAGGGCACGACGATGCGCAGGGGCTTGTCCTGCGCGAAAGACATTCCAGGAACGACAGTTGCGACAGCCACTGCACCGAGAAGATGACGACGTTGCATGGGGGTTGATCCTTATAGAGAAAGTAAGACTAACGTAAGCTCCGTGTTTCAAAAAGCAATTCGTATGCCTGTTAATATTCCCATCCGGAATATTGTCATCGCCATCCTGGGACCATGTCGCTGCGCCGCCTCAACCCTCCCCTGCACCTTCTGCGGGCTTTCTGCACCGTGGCACGGTTCGGCGGCGTCTCGCGCGCGGCCGAGGCGCTGCACCTCACGCAGAGCGCGGTCAGCAAACAGATACAGGAGCTGGAGCGCTGGGTGGGCATCGACCTGTTCGAGCGCAGCCGCAAGCGCCTCTCGCTCACCCCTGCCGGGGAACGCTACGAAAAGGCGGTGAGCGTCCTGCTTGCGCGGCTGGAGGCGGCCACGCTGGAGCTGATCACCAGCGGCGACGGCGGCGGCGCCCTGCACCTGTCGGTGCTGCCCACGTTCGCGGCCAAGTGGCTCATCCCGCTGCTGCCGCAACTGCGCGAGCAGCATCCGCAGATCACGCTGCACTTCGTGCCGTTCGTGCACGGCTACGACTTTTCCGATCCGGAACTGGACTGCTCCATCCTCTTCGGCGACGGCCACTGGCCCGGCGCGCGCTCGCACTACCTGGCCGGCAACGACGTCGCGCTGATCGCGCCCCGGCCGGGCACGCCGGGCTTCGATCTGCGCAGCCCGCAGGACGTGGCGCGCTGCACGCTGCTGCGCCACGTGACGGTGCCCGAGGCCTGGCAGCACTGGAGCGAGGCGCACGGCATCGCCGGGCTCGACGCCCTGGCCGGGCCCCAGTTCGACCAGTTCCAGACCATGATCCGGGCCGTATCCGTGGGCATGGGCGTGGCGCTGGTGCCGCGCTGCCTGGTGCAGGACGAGATCACCGCCGGCACGGTGGCGGAACCGCTGCCCGGCGGCGGCTACACGAGCGACCTCGGCTACTGGCTGTGCTACCCGGAAGCGCGGGCGCAGCTCTCGACGCTGGTGCGGTTCCGCGACTGGCTGCTCGCCGCGCGCCGGCCTGCGCCGCTGCAGGACGCACCTGCCGTTGCGCTCACGGCCGCTCCCTGAGCCGTTGCCCTGGGCTAGTCGCCGCGCACTTCCGCCACCAGCGCCTGCAGTTCGCGCACGTCGGCCACCACCAGCACCCGCGCGCCTTCCTTGCGCAGGATGCCGCGCCGCGTCAGAGCGCCGAGCTCGCGCGTGACCTGCTCGCGGTTGGTGCTGATCTTGCCCGCCAGCACCGCATGGGCCGGCGCCGGGTCGAGGCGGGCCGTGTTGTCCTGCACGCCCGCGGCATGCGCCAGCCGCAGCAGCTCCGCATGCAGGCGCGTCTGCACCCCGAGCGTGCTGAGTTCGATCACCCGCTCGGTGAGCCGCCGCACCAGCAAGGTGAGATTGGCCACGGTGCGCAGGGCCACCACCGGCTCGTTGCGCAGCAGCTCCAGGAAGGCGGGGCCCGGCAGGCACGCCAGCAGCGTGGGCTCCAGCGTCACCACGTCGGCCGAGCGCGGCTGCCCGTCGATGGCGGACAGGTCGCCGAAATGCTCGCCCGCCTCGTAATCGCGGAACGTGACCTCGCGGCCGTGGGCCGAGTAGGTGGTGATGCGCACCCGCCCCGACACGAGGAAGAACACCTCGCCCGCCGCCGAGGCCCGCGTGAAGACGGGCTTGCGCGCGTCGATGTTGCGCCAGTCGCACTCGGCGGCGAGCCGGCCGAGGCAGGCGTCGCCGAGCCCCTCGAACAGGGCGATGCGGCGCAGGGCCAGGCTGGATCGGGCGACGGGGGCAGAGGCCATGGAAAGACGGGGCTCGAAAGGGGGCACGGAAGCGTCGCGCATTATGCTCAGCCGCCCCGTTCCGCTTCGCCCCGCCCTCCCATGCCCCTTCCCGGTCCCCGGCTTGCCCTGCCCACCCTGCGCAACCTGCGCTGGGCCAGCGGCCTGGTGCTCTGGACATACGTGGCCCTGCACCTGACGAACCATGCCGCCGGGCTGGTGTCGCTCGAAGCGGCCGAGGGACTGCGCCGGGCCCTGCACGCCCTGTGGCGCACGCTGCCGGGCACGGTGGTGCTCTACGGCGCGCTGGCCGTGCACGGGGCGATGGCGCTCGCCGCCGTCTGGCAGCGGCGCACCCTGCGCATGCCCGCGCTGGAGGCCGTGCGGCTGGCGTTCGGGCTGTGCCTGCCGCTGCTGCTCGCGGCCCACGCCACCGGCACGCGCTGGGCGCAGGAAGCCTGGGGCGTGGCCCCCTCCTATGCGCGCATCGTGCAGGCGATCTGGACGCCGGAAGGCATCGCGCTGCAGCTGCTTTTGCTCACCGTGGCCTGGGCGCACGGCTGCCTCGGCCTGCACATGGCCCTGCGCGTGCGTGCGCCCTGGCGCCGCGCGCAACCGCTGCTGCTGACGGCCGCGGTGCTGCTGCCCGTGCTGGCCGCACTGGGGCTGTTGTCGATGGCCCGCGAAATGGCGGCCACCGGCATGCCCGCGCCGCCGGGTGCGGGGCCGGAAGCGGGCCGGGCGCTGCGCGGCCTGACCGACGGCCTGCGCACGGGATGGCTGCTGGCGCTGGCCGCCGTGCTGCTGCTGCGCCATGCCTGGGACCGGTGGCGCCCGTGGCGCGGCCAGGGCCGCATCACCCTGCGCTACCCCGGCCGTTCCGTGCAGGTGCCCCGCGGCTACAGCGTGCTGGAGGCGAGCCGCAGCCATGGCATCCCGCACCTGTCGCGCTGCGGCGGGCGGGCGCGCTGCTCGACCTGCCGCGTACGGGTGGAAGGGCCCTCCGGCCACCTGCCGCCGCCGCAGCGCGACGAGCGCCTGACGCTGCAGCGCGTGGGCGCGCCGGATGGCGTGCGCCTGGCCTGCCAGCTGCGGCCGACCGGGGACCTGCGCGTCACGCCGCTCTTCCACCCCGGCGGAGGTTCCGGGGCGGCCGGAACCTCCGCCGAGGAGCGCCAGGTGGCGGTGCTGTTCGTGGACCTGCGCCGCTGGTCGGGCCTCTCCGAGCGGCAGTGGCCGTTCGATCTGGCCTGGGTGCTGGACCAGTACTTCGAGCGTGTCGGCAGCGCGGTGCGCGACGCGGGCGGCCTGCCCAACCAGTTCATCGGCGACAGCGTGATGGCCCTCTTCGGGCTGGATACCGACCTGCCCACCGCCTGCCGGCAGGCGCTGCAGGCCGCGGCCCTCATCGAGGAACGCATGGAGGCCTGGGCCACGCCGTTCGAGGCCCAGTTCGGCCACGCGCTGGACTTCGGCATGGGCCTGCACGCGGGCCGGGCCGCCGTCGGGAGGGTGGGTTTCGAGGAGACGACCACGTTCACCGCCGTCGGCGAGGTGGTGAACACGGCGAGCCGCCTGCAGGAGCACTCCAAGGTGGCCGGCGCGCGCCTCGTGCTGTCGCGGGACGCGGCACGGCTCGCCGGCGTCCTGGACCGGCTCGGCACGCCGGTGGAGATCCCGGTGCGGGGGCGTACGGCCCCCCTGGCCGTGCTGCACGTCGCGCGTCCGGCCGCGCTCCAGGGTGCGCCCACGGTGTCGTCTTGACGGACGACATGTAAAAACCTGTGCGCTTTCGCACAGACGGCGAGGGGGTCGGCGGCGCACACTTGCCTCCATGCCGCAACGCACCAACGCAACGCGGTGACGACCTGACCGAAAGGAATCACACCATGAACACCCGCCAATCCCTCACCATCGCCCTGGCATTCGCCGCCTTCGCTTCCGCCGGTGCCGCCTCCGCCGCGCCCACCTCGCAGGAAGAATGGTTCGGCAGCGAACCCGCCGTGCAGGGTGCCCCGCTGTCGCGCGCCGAAGTGGCGGCAGACCTCGCGCTGTGGAACCGCGCCGGCCTCGGCCACAGCATGGAAGGCGAGCGCAACGCCATCGCCGACCCCGCCTACGCCACCCGCCTGGCCGAGTACCGCCGCCTGCGCAGCGGCCCCGAGTACGTCGCCGAAGTGCGCCGCCAGGGCGGCAACGCCTCGGCCGTCGCAGGCCAGCCGTCCGCTGCCGGCGGCAACTGATTCCCCGGCAGGCGGCCTCGGAAACTGCCTGTTCTCCCACGCGGCCGGGCCGCGGGGAGCACAGTCCAGTCGGCCGCAGACCTACACGAATCCGTGCGTTTTCGCACATGCGGGAAAACGAGGAGAGGCGCAAACTTCTCCCCATGCAGAACGCAATCCGGCGCGCTGCAAACCCCCTTCCCCCTTGTCGAAGAAAGGATCCCTCGCCATGAATCGCAAGCACCTGATCGCCATCGCCACCATCGCCTTCGCAGGCGCCACCGCCGCCACCGCGGGCCCCATGGCCAACGGCAACGTCTCCCAGGAAGTCTGGGCAGGCCCGGCCCCGGTGGTCGCCAACCAGCAGCCCCTGACGCGCGCCGAAGTGAACGCCGACATGGCCCTGTGGAAGCGCGCCGGCCTGGACCGCTTCCAGCTGGGCGAGCGCTCGCTGGCCAGCGACCCGATGTACCAGCAGCGCTTCGCTGAATACCAGCGCCTGCGCAGCGGCCCCGAATACGTGGCCGAAGTCCGCCGCCAGGGCGGTGACGTGAGCGACGTCGCCTACGTGTACGAACACGGCACGATCCCGATGACCCACTGATGCCGCCGCGCATCCCCGCAGCCTCCCCGCGCCGGAGGCTGCAGACACCGCCCGCCCGGCCCTGCCGCGCGGGCTTTTTCGCGCCTGGGGGCGCGCCGCAGGGTATGGCCTGCGGTGTGCGTCAGCCTGCGCCGTCGTCCGCCCCCGCCGCAGCCCGCGCGGCGAACCGCACCGAAAAACACGCCCCCGGCGGGTTCTGGCCCGGGTGCGCGTCGTCCAGCCGCACGTCGGCCCCGTGCTGGCGCGCGATCTCCAGCACGATCGGCAGGCCCAGGCCCGAGCCGTCGGCATCCGTGCCGAGCGCGCGGTAGAACGGGCGGAACACCAGTTCGCGCTCGGCCTCCGGCACCCCGGGGCCGGAGTCCTCCACCTGCAGCAGCACGACGTGGCCGAACGGGTCGGCCAGCACGCGCGCCGTCACCACGCCCGGCCGCTCGCTGCTGGACGGCGTGTAGGCGATCGCGTTGTCCAGCAGGTTGCGCGCCAGTTCCTTGAGCAGCGTCGGATTGCCGTCCACCCAGACACCGGCGTCCGCCGGCTGCGCTCCCTCGTAGCCGAGGTCGATGGACTTCTCCAGCGCCCGCGGCACGCTGTCGCGCACCGCCTCGCGCACCAGCCGGGCCAGGTCCACCGGCTGCCGCGCCAGCACGGCGCCGCCCGCCTCGGCGCGCGCCAGCGCCAGCAGCTGGTTCACGGTGTGCGTGGCACGCACGCTCGCACGGCCGATCTGCTGCAGCGAGCGCTTCAGCTCTTCGGTGCTGGTGTTCTCGCGCTGCGCCAGATCGGCCTGCATCCGCAGCCCCGCGAGCGGCGTCTTGAGCTGGTGCGCGGCATCGGCGAGGAAGCGCTTCTGCGTGGCGAGGGAATCCTGCAGCCGGCGCAGCAGATCGTTCACCGAATCGACGAGCGGGGCCACCTCCAGCGGCACGGCGCGGTGGTCCAGCGGCGAAAGATCGTCGGGATCGCGCGCGCGGATGCGCTCCTCCAGCCGGTGCAGCGGCTGGATGCCGCGCGCCAGCGCCAGCCACACCAGCAGCACCGCCAGCGGCAGGATCACGAACTGCGGCAGCATCACGCCCTTGATGATTTCGGTGGCCAGCACGCTGCGCTTCTCGCGCGTCTCGGCCACCTGCACCAGCGCCGCGGGCGCCCCCGGCATCGGCAGCCGCACCCAGATCGCCGCCACGCGGATCTCGATCCCCCGCAGTTCGGCGTCGCGCAGGCGCACCAGCCCCGATAGCGGCCGATCGTCTTCCGGCGACTGCGGCCGCGGCAGATCGCGCTCGCCCGACAGGTACTCGCCCTGGGGCCCGAGCACCTGGTAGTAGACGATGTCGGACTCGTCCGCGCGCAGGATCTCGCCCGCGGGCTGGGGCAGGTTGAACTGTGCCCGGCCGTCCTGCACGGTCACCAGTTGCGCCAGCGCGTGGGCGTTGTACTCCAGCGCCCGGTCGAACGGCTTGTTGGCCAGCCCCTGGGCGACCAGCCAGGTGAGCGCCAGGCTCACGGGCCACAGCAGCAGCAGCGGCGTGAGCATCCAGTCGAGGATTTCCCCGAAGAGCGAGCGCTGCTCGCGCTGGAAGATCTTCACGGCCGCCGTCCGTGCATCACGCGCCCTGCGCCGCCACCTTCTCCAGGCAATACCCCAGGCCGCGCACGGTGGCGAT
>Ga0308171_1002744_pt1 | contig 17617 bp, 12 predicted proteins | sample PhyGR1_FD_202135 | JGI IMG/M metagenome (GOLD analysis project Ga0308171, IMG submission 202135) | Phyllosphere microbial communities from UC Gill Tract Community Farm, Albany, California, United States - DLSLSG.R1 | ecosystem: Host-associated > Plants > Phyllosphere > Unclassified | place: USA... | reverse complement strand
CTGAGCAACGGCCAGCGCTGTGCCGCTTCGAAAACGATCTTGTCCAAGGCTTTTTCAGTCATGCCCGGATAGTGCTCCAGCAACATCCCGCGCACTTCGAGCCCATCGTTGAAATCGCGCACGTAGCCAACGAAACCGACCACGGCGCCCACCCCGGTGTTGGCCTGATGCAAAGCATTGAGCTCGGCCCCTGGGTCGAACGGTTCGTGCTGTACGCGAACACTCATGTCAGCCTCCGGTCACGGTTGGAAAGAACGCCACTTCGTCGCCGTCGAACAGCGGCTCGGTCAACGCGCACATCTCCTGATTGCGTGCACACATGAGCTCCTTCTCCCCCAGCACCTGGCGATCACCGCGCAGGATGAGGAACTCACGCAGGGCATCGACACTGGCGAACTCGCCGATCACGACTTCCTCGCCGGTACCCAGCACTTCGCGATAGCGGGCGAAATACAACACGGTGTATTTCATGATGCGTCCGCCTTGAAATGGCCGCTCTTGCCGCCCTGCTTTTCCAGCAGCCGCACCTGCTCGATGACCATGCCGCGGTCGACCGCCTTGCACATGTCGTAGATCGTCAAGGCCGCCACACTGGCCGCGGTCAATGCCTCCATCTCGACCCCGGTCTGCCCGGCCAGCTTGCAGCGCGCAGTGATCAACACGCCGTCTTCGCCGTCGGCCACCAACTCGACCTTCACACCGGTCAACATCAGCGGATGACACAGGGGAATCAGATCACTGGTTTTCTTCGCCGCCTGAATGCCGGCAATGCGCGCCACGGCGAACACATCACCCTTGGGGTGCTCGCCCTCGACGATCATGCGCAGGGTCGGCGGCAGCATGCGCACGCGCGCCTGGGCCACGGCTTCGCGGAACGTCACGGTCTTTTCGGTGACATCCACCATATGGGCGCGGCCTTGGGAATCGAGATGGGTCAGCACAGCCTTACTCCTGTTCCAGAAGCGGCGATTGTAGCCCCGGAACCTGCGGTATGCACAAACCGTAGAGGTCTGAATTGTAGGATGAATCCTGCAAAATTTGGGAATTGTCTGACTTCTTGATCGTCCAGCACCCCACACAATTCTTCTACGCGCCGCACACCAGCGGGGCCGATGCTCGCATCGAGCTCGTCCGAAAGGCAGCGCGCACCCACCGCTCATTATCGAAGTCAAGGAGTCGTACCCGATGAAATCCACAATCCTCGCCCTGCCACTGGCCATGCTGTTCGCTGGCGTTGTCATGGCTGACCAGCGTATCGATCACACCGTTACCGTGACCGCCACCGTCCCCACCGACAAATTCATTGTCGAACCATTGGGCGGCAACTGGATGAACGAGCCGCAGAACATGAGCTTCAAGCCCGTGGATGGAAGCTTGGAGCCGATCCGCAAACAGCTGACCATGAAGAGCACCAGCGGCGCCATCACCGCCAAGCTGATGAACACCCCGACCATGACCAGCGGCACCAACTCGATCGGCCTCAACGTCAAGGTGGGTACCCAGGCACTGAGCACCAGCTCGGAAACCGTGGTCAACGTGGCCGATGCCGCCGCTGGCACCGTGGTCGACTTCCTGGTTTCCGCCGGCAGCAAACCTAATAGTGGTTATGCCCCAGGGGCCTACCAGGGCACCGTCAACGTGGTCTTCGAAACACCTGACCCCGCCTGATCCCCCGCTGTTTCTCTTCGTTTCGAACGGCACAGTACCGGTCGCCTGTGCGTCCGGCGCTGTGCCCCTGCCAGTGTGATTCCCCATGACTAAAATCACCATATCAACCGTCACCGGCCTGCTGGCCCTTGGCCTGTTGTCATGGGTGGCGCTGCCAACGTTCGCGCTAGCCGATGCTGCGAGCGGGCAGGCCGCGACCCTGTCGAGCCAGGCTCGCGGCCTGCCTCCGGATTTCAGCAATCACTTCTTCGAAGTACCGCTCGCAGTGCATGTCGACCTCGATGGACGTGCCTTGGGAGAGGCCCTGATCACCTTGGACCGCCAAGAGCGCGTTCAACTCATCGAATTCATTCCTGGCGAGGATAACCAGGCGCCCGAAACAGTGCGCCAGCTATGGGCAGATCACCTCGCCGAGCCTACGCCACTGGGCGACTGCAATCGTGATTGCAGTAACGATCTGGTGGCCCTGCACTACAGCCTCTACGATTCGCGCCTGTCCATCCTCACTCGTACCGTCGAGCAGGGCACTGCCAACGAGCGCTACTACGCGCTTCCGCAACAGCCCGGCCAAGGCCTGATCCTGCGTAACCAGTTGAATATCTCCGCCGGGCGTTACGAGCAGTCGGGGCGTTATGCCCTGCAGGGCCAGGGCAGCCTGGGCGACTGGACTACTCTGGCCCAGCTGCAAGCCGACCGCAGCGATGATAGCGGCTACGGCACCCGTCACCGGGTCGACCAACTGTACGCCGAACGCGTCGAGCAAGGCAGCTTCTACCGCCTGGGCTATTTCATGCCTGACGCCCAAGGCCTGGCCCGACAACCGCGCCTGTTGGGCAATACCCCGTTGACGGCCCTGGGCGTCATGTACGGCAGCAGTGAAAGCCTGGCCATGGACAACGCTAGTCCAAGCGCCACGCCGATCTATGTCACGCCCAACCGTCCGGGTGTCGTGGAAATCTACCGCAGTGGCGTGTTGATCAATAGCCAACCCGTACAACCCGGCCTGCAGACTGTCGATACCAAGGTATTGCCCGGCGGTATCTACGACGTCGAGGTGCGGCTGATCGAGGACGGCCAAGTCACTGCCAGCAACGAGGCGTTCATCTACAAGCCATCGAACTGGAGCAACCCTGACCAACCCTGGAAGTACAACCTGTACCTGGGACAACGGCGTACCTTGCTGAGCAACTGGGAAGACGACAGCGATCGCAGCCTCAGTGCAGGCGTGCTGCTCAACTACCTGGCACATTCTCGCGTGGTGTTGGGCAGCTCGCTGCAGCGAGTGGACGGTTTCAATCAATTCGGTCTGTCGGCTGACTGGGATGTGCTGCAACCCCTGAAGCTGTATGCCAATGTCTTCCACACCGACCAACACGGCCAAGGCTACGACTTGCAGGGCCTGTGGAACTACAGCGCCGGAAACCTGGTGCTCAGCCGCAACCAGAGCTGGCAGCGCTACCCACGTCTGCGTGGCGAGCGTGAGCCTCGTCCAGGGCAGCAGGTGATCCAGACTTCGCTGTCCTGGCAACACCGGCTCGATCGTCGCTTCAGCACCAACCTGCGCATCGCCCAAGACGATGGGCTGTACGCAGGCACCTCGTTGGACCTGGGCCTGGTGTACCACGGCAAGCTGATGGGATCGGATGCCAACTGGCGCGCTTCGGTCTTCGACCGCCCCGGCACTCTGGCCACGGACGGGGCGCGCAACCGTGGCATCAATTTTACCCTGAGCATGAGTCTTGGCCAGGACGGCCGCCGCCTGTCCGCGACCTTGGGCAGTCGCACCGCGATGGACGGAAGCCGCGACCGCAATGTCTCGATCACCTACCAGCAAGCACTGCAACACCATACCCTGCGCAACGCTGCGGGCACCTTGACCGGTGATCGCTACGGTGCGGCGCTGGCGGCCAACGTGCAATTCCAGAACCGTGCCGTCTATGGAGATGCCTACGTACAGAACTCCTCGTTCGACAACGCCATCAGCGGCGGCCTGAACCTTGAAAGCACGGTGGCCGTGGGCGCTGGCAGGGTCGCCGTTAGCGGCGACTCGCAGGCCTACGAGGCAGGCATGATCGTCGATGTCGAATCGGACATCGACGACCTGCGCCTGCGCGCCGACAGCCTGCAAGGCCCCAGTGCGACGCTGCGTCTAGGGCGCAACGTCATGCCGCTGCACGCCTACCGTCCAGGCCAGGTGCAAATGGACTTCGAAGGCTCGGACGCCCATACCGCTGTCATCCAGCCCGCCACGTTCAGCTATCACCTCAACCGTGGCGCGGTGAGCTACCAGAAGATACGCATCATGCGCACGGTGACCGTTCTGGGCCGTCTGCTGGACGCGATGGGCGCACCGATCAAGGGCGCCATGGTGATCAACCACGCCAGCCGCAGCCTGAGCGAAGCAGACGGTTTCTTCGCCGTGGAAATGAGCGAATCCACACCCACCTTGGAAGTACGCCGCGGCGGTACTCGCCTGTGCTTCCTCAAGCTTGACGAAAAACATGCCCAACGGGAAAACGAGATACTGATGGTCGGCGATCAACAGTGCCTACCCCACACCCTGGCCGCCGCAGGCGCCCCTGCCGAAGGAGATGCGGGATGAAATCCCTGATTCAAGGAACCCTCTGCCTGTGCGTGGCCGCCCTCGCCACCACCGCCAACGTCTGGGCCGGCGAGGCGCTGATTACCGCGCAGGTCCAGGGCAGCACCTTCGTCAACACCACACCCAAGGCAAGCTACTGCAACATATTTGCCAGCGGCCGCTCCTGCCAGAACCTGTGGACGGTCGACTTGCCCGTCACCTACCGAAAATTGGTCGATGTCCGCTCGGGCGACGATCGCGACAAGGTCTATATCAAACTGCCGCCACGCCAGGCATTGACCTTGCAGAATCAATCCACCGGCCAAACCGCAACCATGTCGATCGCGTTCCAAGATGTCAGCCAGCGGGTGAGCTACCTGCACGAGCGAGTGGTCGGTACGCGCCCCATTAACTGCACCGCCAACGGCGGACTTATTGGCGGGCCACGTTATTCCCAATTCCTGTGGTACACCACCAACACGACCAATCCGCCTGCCTGCATTTCCGACAAAGCCGGCAATGCCCAGGTCGAGGACTCGGAGTTCACCCTCAGCGGCGTGTCCTTCAGGCCCGAGTTCCCGGCCGCAGCGTCGCTGGCGCCCGGTCGCTGGGAGGGTGTGATCGACTACCCTGTGGGCATGGGCCAAGGATTCGATTTCGGCAATCTGGTAAGCACCGATGCTTCGGTGATCCGCTTTCGCGTGCGCTTCGAAGTGCTGCACGAAATCCGTGTGGATTTCCCGGCCCACGGCACGCAGGTAGAACTGACGCCCGATGGCAAGTGGGACACCAACCGCAACACCAGCAGAGTGCCCCGCCGCCTCTATCACGACTCGCCCTTGCGCCTCTGGGCGGGCAGTCCCTTCAGCGTCTACCTGGCCTGCGAGTACCCCAGTGTCACGCGCGACTGCATCCTGCAAAGCGACCTGAACACTCATCGGGTCCCAGCTTCCGTGGCCATCAGTCTGCCCGGTTCGTTCGTCAGCGACGGTCAGCCGGTCGCTCGCCTGCCCTTGCTCGAACGGGTCGAGAACGCCCGGATCATCACGCCCACCGCTACCGCCACCAACGCGCCAGGGACGCTGCACTTCGAAGTGGACGGCGCTGGCACGGCCCAGATGCAACGCTACCCGGGTGCCAAGTACAGCGGCGCGATCACCATCATCTACGACGCCAATCCATGAGGAATGCGCCATGAAACACCTTCTGCTTCTACTCGGCCTGACGAGCATCAGCGCGAGTGCCGCGCCGCAACTGAACATCGGCAGCTTCTACGAATACTTCGAGGGCAACCGCAGCACCTCGCTCAAACGTATCTACAACAGCGGTGACACCGCCGCCTTCGTCAAGGTGAGCGTGGCCGAACTGGTGTATGACGCCGACGGCAAGACGACCGAAGTACCCCTGGACGGATTGCCCGCCGAGCAGCGCAGCTTGATCGCCAGCCCGGCGCGAGTGATCGTGCCGACCGATGGCATGCAACAGGTTCGTCTGCTGTACCGCGGCAAGCGTGACGTGGAACGCTACTTTCGCTTGCGGTTCATTCCGGTGCAGCCGGAAACCAACGACGGCTTCGGTTTGAACAGTGAGCAGGCCAAGCAATACAACGACGCACTTTCGGCCGGTGTGAGCGTGCTGGCAGGCTATGGCGCGATCATGTTCGTCAAACCGGCGCAAACGAAGTATGCCACCCAGGTGCTGCACGAACCCGGTCGGTTCCGAGTGCACAATCAGGGTAACGCAACCGTGGTTCTGGACCACTTCAACGACTGCGACATGAGCGGTGAGCACTGCGTGCCACCGACTAAGCACCACATCCGGCCGGGCAAGGAGCTGTCGTTCGAGAAGAAATCCGGGCGTTTGTACCGCTTCGTCCTGGAAGAGGGTCAGCAGCAACGCGATGTTGAATTCAAAGGTTGAGCCCTGCCGCCACCGGTGGTGCCGACACCGGGGCGAAGGGCTGCGCAGGCAGGCGGTCGGGTAAGGGTTACAGGTGGCTTTCGGCGTACTCGGCCAGTATCGAACGCGGCACGCCCTGCAAGGTGATATGCACGCCCTGCGGGAAATCCTTGAAGCGTTCGGTCAGGTAGGTCAACCCGGAACTGGGCGCCGACAGGTAGGGTGTGTCGATCTGCGCCAGGTTACCCAGGCAGATCACTTTGGAACCGGTACCGGCACGGGTGATGATGGTTTTCATCTGGTGTGGCGTAAGGTTCTGGCATTCGTCGATCAGGATCAGACTGTGCTGAAAACTGCGGCCGCGAATGTAGTTCAACGATTTGAACTGCAGCGGCACCTTGCTCAGGATGTAGTCGACACTGCCGTGCGTGTTCTCGTCGTCCATGTGCAGGGCTTCGAGGTTGTCGGTGATGGCGCCTAGCCAAGGCTCCATTTTCTCGGCTTCGGTACCGGGCAGGAAGCCGATTTCCTGGTCCAGCCCCTGCACGCTGCGCGTGGCGATGATGCGCCGGTAGCGCTTGGTCACCATGGTCTGCTCGATGGCTGCCGCCAGCGCCAGGATGGTCTTGCCCGAACCCGCCGCACCGGACAGGTTGACCAAGTGAATATCCGGGTCCAGCAAGGCGAACAAGGCCAGCCCCTGGTAGATGTCGCGTGGCTTGAGGCCCCAGGCTTCCTGATGCAGCAAGGGTTCCTGGTGCAAGTCCAGAATCATCAACTCATCGTCCTTGATGCCCTTGATCCAGCCGACGAAGCCCTGCTCGTCGATGATGAACTCGTTCATGTGCACCGAGGGCAGCAGCTCGCTCAACTGCACGCGGTGCCAGGTGCGGCCGTGGTCCTGACGAGTCTCGACCTTGCTCACTCGGTCCCAGAAAGACCCGGGCACGTTGTGATAGCCGCGTGAAAGCAGCGACACGTCGTCGACCAGCTGGTCGGTGCTGTAATCCTCGGCGGCAATGCCGCAGGCGCGCGCCTTGAGACGCATGTTGATGTCTTTGGTGACCAGAATCACGCTCAAATCGGGGTTGCGCGTGTGCAGGTCGATCAACTGGTTGATGATGATGTTGTCGTTGAGGTTCTGCGGCAGCAGGTTGGAAGGTTCAGGACGCTTGTCCATCAGGATGGACAGAAAGCCTTTGGTGCTGCCATTGACGCGCATGATCGGCACGCCGGATTCGACCACTGAGGGCGAAGCATCGCCCAGGGTCTTGTCGATCAGACGAATGGCCTGCCGACACTCGGCAGCGACGGTCTGCTTGCCATCCTTGAGTTTGTCCAGTTCCTCCAGAACGGTCATGGGAATGGCGACGTGGTGTTCTTCGAAATTCAGCAGGGCGTTTGGATCGTGGATCAGTACGTTGGTATCGAGCACATAAAGGATTGGCTGATCGGAAGAGGTGCTGCGTCCTTGTTCATCCATACTCGGTCACCTTTTTGGGAGCCTGACAACGCAATACCTGGACGGTGCTGCGCCGCGAAAAGGCCGCCGGATTCCCGCATCAAGGAGCAGGACCTGCGCACAGGTGGAGAGTCTCTGGAAGACGCCACCTGTGATGCAGGGTTCGGCGGTCTGTCTTCGTAATACCGCAAAACCCATGAAGGAAAAAAGCACTTTACGGTTTTTTGAAGTTTATTTTTCCGTAGTGCGAATAACGCTTGGCGGCTGCACCGCACGCCGTTAGAGTCCGAAGTTGACCCGCCCGTCATCAGGCCGGCAAATTTCGCAAAAAACCTGCCAAAGCCCCGTAAAACCTGACGATTGACGCTTTTGTTCACTGAACGTCGGCGCAGGCCTGCCATTGGATGTCGGTCTGGGCGGTTTCGCGCATCAGCCAGGGCACCGCAGTCTGCGCCTTGGCCAGGCTGTCATGAAACACCACGATCCCCCGTCGCCACAGCAGCATCAGGCTGAGCGTGCGCTCGCCGGCCTGCTGGGCGGTCAGGCGGCTGTCGTCGTCCATCGAATCGATGTTCCACAGCGCCACTTTCAGACCCGCGCCAGCGAAGAACCCACCGCTGTCGGCGCGGCGCTGACCGTAGGGCGGGCGGAACCAGGGCACGTAGCTGTCGGGCAGATCGCTCTGCAGCAGGGCGATGCTGCGCAGCACCGAATCCTGCCATTTGTCCCATTGCCCATGGGAAACGTACTGCCAGCCCAGGGTCGCCACGCACTGCCCGGCATACAGCGCCTGCAATTGGGCCACCGAAGTCTTGTCGGCGCGCGCCTGCAGGCTCTGGCCTGGGACGAAGAACGTAGCGCTCAGATCCTGCGCACGCAGGTAGCCGGTCAGCGCATCGGTGGCGCCATCGACCGGGCTGGGGCCGCCGTCGAAGGTCAGCAGGAAGGTGCGGTCGGCAAAGCCATTGCCATCGAATTCCTGTTCCGACAACAGTTGCACTTCGCTGGTGGTCTGCGGCGATACGGCGGCCAGGCGCAACAGCTCGTTCAAATAAGCCTCGCTGAACACCTGTCCCGGCACGGCAAACCCGGAATAGAAGGACTCGGGCGCGATACCCAGATCGGCCGCCTGGGTGCGCAGATCGCTTTCGCTGTCGATGGCATAGCAGAACGAGGCGTCCTGGTCGCAGCTTTGCTGCGCCAGGTCGAAATTGGCCCAGAGCCGCTGCCAGAGTCGCTGACGCAAGTCGTCGATCGCCAGCAGGTTGATCTGGCGCAGGCCCAGACGTGCGGTCAGCTGTGCTTCATCCTGGCTCTCACTGGCCAGCAACGAGCGGGCGAACAGCAATATCTGCGCGCGCGAGGCGACATCGAACAGCACCGGCGAGTCGATGCGCTCGGGCCAGTGACTGCGTTCCAGGGTCGCCACCGGCGGCGCGGCGACGGCGCTTGAAGCGGCGCAGACAAGAGTGGCCAGCATCCATGATACCCAACGCAACGGCGATCTCCTCGGTGACGGGGTGCGCGGGCACTATACCGCTGTCATGGCGCGGCGCGTAGCTTGGTGGCGTACGAGGCCTTCCCCCACCTCGTTTCTGTGATTACAGTAGGCAATCAACGGCGGTTCAGGAATCACCCTATGCTTCGCTTGGCCCTCGCCGTGCTGATGCTGGCCACGCCCATGGCGTTCGCCGCCGGCAAGGTCAGCATCTTCAACTGGCCCGATTACATGGCCCCCGATACCCTGTCCAACTTCAAGCGCCAGACCGGCATCGACACCCACTATGCCGTTTTCGACAGCAACGAAACCCTGGAAAAACGCCTGCGCGAATCGCCCGGCAAGTACGACGTGATCTTTCCGTCCAACCACTTCATGACCCGTCATATCGGCGCCGGCAATCTCAAGCCTCTGGACCGCAGCCGTCTACCCAACTGGAAGTACCTGAACCCCGTACTCCTGCGCGCCCTGGAGATCAATGACCCGGGTAATCGTTATGGCTTTCCGTACCTGTGGGGCTTCAGCGGCATCGGCTACAACGTCGAACAGGTCAAGGCCGCCCTCGGCGAGGATGCGCCGGTGGATTCCTGGGATCTGGTGTTCAAGCCGGAAAACATCGCGCGCCTGAAGAAATGCGGAGTCGCCATCCTCGACATCGGCCCCGAACTGCTGCCCATGGCGCTCAACTATCTGGGCTTGCCCTCACACAGCCAGAACCCGGCCGACTACGACAAGGCGCGTGCGCTGCTGCTGAGCATCAAGCCCTACGTACGCTATTTCGATTCGGTGGATTACAGCCATCAGTTGGCCGAGGGCAAGCTGTGCGCCGTGATCGGTTTTTCCGGCGATATCCTGCAGGCGCAGACTCAGGCCAGGCAGGCCAACCACGGCGTGGACATCGAGTTCACCTTGCCGCGGGAGGGCTCGACCATGTGGTTCGACATGGTCGCGATCCCCGCCGACGCTCCGGACGAAGACGCGGCGTACACCTTTCTCAACTACCTGCTGGACCCCAAGGTCATGGCCAACATCACCAACAGCGTGCACTACGCCAATGGCAACGAAGGCGCCGACGAGTGGGTCGACCCTGCGATCAAGCGCGATCTGCGGATCTACCCCAGCGCCGAGGTGATGAGCAAGCTGTTCCTGCTGCAGCCCATGCCTGCCGACATCGAACAGCTACGCACCCGAATCTGGAACCAGATCCGTCACTGAGGCCTCTCGCTTGGATCAGTGATGCTCACGAGTGGCGCGGAATTTCACGTCCGGCCAGCGTTCTTGCATCAGCGCCAGATTGACTCGCGTCGGCGCCAGGTAGGTCAGGTGCCCACCGCCGTCCAGCGCCAGGTTCTCTGCGGCCTTGTTGCTGAATTCCTCGAGCTTCTTCTTGTCGGCACACTCGATCCAGCGGGCGGACCACACGGTGATCGGCTCGTAGGCGCATTCCACCTTGTATTCCTCTTTCAGGCGGCTGGCGACCACGTCGAACTGCAGCACGCCGACCGCGCCGAGAATGATGTCGTTGCTGCGCTCGGGGAAGAACACCTGGGTGGCGCCTTCCTCGGCCAGCTGCTGCAGCCCCTGGCGCAACTGCTTGGACTTGAGCGGATCCTTGAGCCGCACCCGGCGGAACAGCTCCGGGGCGAAGTGCGGGATACCGGTGAAGCCCAGGCTTTCACCCTCGCTGAAGGTGTCGCCGATCTGGATGGTGCCGTGGTTGTGCAGGCCGATGATGTCGCCGGCGAACGCTTCTTCGAGCTGCTCGCGCTCGGAGGAGAAGAACGTCAGGGCATCGCCGATGCGCAAGTCCTTGCCGGTGCGCACGTGGCGCATCTTCATGCCTTTCTCGTAGCGGCCCGAACAGATGCGCATGAAGGCGATACGGTCGCGGTGCTTGGGGTCCATGTTCGCCTGGATCTTGAACACGAAGCCGGAGAATTTCTCTTCCACCGGTTCCACGGTCCGCTCGTTCGCCACCCGCGGCAGCGGGCGCGGCGCCCAGTCCACGACGGCATCGAGCACATGGTCGACGCCGAAGTTGCCCAGCGCCGTACCGAAGAACACCGGCGTCAGCTGGCCGGTGAGGAACTCGTCCTGGTTGAATTCGTGGCAAGCGCCCTGCACCAGTTCCAGTTGCTCGACGAAGCGGTCGTACTCGTCACCCAGGTGCGCACGGGCCTCGTCGGAGTCCAGCTTCTCGATGATCTTCACATCGGTACGCTCATGGCCATGGCCCGGCGTGTAAACGATGATGTAGTCACCCGCCAGGTGGTAGACACCCTTGAAGTCGCGGTAGCAGCCAATCGGCCAGGTGATCGGCGCGGCCTTGATCTTGAGCACCGCTTCGATCTCGTCGAGCAGCTCGATCGGATCGCGAATGTCGCGGTCCAGCTTGTTGATGAAGCTGACGATCGGCGTGTCGCGCAGGCGGCAGACATCCATCAGGGCAATGGTGCGCGGCTCGACGCCTTTACCGCCGTCGAGCACCATCAGCGCCGAATCGACCGCGGTCAGGGTGCGGTAGGTGTCTTCCGAAAAGTCTTCGTGACCAGGGGTGTCGAGCAGGTTGACCATGTGCTCGCGATAGGGGAACTGCATCACCGAGGTGGTGATGGAAATCCCGCGCTGCTTCTCCATTTCCATCCAGTCGGAAGTCGCGTGACGGTCGGATTTGCGCGACTTGACCGTACCGGCCACGGCAATGGCCTTGCCCATCAGCAAGAGTTTCTCGGTGATGGTGGTCTTGCCTGCATCCGGGTGGGAAATGATAGCGAAAGTGCGGCGTTTCGCGACTTCGGCGGCCTGTTGAGTCATGGATGATCGCCTGGCGAGGGAATGAAAAAGGGCGCGGATTATAGCCTGCTTCAGGCAAAACCGCATCCTGCGCCGCGCCGCGCCCGTCGACCTGGCTATCGCTCGACATAAGTACCGCCCGCCCCTGCGTCGATGCGACAACGCTGGCAGCCCGGTCGCGCCCTCTCATTGGGCGCTCGGCCCACTTGCCCATGGAGTCGTCATGTCCCTTTCTTCCCTACCCTGGTTTCATTCGACGTCGCTGCAACGACGCTTCGAAGCACACGTCCACGCCAGCGCTCTGGCGGGCGAGATCGATGATGAGGAAAGGCAGTGGCTGGCCCTGATCGACGATCCGCAGCGCGATCACCAGCCCCAGGCTGCCCGGCAGATGCGCTGCGATTGGATCAGTGCGTACAGCCGCGATGCAGGTGAGGTGCACCTACCCGCCAGCGTACGCCTGAGTCGCGCCGGCGTCAGTGCAGTGGTCATGCTCTACCACCCCTTGCTCGGCTTGCGCCGCTTTGCAGATGCCCTGCAACTCAAAGACTTTCTCCGCCAGCACCTGGCCGCAGGCACTACTGGCCAGGCTCTGCGCTTTGGCCTGTCGGCGGAGCGGCAAACGGCCTTGCAAGCGCGCCCGGCGCTGGAGTTCGCGACCACCTTGCACAGCTCCGATGTGTTTCAGGCCATGATGCTGCGCCTGCATGCCGGGCTGACCGACAACCTTGGGCAGATGCGCCAATGGGTGCGCGGCCAGCCCAGCCCCGATGAGCTGCTGACCCACCAGGCCGAGGCAGGCGCGGCGGGTGCTTTGCTCAGTCGCTACTGGCAGGACGCAACCAACGGGCAGCCGTCGCGAAGCGCGTTGCTGAGCATGGCCCTGCGCACCACGCTGCTGCATACCCTGACCCGGCAACACTTGGCCAGGCAACTCGACACCCTGGAACATCAGCGCCTCTGCGCCTGGCTGGGCGCAGAAGCACAACCGGCGCCTGCAGCGCTGCTGGCGTTTACCCTGGACGTTTCCAGCCTCGACGACCGTACGCTCTCGATCGACGATGCCCTGGTGCTCGCCACGGCCGACGCGGCGGGGCCGTGCTACCTGTACAGCGCGACCGATGGCTTGCGTCGTTTCGAAAGCCGCCAGGCACTGCTCTCGGAACTGGCCGATCCCCTGCAACGAAATCGCTGGCTCAGCCGCATCCGCAACAGCCAGCAGCCGCATCTCGCCGACTTGCGCATCAAAGCGCTGTGCCTGCATCGCGCCAGCGATCCGACGCTGGCGGGCTACGTCCAGCGGCTGCTGGCGATGCAACGGGCCAATCTGGATGACGGCCTGCAGGATCTGGGCAAGCACACCCCCGACAGTCGCTGCCGAAGCGCCCTGGCCCTCGAGCAATGCCTGGACGGCCACTTGCGCACGCTTCCCCCTCTGTATCCGGCCGATGCCCGCGACGACCCGGCCAGCCTCAATTACCTGGGAAGCACCGCGCTGCAGTCGGTCGACGAGCCCGAGCAACTGCTGCTGCACCTGGCCGACCTCGACGAGCAATACACCCGCTACCGGGAGCGCGGTCCCGATCTGACCAAGGCCACCCACGCCATGCTGCAACTGGCGCTGGCGTATGTGCTGGACGAGCGCTCTGCGGCGTTTGCCGTGCACTGGCCAGGGCTGGATCTGCCTCAGGCACTGTGGCAAGGCACGCCAAACCTGGCATCGCTTGGCACCGGTCCTGCCTTCGTCGTCACGGCACAGGGGGTGCAGACGCCCGTGGAGGCACTGAGCGCCACGCTCATGCAGCACATCCTTGTCACCGGTCGTCAGCGCCTGCGCGAAGAGCTGCAGAACGCATTGATTCACCAGCAGGCCCTGGGTCATGGCTATCGATCCAAGCTGCAGCGTCTGCTCGATGATCTGCAGCAAAAACTGACGCGCACGGCGAACGCCGATTCCAACGAAACAGCGCTCCGGGCGCCAAATGGCTCGACAGCCCAGGCGCAGTGGCTGCAAACCTTCGACCGCGTGATGGCTGAAGGTTGGCCCCCCGCCTGCCTACCGGAGCTCCTGCGTCCCACCCGGCTGCCGGACGCGCTGGCTCTGCAGTTGCAGCACCTGAATCACCTGGCGCGCAGCAAGCGCCTACAGCAGATTCTGCCCGACTGGCTGGCACGCGCCCCGGCCCACCAGCGCCAGAGCTACATCGATACGCTGGGCTTTACCCTGCTCAGCAGCCCAAGCGAAGACGACTACCTGTTCGGCATTGCCGATATCGGTGCCTACGCCGAACAGCGCCTGCAAGTGCGACTGGACACCGACTTTGCCCCTGGTCGCTTTCTGCCCAACGCGGTATTCATCCGTACCGCCCGCTACATCGCTGCGCCAAGCTTGCCGGGCGACATTCCGTCGGGCCAGCCTGCGGCGACGATCAACCATCGACAAAGCCTGGTGCAGTACGCGCTCAACCACAGCCGCAACTGGGATGACACTATCACGGCCATCGAACTGGGAGATGATCATCCCGCGCCCGCCGTGCTGAGTACCACCTACCTGCGCGCGCTGGTGCAGCAACTGGATGTCGGCCTGCATTACCAGACGCTGCTGGAGCACGCGTTCGATCCTTCGAGCCGCGACTACCCACGCCGGGTCGAACGGTTCTGCCGTCAACTGCCCGGACAACTTCTGGAAACGGCCTGGCGAGCACATCTGCAGGGAAAATTGCCAGAGGACGCAGTGAAGCTGATCAGCACCGTGCTGCTGCAACCGGAGGGTCGGCTGCGTCAGGCAAGCGAACTGGGCACGGTGGATTTCATGCCGCTGCAGTTGATCCCCGCTGCAGGATCACCCACCGATCAGGTGCCCCATGCCTACTTGTTGCGCACCCGCACTGGGGGATGCCAGGTGCTCTATTTGCCCTACGACCCCACCCTCACGTTGCAGGCGTTCGCCGATGACCAGGCGCTGCTCGATGCGCTGATCCACGACACGGCCCTGCAACGACGGCTTCTGGCACGGATGCCCGATGACTGGCGGGCACGCTACGACCATGGCGGTTTTCGCGAAGCCCATGTGAGCCTGAACTCGGACTCCAACTTCGACTTTTCGCCGTCGCCCGGCCCTGTCCGGCTGGGCACCGTACCGATGACCGGCAACGCGCTGCATCTTCTGTTCGAGGACAATGCCCGCTTCCTGCTGGCCCAGGCCCGGACGCAGTCGACCACTGCCGCACAGGCGCGCTGGACCACATTCGTCAATGTCACCAGCCTGGTCTGGGACCAGCTGTCGATGTTTCTGCCCGGCAGGCTGGGCCAACTGGTCGCCGCCTGGCAACTCGAGCTCAAGACGCTGAACATCGCCCAGGCCCTGGCCCACCGCAACTGGGGCCAGACGCTGCTCGAACTGACCTGCGCCCTGTTGCAAGGCATCCCGCTCGGCCATGCATCGAAGCCGGTCGAGCCCGCGGAGCGGTTCTGGCAACGCCTGCAGGAAAACCAGGAATACGAGCTGTCGCTGGCGGCTTATGAAAACCCGGGGCAGGCCCTTCGGGAGCTGTACTTCGAAGCGTCCACACTCACCTACGTACAGCGCTCCGGCTCCCGGCGTTTCGTCGCCTTGCGGGGGCGTTTGTATGGCGCCGCCCAGGAACAGAACCACTGGTATCTCGCCGGCCGGCCCGACGACGACGTGGGTCCCAGGCTGCTGCTGGACCCGCAAGTTGGCTGGATCGTCGATCCCGAGCAGGATCCTCTAATTCACATGGGAGGTGTGCCCAGCAGCCTGGGTGGACGCTTGATTCGTTGGACGTTGAGTCGGGACGAGATCGTCGTGCTCGCAGTGGGTGCCCGCAAGATCCGCCAACTGATGCCCCTGCGTGCCGACATGCTGGTCACGGCTCACCGCGAGGCCATGACTTACCTTGGCACTGCATTGTGCAATCTGCGCCGCATCGCTGAGTCTGCCGGCGGTGGCGTTGAAACGATCAAGATCCTCAAACGTTTTTTCGGAGTCGCGCAGATCGACTCTGCCCTGCTCCAGCGGGTTCGTCAGACATTGGACAAAATGGCGCTGGTCATGGGATCGCGGGCCTACGCTCCCGACACATCCAAGCGCTATGTCATGGGTCGTAAACTCGGCACGGCTTCCAGCGTGGGCATCGCCTTCATGTCCGTTCAGGATCCGCAGAAGCAGTTGTTCCTGCTCGACGACTTCTTCGAGTTCGACATGGGCCGCCATTTACCCCTGCGACACCCCTTCACGGCCGATCAGGCCGACGCGATCAGCCAGGCCGTGGTACTGCTTCACGAGTTTTCCCACATTGCCTGCAACACCCGCGACATTCACTACCTGGAAGCTGCCACTCCCTATACGGAACGGATGCGCTCCGGTGTGCGCCGCGCCTGGCTTGCGCGGCAACATGACGAATCGTTCTCGCACCTGACTCCCAGCCGCCGCCTGTTCGTCGTCCGCGACGGCCACACAGGTCAGGTGCGCAGCATCCGCAACGAGGATCGCAAGGGCCGGGCCATGATCCTGAATCTGGCGGCCGCCCCGAATCTGGACGACGCGCGGCAACGCTTCCTGGCCGACGCAGACATTCGCTCGAAGATCATGCTGATGAATGCCGATTCGGTGGCGCTGCTGATCTATCGCCTGGGTCGCGCTGTGGACGCCGGCTGAGCATGAACGGGGACCGCGGCGGCCATGCCAGCAGTGCTTAAAGCTGGCCAAATGCTGTCTCACTGTGGGAACCTCTCGCGGCACGGAGACGTCCATTCCCTGATTCGCGCTGTCGTCAGGGGCTGCAAAATCAGCAAGTTAGCCTGACGAGGCTGCGCTTATGGCTCGCACCACGCGAGCTGCTATTCGCGTCCTACCTGGGCCGATCGCTCGCCCGAGCGCTCGTCGCAGGCCCGGTAGGCGCCGACTGAAAAAGGAGTCCGCCTGTGGCTAATCGCTATGGCAAAGGGCTGTTAGGGGGCGCGGTTATCGTTGCCGTCCTGGCCCTGCTGGTCCATTGGATCGGCATAAGCACTATCGAGCACTACCGTGAAGACCTGCTGTTCTACCTGCAAGCGCACCTGATTCTGGTGCTGGTTTCAATGTTCGCCGCACTGTTGGTGGGCATCCCTGCCGGCGTCGCGCTGAGTCGACCCAGCATGGTCAAGCGCGCCGAACGCTTCATGCAGATCTTCAACATCGGCAACACCATTCCTCCCCTGGCGGTCCTCGCCATCGCCCTGGGTATCCTGGGCATCGGCAGCGGCCCTGCCATCTTCGCGCTGTTTCTCGCCTCCCTGCTGCCCATCGTGCGCAACACCTACGAGGGGCTGAAAAACGTTCAGGGTTCACTCAAGGAAGCCGCCACCGGCATTGGCATGACCCCGCGCCAGGTGCTGTTCAAGGTGGAGTTGCCCAATGCCGTGCCGATCATCGTCGGCGGTGTACGCGTGGCGCTGGCGATCAACGTGGGCACCGCGCCCCTGGCGTTCCTCATCGGCGCCAACAGCCTGGGCAGCCTGATCTTCCCCGGCATCGCCCTGAACAATCAGCCGCAGTTGCTGCTCGGCGCCGCCTGCACCGCGCTGCTGGCCTTGATCCTGGACGGCATCGTGACCCTGGTCAGCCGCCTCTGGCTTGAACGCGGGTTGACTCGCTGAGCGAAGGAATGAATTCAATGAAGAAGTTAAGCATCGTACTGGGCCTGGCCCTGCTGTG
>Ga0308171_1002738_pt1 | contig 17640 bp, 11 predicted proteins | sample PhyGR1_FD_202135 | JGI IMG/M metagenome (GOLD analysis project Ga0308171, IMG submission 202135) | Phyllosphere microbial communities from UC Gill Tract Community Farm, Albany, California, United States - DLSLSG.R1 | ecosystem: Host-associated > Plants > Phyllosphere > Unclassified | place: USA... | reverse complement strand
TGCCAGATCTTCACCACCGAGGAGGCCGCGATACCGACCGCCTTTGCCATGGCGCGTACCGTCCAGTGCGTCGCCTCGTGGTCAGGCGGCTCCAGCGTCAGCGCCACGACCTTGTCGACCAGCGTAGTCTCGAGCGGTGCGATCCCCGGCGGTCGCGTCTTGTCGCGCAGCAGGCCATCGACGCCCTCGGCCATGAACCGCTCCTGCCAGCGCCACACGCAGCTCTTCGACTTGCCCGTTGCCGCCATGATCGCGACCGTACCCAGACCATCGTCACTCAGCAGGACGATCCGCGCCCGCCACACATGCTTCTGCGGTGAACCACGCGCCGCCACGATCCCCTCGAGCCGTGTCCTGTCTGATGCCGTGACGCTGATCTCGATCCCGCTGCGCATCCCGCATCGTCGCACATCGATGCCGATGGCGGAATCCTCAGCAGGACTCTTCCGTCCCGATCAATCCACTAGATGCCCAAGTCCTGATCAAGCGTCGACACGCGCGCATAGCCGAAAAGTGTCATGAAGGCCCTTTCTGTTCGATCAGCTTCTAGACCCTCGGTAGCATCTGTTCAATATCACTGCAAACGACCCTGATCGAACGCTGCTGGTGTTTCATTGGCCATGTTCCATCACGGTATACCCGTTTTGACAGTGCCTAACTTTTTATCCGCTGATCGTCATCAAAAATTATGCATGTTTGATGACGCTGTACCGCTCGCAATCCAACTCGCCTATTGGCCGCACATGTGGCACAGTAAATCATAAATGTCATGCTATGGGAGCAATGTCATATGACGGTACAAATCAGCATCACGCCCAATGGCCGTATGAGCCTGCCGGTAGGTATCCGTAAGCGTTTAGGGCTCGAAGAGGGTGGTTCGGTCCTCATTGAGGAAACTGCTGATGGCGTCATCCTCCGTACTGTTGAGCAAGCGGTGGCCAAAGCGCAAGCGATTGCCAAGCGCTACGCTCGACAACCCGGAACCTCAGTCGATGACTTTCTTGCAAACCGGCGCGAGGACAGCGGCGAATGACGCATGTCGTCCTTGATGCTTCGGCAATCTTAGCACTGCTGAAAGGTGAGCGCGGGGCCAACAAGGTTGCCGGCGTGATTGCGGATGCATCTGTGTGCGCGATCAATCAGGCTGAGGTTATCAGCCACTTTATTCATCTCGGCGCGCCGCTCGATGAGGTCCGCAGCATGCTGGACGCCCTCCCCTACACCGTCGTTGCGGCAGACGATGCACTCGCCTGGGAGGCCGGCAGTTTGCGGGCGGTGACCGCATCGGCCGGACTGTCGCTGGGCGATCGCTTCTGTCTTGCTTTGGCAAAGCGGTTTGGAGTCTCTGCCTATACAGCTGATAAGGCGTGGAAGGAGGTCGCCAGCGAAGCCGGGGCTAAAATCGTCGTCATTCGCTGACATGAGCCAACGCTCGCGAGTAACGCACCCGTCAGCGTCGGGAGGTCCTGCAGCAGTCGTCAAGATCGCGCCTGACGTCGTCGTCAAGTGCCTCGCGAACGCGCGACAACCCATCGGCACGGAGCCGCCTCTCGATGGATCGCCAGCTACGGTATATGCCACTCTCTGCCATCTCGCGTGCGAGCTGCACGATCGTAGAGTGCGCATCCATCACCCAAGGCTCCTTTGTCTCACCGTAACATTCTACCTAGCTGATGACGCAAAGGCGAACGCCGGACTCTCCGCACCAAGCGAACGGTCGGTGGCCGACCTGCCGGCGGTGACAAACGTCAGCAAGGCCTGGGTTTCGATGAACGAAAGCGAACCCTTCAGAGACGCAATAGAGTTGTTGAAGCTACCAACATCAATGCCGTCATCGGTTTGGATGCAGCGAGCAAGGTGACGCGAATCATTGTGCATGCGCATAGCCGCTACTAAAAAACCAGGACGCCTGGACCTCTTATATGAGGTCTGGCCTAGCCAGGATCACGCCTACCATCGTTAGCTCGGCTACGTCCTCAGCGAGCAGCGGGATACTGGATCTGCGGGCGATCCCCTCCACGACATTGCTGCCTACCGCTAGCGGGACGTACCTATGAGGCGTAAATTCTTCGGCATCTGCCATCATCACTGCCCCATCGAACTTGCGGTAATGATCGTGGCAAGAGGCAATCGTAGTCATCAAAGTCGGCTCGATGATTTCCCCTGTCGCCAAGGTGATCCAGGCATGTAATTTCAGCCCCTGCCCCGATGACAGATCATCTATGCTGATACCGCGTGCCACCCAACTCCTGACGTCGTCCATAGTCGGCTCGAATACCGGGGTCTTGCCTTTCCAAAGCTGGCCTAGCGTCACCCAAGCCGGACAATTGGCTACCTCAGAAATGTAGGGCGCAAGAAAATGTGACCACTTCAGGCACTGACCGGCCGACCCTCGCGAATCTGTCAGTCCTGCCGCACCTAGGCTCCGCCGTATGAGATCTTCCCTGTTCAGTTCGACCGGTTCGATCCAAGAAACCGGCGTGACTGCAAAGCCAAGGCCACGCGTAAACTGCACAGCATCAAGAAATGCTGATCGATAAGAGTTATCGAAATTTCCGGAGCGTGGAGTGTCGTGCCAGTTGCGAATAATATTTAGCAGGCGGAGCATGCGAAAAGCTCCTTCATCAAAAGCTGGTATTAAAGGCCTATCTGACGCTACCATCAATTAGCTACTACCGCGAGCTGTTTCGCTGATCCGCGTGGATATGGACGATTGAGGGGCCCCCGGTTTCTCATCCAGGTTGAGGGTGAGTTTCCGGCGTTCAGTCGGACGTGCTGGCCAGCCGGGCGAGCTGGCTCCGGCCTATGTGCTGCCGGCCTCCTCTGAGAATAGCTACATGTCCGGCAACGTCATAGCTGTCACGGGTGGCGTTCCCATTTCTTGATACGCGAAGTTTAACCTCAGCCGCCATTGATGCGGTGGTGGCTGAGGTCTGGAACTGGTCAGCGCGACACGCATCTGACCCAGAAGCGGTCGTTCGCACGTGCCTTCTCGCTTCCTGAAAGCCGCCGCTCGTTTATATAAGCGGATTGGCTACTTGCGCGAGCCGCTCGGCCACTCGGAACGGCGAAGATGGGTGGTTAGCAGACAAGGCCCCTGCGGGCAAACATACGGAAGAGCGGGTCAAACTAGTTGCAGACGGAGCCTTCGCAGGAGCCGGTGTGCCAACTCGCTCACACTCACTGATGTAAGTAGAATTTTCGACTGTAGCTAAGCAACGGCCTATAGCAAAAGCCCCGCATGCGGCGCACGGCCGGTTTCCCCAAATGCCACCGTTAGACAACGCACTAAACTCACTACGCCACAACCGTAACGTCTCTCGATAGATATCAATTCCGCGTTCGCGTAACAGGTGTTTTCCATTCCGCAGGGCCACGGGGAAGCGCACGTTCGCTGCCATCACCGGCCAAATCGCCTCCCGTGACGAAAAGCATTGCAAAGCGGTAAGACTGGTTTGCACAGGCGGGGCTTCCCGTTCGCCTACACCACCATCGCTCGATTGCCAGCACATGCGTTTAGTTTGGCCGAGCCCCCCCGGGCATTTCACCATCCGTTCGAAGCAGAACGGTTCCATGTGCCGGGACGGTGAACTCGAGGGACGAGGGAGCCAGGTCGCTCCGCGCCCAAACGTCGCGAAGCTTGGTGAACCGTGCGAAGCCAGCGTCCGGCGGGCTCACCGTCATCATTGTCGGCTGGTCACCACGATTGAACAAGGCGAGCGCCACGCTGCCGTCCGAGAGCCGCTTCACCCAAACCTCCTGTCGCCCGGAGGTGCGTACCGCCCTACCCTGCACGCCCGCCGCATCCTGATCTATCGCGATCACCGCATGATCGGACAGCAGAGCCAGCGCTGAGGGACTCGTCGTGCGCACGTCATGGCCCATCATCAGCGGTGCCGCAGACATCGCCCACAAGGTCATGTGCGTGCGATACTCGTCCTCGGTCATCCCTCCGTTGCCGATCTCCAACATGTCGGGATCGTTCCAGCCGCCAGGCCCGGCGTGGCCGAAGCGGGGATTACGGTCGAAGCCGATCTCGCTCATCTTCGCATAATCGTCGCTGATGTCGCCGGTCGTTCGCCACAAATGTCCGCCGACCGAGCGACCCCAGGTCGCCACGTCAAATCTGCCATATTCGCACAGCGAGTAGACGATCGAACGTCCAGTGGCCTTCAGCGCCGCGCCCATTTCGTAATAGCTGCGGCGCACAGTGTCGGCGTCGGCATATTGCCATTCGCCCGAGCAGAGGTCGTACTTCAGGTAATCCACGCCCCAACGCGCGAAGGTACGCGCATCCTGCGCCACATGGCCATAACTGCCGACATATCCGGCGCAGGTCCTGAGCCCTGGAGAGCTGTAGATCCCAAGCATCAGGCCACGTGAATGGACGTAGTCGGCAAGCGCCTTCATGTCGGGAAACTTCGCGTTCGGGCGCAACTCGCCGTCTTCGCCGCGCTCGCCTTGCCAGCCGTCGTCGATGTTGACGTAGCGGTAGCCCGCGTCACGCAGCCCACTGGACACCATCGCATCGGCGATTGCACGGATCGTGCTATCATCGATCCGCTCTGCGAACTTGTTCCAACTGCTCCATCCCATGGGCGGTGTCGCCGCCAGCCCATCGGGCACGATCGCGCCCAGCGGGGGTAGCCGAACCTCATGATGCGTCAGCGCGGCGGCCTGGGCAAAGGTCGCGAGCTTACCGGTCTGCCGCACCTCCTGATCCCAAACGCCGCCCTCGAGTATCACCCCGGCACGAGTAATGGTCGCGGTCCAGCGTCGTACCGGCACGCCCGGGGTGTTGATGTTTCGGATGTCAAAGCTGACCTTCCGGCCGACACGCAGCACGTTGCTCATCGGCATCGTTCCGTACCAGTCGGAAGTCAGTTGCCCCCGCCATCCGCGCCGCATGCGGGCAAGCTCCAGCAGCCTGACACCGGGTCGCGGATCGCGCTTGTCGAAGATCACCCGGAGCGTGTCCCCGGGGACGGACAGGAGGATGGCGGCGGCCGGTGCGCTGGGCGCGAGCCGCCGCGCACTGGCCGGGGCGGCACCTGCCGCGATCATGAAGAGAGCCAGCGTGTTCAAAAGCCTGCGCATGAAATACCTTTTCCCAGCCGCCGATATTCCCTGAAAAGCAGGGCATATTACAGCCCCCATTCACAGTTTGCATATCGTATACATAATGATATGTCTGAGTAACGCAGATTGCTCAAGGGGAGGAGTGAATGTTGGCCCTGTCTCGCCGCGCGCTCATGACAACAGGCGCGTCAGTGGCGATCGCAACAGCGTTTCCGCGCGCGCTCCGTGCCGCTCCACACACGCGACTCCCGGCCCATGCTACGCCGCTGCCGCTGACCGACGTTCGTCTGACGCCGTCAGACTTCGCTACCGCCGTCGAGGCGGATCACAGCTATCTCCTCGAGCTCAGTCCCGACCGCCTGCTGCACAATTTCCGCAAATATGCCGGGCTGCCGCCGAAGGCCGAGATCTACGGCGGCTGGGAGGGTGACTCGCTCGCAGGCCATACGCTCGGCCATTATCTGACCGCGCTGGTGCTGATGCACCAGCAGACCGGTGACGAAGAATGCCGCCGTCGCGCCGATTACATCGTCGTCGAACTCGCCGAGGCGCAGGCGAAGCGAGGCACCGGCTATGTCGGTGCGCTCGGCCGCAAGCGGAAAGGCGAAACCGCGATCGTCGATGGCGAGGAGATCTTCCCCGAGCTGATGCGCGGCGAGATTCGCTCGGGCGGGTTCGACCTGAACGGGTCATGGTCGCCGCTCTACACCGTGCATAAGCTCTTCGCCGGTCTGCTGGACGTCCACGCCGCCTGGGGCAACGCGCAGGCCTTGTCCGTGGTGCTCGGGCTGGCGACCTATTTCGAGCGCGTCTTCGCGGCGCTCGATGACGAGCAGATGCAGCAGGTGCTGGGCTGTGAGTATGGCGGACTCAACGAAAGCTTTGCAGAGCTCTATGCGCGCACCAGGGACCCGCGCTGGCTCGCGGTAGCGCGGCGGATCTACGATCATCGTGTCCTCGATCCGCTGGCAAGCCAGGACGACAAGCTCGGCGGATTCCACGCCAACACGCAGGTGCCCAAACTTGTCGGCCTCGCGCGGCTTTACGAGCTTACCGGCGAGCAGCGCTATCGCACCGCGGCCCAGTTCTTCTGGCAGCGCGTGACGCAGCATCACAGCTACGTCATTGGCGGCAATGCCGACCGTGAGTATTTCTTCGGCCCGGACCGCATCGCGCGCAATCTGACCGAGGCGACCTGCGAGCACTGCAACACCTACAACATGCTGAAGCTGTCGCGACAATTGTTCGCGCAGACGCCTGATAGCAGCTATTTCGACTATTACGAACGCGCGCACCTCAACCACACGTTGTCGCAGTTCAACCCGCGCACGCGCGGCTTCAGCTATTTCACGCCGATGCTGTCCGGCGCGGCGCGCGATCATGCGCCGGCCGGTCAGGAAGGCTTCGTGTGCTGCGGCGGCAGCGGAATGGAAGCCCACGCCAAGCACGGCGACTCGATCTTCTGGGAGGGCGAAGGCATGTTGCTGGTCAACCTCTACATTCCCGCGCAGGCGCGATGGCGCGCGCGCGGTGCCACGATGACGTTGGCGACAGGCTACCCCTATGAGCCCGAAGCGCGCCTGACCTTCGCGACTCTCGGGAAGCGCGGGCGCTTCCCGGTCGCGCTGCGCATCCCGGCGTGGGCTGCGGGGGCGGAGCATGTCACCGTCAACGGCGAACCGGTCGCAACCGATCATGCCGGCGGCTATGCGATCGTCGAGCGACGTTGGAAGGCAGGTGACGTGTTGGCCATTACGCTGCCGCTGGAATTGCGAACCGAAGTCGCGCAGGGCGGCGGGCCGGTTGCGATCCTGCGCGGCCCGCTGGTGCTCGCCGCCGACATGGGGCCCGCGGAAACGCCGTGGCAGGGTGTCGAGCCTGCTTTGGTCGGCGACAATGTTCTCTCGGCCTTCACTCCGGTCGCGGGCGTGGCGGGGACTTTTGCCGCGAAGGGGGTGGGCCGCCCCGGCGACCTGACCTTCGTCCCCTTCTATCGGCAATATGAACGCCGCAGCGCGGTGTACTTCCGCGAGTTCACCGAGGGCGAATGGCGTAAGGAAGAAACCGCGTTCCGCGCCGAACAAGCACGCCAGCAGGATGTCGCGGCACGCTCGATCGACGTCATGCATTTCGGCGAGATGCAACCCGAGCGCGACCACAATCTCGAAAGCGAGCTGTCCTGGCCGGTCAGCTATCGCGGCCTCAACGGACGCGACGTACGCTCCGGCGGCTATATGGCGTTCACGCTCAAGGCCAGATCCGGCCCATCGGTGCTGCAGGTGACCTATTGGGGCGAGGACCGCGACCGTGGCTTCGATATTCTCGTCAACGACGTGAAGGTCGCCAGCGAGTTGCTTAAGGGCACCGCGCCCGGACGGTTCGTTGACGTCGACTATCCCCTGCCGCTGGCGCTGACACGCGGCAAGACGTCGCTGCGTGTCCGCGTGGTCCCCCATGAGGGGCAGACCGCCGGGCCGATCTTCGGAGCACGGTTGCTCGCCGAAAAGCAGGCCGCGAAATGAACCGCTTTCTCATCATAGCCGCGCTCGCCGCGGCTCCTGCCCCGCTGGTCGCGCAAGACGGCATCCCGGTCATCGCACCGGGCAATCCGATCCTGGCGGACGGCCGTTATTATTCGACCGATCCGGCGCCCTTTGTCGATGGCGAGACCTTGTGGATACTCGCCGGTCGCGACGAGGCTCCACCGAACGTCAACGACTTCATAATGAACGAATGGCAGTTGCTGTCCTCCACGGATCCGGCCTCCGGGCGTTGGCGACACTACCCCGCGATTGCACGGCCGGAAAAGGTCTTCGCCTGGGCGGAGCCGGGCCGCGCCTATGCGGGGCAGATCGCCAAGGGCTTCGACGGCCGCTATTATCTTTATGCGCCGGTCCTGGAACGGCACAGCGACGCTCAGGATCGGTTCGCCATCGGCGTTGCGGTCGCCGACCGTATCACCGGCCCGTGGCGCGACGCGCATCCGTCCGGCCCGATCGTGTCGCAACGCGTGCCGGTGGCCAACGACATCCAGAATATCGATCCAACCGTGCTGATCGACGACGGCAAGCGCGTCTATCTCTATTGGGGCACCTTCGGGCAATTGCGCGGCGTCGAGCTGGAGCAGGACATGCTGACGCCGAAGGGGCGGCCGGTCACAGTGAACTCGCTGACCGGCTTCTTCGAAGCGCCGTGGCTGATGAAGCGCAAGGGCAGCTACTACATGCTCTATGCAGGCAACAATGCCGGGCCGAACTCGCCATGCACGCCCGCCGTCTATCATGCCTGCATTGCCTACGGCTCCGCGCCCTCGCCGATGGGGCCATGGACGTATCGCGGCACGGTGCTGGGTCCGGTCAGCTCGACGACCAGCCATGCCGGCGCGGTCGCGTTCAAGGGCCAATGGTATCTTACCTACCATAGCGCCGATGCGGTCGGGGGCGGGCATTTCCGCCGAAGCGTCGCGATCGACCGAATGGAATGGGACGACAGCGTCACACCGGCCGCGATCCGGCTGGTCACGCCCACCCGCCGACCGCAGCCCCCGGCATCGCCGACACGCAATATAGCCTGGGCCGCGCAGGCCGGTGCGTCGAACGAGCCGGTCCCTGTGCAATACTGGATAAAGTCGCTCAACGATGGCGTCGTGAAGGACGCTCCGCTGCCCCCGGACATGTGGGGAAGCTGGTCGCCGCACAACCCGCCGCGGCAATGGGTGGAATATCGCTGGCCGCGACCCGTCACGCTCGATGGCAACCGCATCCGCTTCTGGGCCGATCATCCCTCCGGCGCGGACGAGGGCGTCGCACCGCCGCGCGCTTGGCATCTGGAATATTGGGATCATGGATGGCGGCCGATTTCAGGTGCGCGGAGCTACGGTGTAACGCCCGACGTCTGGCAGACCGTGCGCTTCCCCGCGATTACCACGCGTTGCCTTCGCGCGGTCTTTGATGCCTCTGGCACGGACGGTCGCCACGCAGGCGTCGCGGTGCAGGAATGGGAGGCCCTATCGCCCCGTGCGGAAACGCCCTCGACAGTAAAGCCGACAGTCGTTGCACCGTGCGGGAACTCGCCCGACAACGCAGAGCCGGGCCGCAATCGCAATCGCAAGCGTCGCGACCCTCCCTCAGGCTAGGCCCGGCGAAATCGTCCGGAACACGTCCGCCGCCACTTCAGCAGACTTCGGCTGTCGAAACCGGCGGCGGACCGGGTGGCACCCGGGCAGGGTGCATATAGAATATGTCGCCTGGCACGTGATGCCGGTCGCCATAGACCTCCGACAACACATTGAAGAGTGCGACGTCATAGACCAAAAGGTCCGCATCGTTCAAAATCCGCCGACCGTCGACCACGGCCAACCGGTTGGAATTGAACCAGGTCTGCGTCCCCTCGGCCCAATATTCGTCAACGGTGGTCGCGGCATATTCTCCCTTCCACATGCCGCGAGCCATCGCGGAAGCATAGGCCCGCTCGACCCTGGAGTAGAGGGCGGGATCGGCGGTCCGCACCGCCTCAAGAATGCCGTGCGAGAATTCATGTACGAAGATATTCTCGCCATAATAGCGCGTCCCAGGACGACCCAGAAGGTTCTCGGCCGCTGCGCTCGTCAAGTCCCCGCCCATTCCCCTTGCACGACTATTCCAATAACCGGCATCGGTGAGATTCCCGATCCGCTGATCGTACAGCTTGCGTTCGCATATGGTCAGCCGCGGATCGTCGCGCGTCGGCTTCCTCCAATCGCGCTGTTCGGGCAGGTCAACGGTGCCCTCGCTTTCTGCCATGACCGCTACGCGGAACCCGCGCGCCATCATGGCTCGACGAAGGTCGGGCCGCTCGATCAGCATAGCGACCGCGATGTCACGAGCGGCCAGCAGTGCCGAATCCGGCACGGCGGCGGATGAAACGATCGGTAGCCCCGCCGCGTCGATGTAACGTTTGTAGAATGGATCCAGCTTCAGCGCCGCCGGGGGCGCTCCGATCACCTGCGCGGAATAGTCGTCGACCGGCACTGGCGTCGCGGCGAGAACGACCGGAGCCAGTGCGACTGTCATGTGCCAATACGGTCTGCGAATTGGCACGTCAGATCGTCGCTGCGACGTCGCGGGCGATCCACACCTGCGATACCGTCCCCCGATCGCGGCGCGCCACTGCTGCCGTTTGAGGCGAACCGCCAGTGGTGACGCTCCCCGGTGCATACTCCACCCCCGATCGACCGGGAAATTCGTTGATCGGCTCTCCCGATCGGTTCATTCGCGCGAAGTTTGGTATGGCAATCAGCGTGGAGCCGTCCGACCAGGTTCCACGGATCGCTACTACACCACCCAGTAGGTCGTCGCGCCACTCCGGCACGAGCGTGTCCTTGCCGATCGCCAGGTTGATCTTTTGCTGATCCGCGCGCTCGACATTGTAGATCAGGGGCCCGTAGCGCAGTGCGACCTTGCCCCGTGTCGCTTCAATACGCTCGTCGGCGGTCACGCGCTGTACCGCCATTGGCAGTTCCAGTTCGACCTTGTCGCCCTTGTGCCATTCGCGGGTGATGACCGCATACCCCTTCTCGATCCGCGGCGTCACCGCTTCGCCATTCACCGTCAGTCGCGTCAGTCCCTCGACCGAGGGCTCGGCGGTATAAAGGACACTGGTCCTGCGTTGCGGCACCCGCACACGGAGCGCGAACCTGCGTGGTGCCTCCGGATTGACGGTGATCGCGACATCACCCTTCCAGGGATAGTCAGTATCCTGCACCATCTCGACGCGCGTTCCGGCAACATCACCGACGTCAATACTACTACCGACGAACAGATTGACGTATAGTCCCTCGCTGTCCTTAACATAGGCCCATGTCGGCATCATCAGCAGCGTGCGGGGAATGTTTCCGACGCAGCAGGGGCAAGTGTGCCATTTCGCACGCTCGGTATTCACGAGCGGGTTCGTATAGCAGAAGCTGGTGCCCGCCAGATCGGTCGCACCGAGCAGCGCGTTGTACATCGTTTCCTCGTAGAGGTCGGCATACTTGGCGTCGTGATAAGATAGGTTCATCTTATACTGAAAGAAGATCAGCCCACAGCTCGAGCAGGATTCGCAGTAGGAATCATTGCGTAGAGCATAGTTGCCGCCGAACCCCTCCGAGGTATCACCGCTGCCGACACCGCCGGTAACGTAATATTTGCGATTGACCATATTGTCCCAGAGCGACATTACAGCACTCTGGTAATCGCGATCGCTGGTCTCGGCGGCAATGTCCGCCATTCCGGAATAGAAGTAGACCGCTCGTACCGCATGGCCGACCGCTTCATATTGCTGCTCGGGTGGCAGATGGCTCTGGTCATATTCCGAACCGCCCTCGCGCGAGTCGAGCAGGAAGCGCGCCAGTCGGATATACGCATCGCCTCGGCCGTGCCCCTCCATGTCGTTGACGAACCGCCCGAAGCGGACGAGCGCCTGTTCCATCTCTTGATGCCCGTCGAACCACGCCTTTCGCCCCGGTCCGATGTGCGCGACCCAGCAGTCCGCCAACTTCTTGGCCGCATCGTAGAGGCGCAAGTCTTTCCCGCCGGTCAAGGTGTGGTGGTTGATCGCGGACTCTATGAAATAGCCCGCGACATACCCTTCGTGATCGGCCCGGTGATCGGGGGACCAGCGCTCGGGCCAATCATTTCGCGAGGCTAGAGTATAGGCCGTGTGCAGATAGCCGTCCCGCTCCTGTGCCGCGAGGATGATCGGGATCCACCGCTCGAGCGTAATACGCATCCTCTGTTGCGCCTGCACGATTTCGGCGTCGCCTTGCGGATCTACCATCAGCGCGATGCACATCGACTCGACTGTCTGATGAACCCAGGCGTTCGAGAAGACGTAGCCCTTGTGTTGCGCATGCGGCTCGCCGCGCAGCGCCTTGCCCGCCTCCACGAAGTTATCGATCCCGCCCTGCCCGTCGGTCAGATCGGAACGCTCGCAATAGGCGATGCAATGCGGGATCCAGTTGACGATCAACGCCTTTGCACGCGCATTCCACAAGGGGCTGTGAATGGAATATGGCGTTGTGTAGACGACGTCCAGCCGCTTGGCTGGCGGCGGCGCCACGGCGTGGAGCGCCAGCGTCGAAACCGCCTGCTTGCCCTGCCCGGTAGCTGCCAACTGGAATATATAGTCGCCCGGCTGGGTCACCATCGCCCGCGTCGTCGGCGCACCGGCATCCGAGAACACCGCCTTGCCCGGACCGCTTAGCTGCGACCAGCGGACGGTGTCGCCCGACTGGCGCTGCAGCCAGTCGGCCTTTCCTGCAAGGAAGGTCTGACCGCCCACGATCACGGATCGGTCGATACCCGCGCCGACCACCGGCGCGAAGGCAGGAACCGGTCCCGAATTATAGACCTTCCACTGCAGGATACCCACGGACTTCACACCGTCGCCGACGAATTCGAGCTTCAGGCGGTCGGTGGTAATGCGGTCGAACATAGTGCGGTTGTAGCGATCGGCCGCTACTCCCAGACCCCGCACATTGCGTACCGGGACGAATGCCTTTCCGTCCCAATAGGACAATTGAGCCGAAACAGGCAGCGCGATGCCTTGCCCGTCCTGCCACCAATATACCTCTATGACATCCGTGGAAACCGGCTGGCTCCATTCGTATGTCACCCATTGGCGATCGGTGCGTGGCCACGTGCCGTATGCGCCGCGTGCCGTATCTGCCGAAGCCGCAGGCTCGGCACCATTGTTCAAAGCCGTGAGCGTTGTGTCGCCGGACACAAACCCGGCGTTCGCTCGCGCCACCTTGGCAAGATTGACCGGGGCGTCTGCCACCGCCTCGGCCACGCCGCTAGATGCCAAAGACAAACCGACACCGCCGGCGAGTCCCAACAATATGTGGCGCCGATCGACCATGATGCCGTTCAGGCTTTGGTCTCCACGTTCGAAGTCGTTCATCGCCACACCATCGTCCTTCATGTCGCCAACCGAGGCCCGATCGCACCTCATCGTCGCGGCCTGCCGAACCGTCATCTTCCGCACCGATTTCCGGCGAGGTATGTACGACACGGCCAGAGACCGCTCAGAAACGGAAGCGCGCGCCGACAGTAATCGTTCGGCTCATCGCTCGCAGCCCATTGGGCAATTCTGGGTAGATGAAATAATAGTTTCGATCAATCGCATTGAGCAGGTTGGTCCCCTCGACCGAGAGGGTCAGATATTTCACTGGCGTAATGTTGATCGCACCGTCCAGTCGACTCGTCGGCCGCGACGAAATGATGTAGCTCTGGTTTACTGCATCGACACCGGTTTGATATTCAGAGCGCCAGTTATAGGCAAGCCGTGCACTAAACGTTGGCGTCTCATAATATCCGATCAAGTTATAGGTCCAACGTGAAGCGAAAGGCGCACGGCGCTCCACGAGATCATAGGCAACCGGACTGCCAGCGACTTGTTGGTCTAACTCGACCGGCAACGACAGACGCGCGGTCGGAATCCACGTCGCATTCACCGTCGCTCCGAAGTTTCGGAGAAAGCCGGGCAGGAAGGTAAAAAAGCCTGTTCCCTGGAACTCCAGTCCCTGCGTCTGTCCAGGCCCGGCATTGCGCGGCTTGAATACGTTTCGCGTGGATCCCAACTCCGGAACGAACTCAATCTGTCGGGTATAGTAGATGAAGCCGGTCTGGTTCTTCGAAAACGCACCGAGCGAGATGATGCCACCGCGACCGAAATACCACTCGAGCGACGCGTTATAGTCGTCGGTCTTCGTCGGTTTGAGGTCGGGATTGCCAGCGTAGACGCCGTCGTTCGGGTCCCGATAGTTGATCTGCCGGAAATTTCGAAGGTCGTACAAGCCGGGGCGTTGTACGTTATGGCTGTAGCTGAGGCGAAGCTGCAACTGATCCGTGAAATGAACCGTACCGAAGGCGCTCGGCAGCAGGTCGACATAGTTGGCCCGTACCGAAGTCACGGTGGTAACGTTCGGGCCAAAGGCACCCGTCGGACGCCCCGATGTGTCGAGAATGGGTTGACCCAACTGGATATTTGTACCTGCGATACTTGAGAAGGTATTCACGTAGCGCAGCCCTACTTGGCCATCGATAGGGAAGACCGCTTTCAGGCCGTAATCCAGACTAGCGTACGCAGCAAAGATATTTTCTTCGGTATTGTATGTATAAACGGGATCGCCCGAATCTGGACGAGCCGTACCAAAGAGAGAAGCCACACCAGCATCTCGGCCGGGACCGTCTAGGAATTCAGGATTATTTGCTACGATAAACTTTGTGATCGCGGGCCAATTATTGTAGAGCTGTGCGCTATCAAGCTGGATCCAAGATAGCGGTGACCCACCCGGCAGCTCCGGAGTGATCGAAACGGCCTCTACCCCCTGCAGCGCCGAAAGCGGCAATTGTCGGGCGGGGTCGAACCAGCCTGCGTAACGATAGCTGCTTGCGGTAGTGCTGGTGTTACGCGCGAAGCGATAGCCAAACTTGCCTGCACGCAGAAAGCCGTCGGCATCCAGTTCCTTGCGAGCATCGAGCTGCGTGGAGAACTGGCTGATGCTGTTCGACCCGATATTGTCGAATAGCGACTCGATCCGTGCGAGCGAAGGATCGGTAGGCGATGCGTTGAACGTGAAGTACGGGCCATTTCCAGCGACCTTCGGCGAATCGAAGTCGACACGCGCAGTGGTCAAGCCAAGATAGTTGCCACTATGGCCGGTAGAGAGATAGCCGTAGTTGCTCCACTGATATTGCGCGCTCGCATCGATCGTGAAGCCTGGAACTACGAAGTGGACTTCAAAATTCGTGCGATAGTTCTTCGTTGTATTATGGTTCTCGTTTCCGGTGAACCCTGCATTTATTTTACCAAAATTGGCGACCGGCCCGTTTCCGCTTGGCAGATTCAGGATGTCATAGCCCAACAGAACGCCACTCGGTGATACACGCAGATTTCTCAGCGTATAATAATCCTCGCGAGTACGGACGAACAACGAATTATATTGATCCCGACCATTTTCGTCGAAGTAGGAGCCCTCCAAAACGAAGTTCAGTTTGCTGCTCGCTTGCCACTGAAGCACGGCGCTAAGCGACCTCTGGGTGCGATCACCTTCGTTCGTACCATAGGCTGCCCTATAGGGTGTCGTCAGAATGTCGCGTTGGCCTGCCGCAAGGCTTTGACGTATGGTGCAGGTGGGACATCCCACAAGGTCGGGGGACTCGGTATAGTTGTAGGCTTCCAGATAGTTCGTCTTGTTGTACGCTCCGTTCAGCAGGAACCCGACTTCTCCGATACCCGTGTCGAAGCGGTTTGCGACCAGCAGCGTTCCGGAAGGACTCCAAAGCTTGCCTAGCTCCGCATATTGATCGCGAATGCTTCCTGCGACCGTCCAGCCCTTTCTAAGATCGAGCGGGCGGCGCAGCTCGACATTTACCGTGCCGGCGATGCCGCCTTCGATCTGGTCGGCGGTGCGCGTCTTGTATACTTCGATCGACTTGACCAACTCTGCAGGCACGCTGCTGAGATTGAGCGAGCGTCCGGCACCACCCGGAGACGTGGCGGAGGAACCTTCGATGCCATTGATCGTGGTCTGTACGCCGTCCAAACCTCGGATGTTAAAGCCGTCGGCACGACCCAGCGAGCGCGTTACGGTTACACCAGTGACCCGCGCCATGGCCTCGACAACGTTGTTGTCCGGCAGTTTGCCTGCGTCTTCGGACGTGACGACGTCGACGATCTGACGTGCCTTACGCTTGCGATTGACGGAGTCCGCGACACTCTGCCGTATCCCGGTTACGATAATATCGCTGCCAGCAACCGCGCTGGTCGCGGCACTCGCCCCCCTGCCGCCATCCCGCCGGTTTTTCCTGGCCGGTTTCGTTTTGGGGGACGCCTTTGACCGAGCGACGGCAGGATTGCCGTTCTTGGTTTGCTCGACTCCTGCGTCATTAGTCTGAGCATGGGATACGGTCGGCAAGCCGATAATAGAGAAGCCAGCCCACCCCAAACCTCGCACCAAGCGATTCAATCGCAAATCCCTCACCATGCCGCTCCCCTCAGAGTTTCATCCCTTATTTTATCGTATACTTTATTGATAAGTCATCGACGTCAATAGCCCGCTCCATACTCCGACAAAAAAAGATCTCTGGCAGACGGGGGGCTGGAAGGCAGTGGGTAGTCGCGACGTCGGGCCGCTTGTTCGCTACCCAGTGCGGTTCATGCTTGTCAAAGGCCGGACTGAAAACGATCGCACAATAGAGCATCGGGTCGGCGGGTAAGACGCTGAATGCGCCGGAAGCACTTGTCTATGACCCCTATGCATATGACGGTGAGAACCGCCCGCCGGAAGCAGGCGCTCTGATTGTGGATATCAAGGTGTCTGATCCCACGGTTCGATGGTGCGATCCTTTCGTTCGAATGGAAGGACGCCGTATGGGACAGGTACGTCACAGGTGCGTCACGACCACGCACGCCGTCCGAGCCGCAATACAGCGATCGCAAGCTTCGCTCACCACGCGGAGCCGGGAGTTGGGTATCAACCCAAAGACGGTCGCGAAATGGTGTAAGAGGTCAACGGTCGAGGACCGGAAGACCGGGCCAAAGGCCCCTCATTCCACCACTCTGTCCGAGGCCGAGGAGGCGATGGTTGTGGCGTTCCGACGGCACTCACTGCTGCCGCTCGACAACTGCCTCTACGCGCTGCAGCCATCGATCCCGCACCTGCCCCGCTCAGCACTGCATCGTTGCCTCGAGTGGCACGGCATCTCCCGCCCATTTGTGGTTCACCGACAAGCCCGCCGCATGCAGCAGCGCGGTCACACGACGGTAGCCGTAGCGCCCGTACTGCTTTGCCAACGCCACGACATCGTCGGTGAGCACCTGCTCGTCATCTGCCCCGCACGGCACTTTGCGCTCCGTCGACCGGGGCTGCCCAAGCACACGGCAAACCCGTCGCTCGGATACGTCCAGCACCTCTTTCAACTGGCCGATGCAGCGCTGGCGCCGCGTGGGGCTCAGAAGTTTCCCCGTGCCGCCTCCTGCAGGATCAGCTTGTCCAGTGTCAGGTCGGAGATCGCGCGACACAGCCGCAGGTTCTCTTTCTCCAGGTCTTCCATCCACTGTGCCTGATCCGTCTTCAGGCCGCCATACTCCTTGCGCCACCGGTAATAGGTGTGCTGACTGACCGCGATCCGCCGACACGCCTCCGCAGTCGTCCCGCCCTAGTCCAGCGTGATCTCAACTTGACGTGGCTTCCCAATGATCTCCTCGAGCTTATGCTTCTTGGCAGGTATTCGTTGCCTCTTCCTTGATTTAGACTGTCATAGTCGATGGACCACTCGGGGGCGGGATGCTCAATCCGATGCCGGGCGTCCAATGTTCTCGAATATCCAGGCTTCCGACGGTTAGCACCGTAGCCCAACCACGTGAACGAATGAGCGTTTTGCAGCGGTCGCTATCTGAAGGCGGCCATTCTAGAGCGGTTTCCAATCAGTCTGGGTCATAGCCGCAGGAGCTGAAGTAGTTGGCGCATTCCTGCGGCTGGAATAGGTCGACCAACCTCCCGATGAGAGACCACAGGCCGGAGACGGTACGCTCTCC